>Ga0138256_10000165_pt1 | contig 77948 bp, 72 predicted proteins | sample KNB2016incub_MG_FD_105486 | JGI IMG/M metagenome (GOLD analysis project Ga0138256, IMG submission 105486) | Active sludge microbial communities from wastewater in Klosterneuburg, Austria - KNB2014incub_MG | ecosystem: Engineered > WWTP > Activated sludge > Unclassified | place: Austria... | reverse complement strand
GCCGGTTTTTTCCTCGAAGCGGCGTAAAAGCAGCATCAGTTCGTACCAGTACAAATAAGTTTCTTTTGAAAATTTTGTAGCCAATGGGTTTTAATTTTGAGGGGCAAAGATAAGGGAGAAATGGGAATTTTGACAGTGTGAATTTAGCTGTTAATAATAAGGAATTTGGAATTGGAGCAATAGTGGTATTCAGTTTAATGATATACTGCAGCTATCTTTTCTTAATAGAGGTGTCAACCTTTATTCTCTTGTGGCTGTTTTTATAATCCAGTATCTTGCATTTCTTAATGTTACAGCTTACAAAAATATCCCTTACACAGTTTAAGAATTACAGTTTTTCCACTTTCGGTTTTACCGAAAGGGTAATTGGTATTTGTGGACTCAACGGCAAAGGCAAGACCAATTTACTGGATGCCGTTTATTACTGCTGTTTTACCAAAAGTTATTTTTCAAAAATTGATGGATTAAATATCCGGTTCGATAATGACGGGTTCAGGCTGGAAGCATTGCTGAAAAACGGGAATGAAATACTAAAGATCGTTTGTATAAACCGGGTTGCAGGAAAAAAAGAATTGCTGCTGAATGATGTGCCTTATGATAAATTCTCTCAGCATATCGGCAAATTTCCGGCAGTTATGATCGCCCCGGATGATATTGGTATGATAACCGGCGGCAGCGAAGAAAGAAGACGGTTTATGGATACGGTACTCAGCCAGATGGATGCAGAATACCTGCAGCAGCTGATTGTTTATAACAAGGTATTGCTACAACGCAACAGTTTACTCAAGCGTTTTGCTGAACAGGGAAAAACCGACTGGCCGCTTTTAGAAGTGCTGGATGAGCAGTTAGTTGCTCCCGGAAATTTTATATACGGTAAACGTAAAGCATTTGCTGAACAGCTGATTCCGCTGGTACAAAAATTTTATCATCAGATAGCAGATAATGGTGAAGAAATAACACTGCAATACGACAGCCGTTTAAATGACAGCAGCTTTCACGACCTGCTCAACAATTTCCGCCAAAAAGATTTTATGCTGCATCGCAGCAATGCCGGTATTCATAAAGATGATATCCCTTTCCAGTTAAACGGGCAGGTATTTAAAACAACTGCATCGCAGGGGCAGCGTAAAAGTTTATTATTTGCGCTCAAACTTGCCGAGTTTGAATTATTAAAAGCCAATAAAGGTTTTGCCCCGCTCCTGCTATTAGATGACGTGTTTGAAAAATTAGACGACAACCGAATGCAGCAACTCCTGCACTGGGTTTGTAACGAAAATGAAGGACAGGTTTTTATTACCGATACGCATAAAGAAAGACTTACCGATGCTTTTAAGAAATTAAATACCGCTTACCAGATTATTGAATTGTAAGTCAGGTCATGAAGTTATTGGGCATTAGTAATTGATTGTAATGTAAATTTTGCCCAGCTACTAATGATAGATGACCAATGACTTATCTAAATAGCTTAATTTTACCTCATGGCCGAAATTTCTTTACAGGATGCAATAAAACAGTTTTTACAAAAGAGCCGGCTTAAAAACGGTATACAGGCTTTGCGTATTGAAGATGTTTGGGAAGAAGTGATGGGAAAAACCATTGCCAAATACACTGATAAGATACAAATAATCAATTCCACTTTATTTATTACTACAACTGTTGCGCCATTAAAGAACGAATTACTCTATCAAAAGGAAAAAATAATGGAAAGAGTTAATGAAGCACTTGGTGAGAAGACGATTAAGGAAGTAGTGATTAAGTAGCTACAAGCTGTTAGCTGCAAGGGACAAGCATTTAATAAAAAAAGTTTACCCCCATGTTACTTGCAGCTTACGGCTTATTACTTATTCTCCAAAGGCCTCACGGTATATCCTGCATTTCGCAACAGTACTATCAATCCCTGTTTACCTACCAGGTGCCCGGCGCCAACAGCAACAAAAACAGCTTTCTTTTCCATGATGAGTTTTAACTGATCCACCCAGTTCTTATTCCTGTTATCCAGCAAAACGTCCTGGTTTTCTTCTATGCCAAATTCATTATTATTTAAGAGTGTTTCCAGTTCATCCATCTGTTGATTCTTATAAGCAACAATCATCGAGTCAAAATAGATCCTCGATTTTGCCATACTGTCAATGGCTTTCAGTAATTCAGCAGCCTGCTCCTTGTAAGGGATACTGTCAAATATGGATGCCTGGAACTCCATGGTCTCCAAACCCAGTATTTCTTTTTTATAGGTTTTTGCCAGCCCCATTATTTCTTCTTCAACGCCACTCACCGATTTACAGGTCATCATTTTTGGATACAGCAACGATAATAAAAAATACGGTTTCATACTTTGAAAAAGCCCCAGCGGAGTTTGCAGTGAATCTTTAAAAAAGCTGGTTACCCTGTCATACTCATCAGCAGTGTACAGGTCTTTTAATTTTTTTCCGTTCTTCATATTCATCAGCATCAACCCGCCAAATAAAGTTGCCGGATCATCCATATCCATCTCTAAATAAATTTCACCGGTATTCTTTACGGCTTCTTTTAACTGTGTGCTGAATTGTATATCATCTTTACACATCATGTGAAATGTACCAAATAAGTAACTCGGGGCAGTAAGGCCATTACCCCTTATTTCCCACAGCAGCGTATTGTCATCAGCATTTGTCTTAAGATTACTGCTGACAGATTGTCCTTTACAGGAACTTATTGCAAAAACAAGACATAACAGCTGAATGCGTTTCATGAATTTTTTTTCTATTAAAAGTACAAATATCATGGGTATAGCCGGCAATTTTATTATTTTAGCTGAAATAATACTGATATGAAAACAACCCTTACATCAGCATTTTTTCTTTTTGTTTCGGTTTTACCCTCCTTTGCACAAAAAGACCTCCCCGCATTTGGAAAAATAGATAAGGCAGATCTTGAGATGCAGGACTGTGATTTTGATAAAGGCGCTGCGGCCGTTGTGTTAATTGACTGGGGTAATTTATATTATGACCGCGGCATACCAAATGTATCATTTCTGAATACCGTTTATGAGAAACGTGTCCGCATCAAAATATTAAAAGAAAGCGGCCTTTCCTATGCCAATGTCAGCATTCCGTATTACGATAAAAATAATGAAGAGAAGATTGTTAAGATAGATGCATCTACCTATAATATTGGAGAGAATGGAAAGGTAAAGACAACGGATGTGACCAAAAGTTCAATCTACAGTAAAAGTATCAATAAGTCTTACAGCGAAATGATCATTGCTTTTCCGGAAGCAAAAGTGGGTAGTGTAATAGAATACAAATATAAAATGGAACGTAGAACAGACCTGCACCTGAAAGACTGGTATTTCCAGGGACGTATCCCGGTGCGGTACAGTGAATACCAGATCAACATACCATTGTTTTACCGCTTTTCATTAAATCCTAATATAGTGGATAAAATAGAAGTAAAGGAGAAAATAGTTGCAGACCTGATTACGACAAATGAAGGTGTTTTAAATACCGAAGTACTTAAGAAAAATTTCATCATGCGCAACCTGGTTGGTATAAAGGACGAGCCGTTTATGGGCTCGGTAAAAGATTACCAGCAGCGGCTCGAGTTCCAGCTATCTACCATCGATTATGGCGGTGGCCGGGTTTTAGACCTGCGTACAACCTGGGGCGATGTGGTAAAAGACCTGATGAAAGATGATGATTTTGGAAAACAGCTGGAATGGGAACCCAAAAGTACTTCCGCAATGATTGCTGAGGCAAAACAGATACCTGATATGGAAAGCCGGGTGAAATTCATCTACAACTTTGTTAAGAACAGTATGAGCTGGGATGGTGATGAAAGTATTTATTCATTTGGAGGTATAAGTTCGGCTTTTGAACGAAAGACAGGCAGCACCGGCGACATAAACCTGTTACTTACCTGTTTATTAAATAAAGCAGGTATAACAGCCTACCCCATTTTATTCAGTACCCGGGATAATGGCCTGGTGAAAAAGAATTTTCCTTTTGTCAGCCAGTTTAATATTGTGATGAGTTATGTAAAAACAAACAACGGTTACCTGGTGCTGGATGCCGCTGATAAGATATCTTATTATAAACTCACGCCCGAAAAAGTAGTAAATACAAACGGATTTATTGTACAGGCTGAAAACAGCCGTTGGGTTGAGATACTTTCGGGTAAGGCTAAATACAAAGTGATGGCTGCTGTACAGGGCGAAATAAATTCGGACGGGATCATGAAAGGGAATTGCCTGGTAAACTGCTACGATTATGCAAGGCTGCAGCGATGCGAAAGCTGGCAAAAGAATAAAGAGCAATTTAAAGAAGAATATTTTACCAAACCAAATACCGCTTTAAAGATAGAGGAGTTTACTGTAAATAATGCTGATGCCGATTCGCTTCCGCTGGAACAGAAAGTATTGTTCAGTTCGAAATTAAACAGCTCGGGTGATTACCGCTATTTCAACATCAATCTTTTTTCCGACATCGACCGGAATCCCTTTGTTGCAGATGAACGGGTTTCGGATGTTGACTTTGGTTTTCTGCAGGATTATACCATTTTTGGAAACTATACCATTCCTGCTGATTATGTTTTTGACGGCTTGCCGGAAAACATAACCATGGTAATGCCCGATAACAGTATTGTTTTCAGCCGTTCGGTAATGGTAGATGCCAATCTGCTGAATGTGCGCATGACGGTTGAATTCAAACGGTCATTTTATGCTACGGCATCGTATAGTGAATTTAAAAGCTTTTATAAAAAACTGCTGGAAAAATTAAATGAACAGGTTGTAATAAAAAAGAAAGCATCGCCATGATAAAATTTATCTGTACACTGGCATCGGTATGTATTATGTCGCAGGTTATTGCCCAATCTGGTAACTTTCCCGTTGCTTCCATACCAGACAGTATGAAAAAAAATGCCAGCTCTGTATTAAGGGATGAGCGTATTGAATTTGAAGTGAGGTCAATCGATAAAGCTTCTTATAATATTCATAAAGTGATCACGGTATTGAATGAATCCGGCAAAGATGAATTGCTTTTTTATGAATTTTCTGATAAATTTCATTCCCTCGAAGATGTAAGTATTGAAGCTTATGATCTTAAAAACGGGACAAAACGTAAATATTCAAAGTCGGACCTTACCAAACAATCAACAGGCGAAGGGCTGGTACCCGACGGAAAAGTATATTACCTGGATATTCCAACAACGGGTTACCCGGTAACGATCAGTATTGATTATAAAATAAAAATGAATGGCCTGTTGAATTATCCCGATTACCTGGTACAGGTACCTGAACAGTCCGTTGAAAATTCTGTATTCATTGCCAGAGTTCCGGCAGAACTTGACCTGCGCTTTAAATCAAAGAATACCCGGCTAACTCCTGCAGTTGCTGAAGAAGGGAAATATAAAACCTACACCTGGGCCGTTAAGAATTTAACCGCCATGGAAAATGAAGAAGGTTCTGTAAGTGCCGAAAGCCGGTATCCCAGGATCTTAATATCACCCAATAAATTTGAACTGGATGGATATGCAGGTGATATGAGCAGTTGGGAAAGTTTTGGTAAATGGTATGGTGCATTGGCCAGGGATGCGATTAACCTTTCGGATGAAAGGAAACTGTTTTTTAATGAGATGGTTAAAAATATTCCGGATGATAAGGAAAAGATAAGAACCATTTACAATTACCTGCAGAACAATTTCAGGTATGTGAGTATACAATTGGGCATTGGCGGTTTTAAGCCGTTTGCTGCCGACTTTGTTGACAAAAAAAAATACGGTGATTGTAAGGCACTGAGCAATTATATGCAGGCATCTTTGCAGGCAATCGGATTAAAAAGTTACCAGGCACTTATCAATGCATCGTATAATAAAGAACCTGTTGATCCCGAATTTCCGCACAATAGTTTTAATCATGTAATCGTATGTGTACCGATGGATAAGGATTCGGTATGGCTTGAATGTACCAGCACAACAAATGAGTTTGGTGTATTGGGTTCATTTACCGAAAACAGGAATGCATTGCTGATAACTGAAAACGGCGGTAAACTGGTGGCTACACCAAAGAGTAGGGCATCGGAGAACCGCTTTGGATGTACATCGGTGGTACACTTACAGGAAGACGGATCAGGCACGGCAGAAGTAAAACTTACTGCAACGGGCGAATACAAACAGGATTTTCTGCATTATCTTTTTGATCAGAAAAAAGATGCTCAGAAGAAATACCTTGTCAACGATATTGGTTTTTTGCAGCCCGATGATTTTGTATTAAACTATGAAAAAGAAAATAAGCTTGCCCCGGTAAGCCTGCAGCTTGCAATTGAAAAGATACCTGATTTTTCTGCAGGTAATAAGCAGTTTTTAAATCCGCGTATTTATAAAATATGGGGCCGGGCATTACCTAAGGCCGAAAACCGTACACAGGATTTTTATTTCAGCCGTCCGTTCATTAAAACAGACACAACCATTTATAAATTACCAGCGGGATATACTGCAGAAACTTTGCCAAAAGCAAAAAACCTGAAATTTGAGTTTGGCTCATTTACCTGTACATACTATTTTGATGAACAACAGAAAAGCATCACAACAACCGCCAGGCTGGAGCTGACAGCTTACAAAATTCCGGCGGCCAAATTCCTGGCGGCAAAAAAATTTTTCAACGATGTACTCGGAGAGTATACAGAGAAGGTTGTAATAAAACGATTATAAAATCCCGAAGAGGCTCCCGCCCTTTTCAAAGAACCGGTCAATATTTTTTTCTGTAACTGAATCTGTTTCAACTGCAGGTGCATGATGTGGTTTTATCCTGGCGTCAAAAATCAGCGGGCCTTTACAACCCCAGTGTTTATTTTCTGTAAAGCTGTCTATCCCGTAAATATCATGCGACGGATTACAGCGGGTGAAGGCTGCCCATAAAAAGTTATTGAGCGTTTCACTTGTAAAATTTGAATCATCGCAGATGACAATGACCGGAATATTCTTTAATTGATCATTGAACATTGAATCCGCCTCCCTGACGGACAGGCATTGGGTATTGAGCATTTCCATTTCTGTTCTTGCCAATTCATAATTAATAAATGCTTTTGTTTGCAATGCAATTATACCTGGAATAATTAATTGAGGATTTTCAAAGCCTTGTAAATTTTTAAAGCCTTCAGGAATTTCAGTGTTCAAATCACGTATTGCATCGCCATAAGCTGCCAGTACAACTTTGCTGCCACTGTTTATACTGTCTCCGGAATAATCAAGCGTATCAATGGTGGTATTGGTTTGAAAATGTATATCTCTTTTTAAATCGATCCTTTTCAAAAAATAACTCAAATAGGACTCAATATTATTTGTACTTAACTCGTTGGAATCATCTGCAGTAATAAATAAAAACTTAGCAAGGCTTAATTGTCCTGTTCCTAAAATATGATTGGCAATGGTTAATATTTCTGCCGGTTGCTTAATTGGTGAATACGGGGTATATCTTTCGCTGCCAATTGCAAGCAGTAGCGGATGAACTCCTGCTGCATCAACAGCATGTACTTCTTTAAGTCCGGGTATTTCCTGCTGCAATGCTTTGCCCGTTATTTTATGAATGAGTTGACCGAAACTGGTATCTTCCTGCGGAGGCCGGCCAACAACAGTGAATGGCCAGATGGCATTTTTCCTGGCATAAACCTTATGCACTTTCATCACCGGAAAATCATGGGTAAGACTGTAATAACCCAAATGATCGCCAAAAGGGCCTTCCGGTTTATTTTCATTTGGATACACTTCGCCGCTGATCACAAAATCAGCATCGGTACTTATACAAAAGCCATTTTGATAGCAATACCTGAACCTTCTTCCGCCTAAAACTCCTGCAAAGGTCATTTCGCTGATACCTTCGGGCAATGGCATTACGGCAGCCACACTATGCGATGGAGGCCCGCCAACAAATACACTTACTTTAAGCGGCCGGCTTTTTTTGTTTGCCTTGCTTTGATGAACGCCGATACCCCTGTGCAGCTGGTAATGCAGCCCCACTTCTTTATTTAATTCATAATCGTTTCCCGACATCTGAATGCGGTACATACCCAGGTTTGCATGCATGATGCCGGGCAAGTCCATATCTTCTGTATACACTTGCGGCATAGTTATAAAAGCTCCCCCGTCTTTTGGCCAGTGCTGTATTTGCGGAAGATCAGTAATTTTTATCTCTTCAAATAAAACAGGTTTGGCAACGGGATTTTTTTTTGGAAACGCTTTTAAAGCAGCAAGCCCGGTACTGAAATTTTTAAGGGGGTTTTTAATGGCTTTTACAGGGTCATCTTTTAACTCAATTAACTGCTGAACAGTTTTTAATGAATTCCTGAAAATAAACTCACTTCTTTCTAAAGTTCCGAAGATATTGGAGGCTGCTTTGTATTTGCATCCTTTTACATTTTCAAATAACAGTGCTGGCCCTCCTGCCTTGTGTACACGCAGATGAATGGCTGCCATTTCCAGGTAAGGGTCAACTTCTTCTGTAATTCTTATAAGCTGATTATTTTTCTCAAGGTCCAGTAAACAGGCTTCCAGCGATGGGTAATGCATTCTGTGTATTTGTACAAATGTAAAACAGAATAGGGGTAAAACCTTTGCAGCAGTATTTAAGATTCGGATACAGGACCCGGTGGATCGGTGTTAGCAGCATGCTTTTTTTGTGAAGCAGACTGATCCTGATCCTTATCTGTTGTAGCTATCGGAGGATCCTGCTGTATATAAGTGGCCCTGGCCCGCTGCTGCATATCAAAATTTCTGCTCCGCATCCTGCTGCTAAGCCAGGCAACAAAAATCGGTATCAACAAAGTGGCAAGTATCCACTTGATATTATCCTTATCATTAAAAAAACTTAAAAAGCCGCTGAAAAAATTCCCTTCAGCATGAATCATTACCTGTATGTCTTTGCCTGGTAAATTAACTGTTTCGCCGTCCTTTTCAATTATATTAATGGAGAGTCTTAATTCCTGCTGGCCTGGTGTTTGCGGTGTTAATTTCCATTGCCAGTAAACTTTTTTTCTCTTGCCCGTTATACTTTGAGTCGCGGCCTCTTCGCCTCCTATCAGTTCAATAATAAATCCTTTATTATCTGCCCCGCTCATATCTATCAGCCGGGCTTTCATTTTTGAGCCAAAGTCTATTACAGTATCCTTATGTATTTCAGCATTCTTGTCTTTCTCATTTTCAAGTACTTCAGCTTTTAATTCTCCTAAAACCTGGTCTTTTCCCAATATAAGTGTAGCTATATAGGATTTTTTAATCTTCATGGTATCCGCTGCGTGAAATACCAACAGATTTTTATAGCGTTTTTTTAGATTTTTAACAGCGTCACTTGAATTATCCTGCTTGGGGTCATCTTTTGTTTTGTTATTATAATCGTTATAGGAACCTGAATTAGGATCGTTGTTTTGTTTGCTGATATCATCCTCAATTACATACCTGCCCTTGGGTAATTCAGTTTCCTCCGGGTTGCCTTGTTCAACAAGCTCAGGTTTATTCTCATTACTGCAGCCGGCCATAACCAAAGTAAAAGAAACTAACAGAATTAGATAATACTTCATCAGAAATGGTATTTTTCGAATCCAAATATAAGTAATTACAAATTTGTGACAGGCATATTGGCCAGGCTATTACTCTTATTTTAACAGTTTATAAGTCTGGGATTGTGAACAACTATTAAGATTTTTGAGATTATTTGATTTTTGCTATATTTATTTTATATTCACTTATAGTAATATCATGTTGATTATTAGGGCTAAAACTTAAAATAGTGAAAAAAAGTCTTCCTTATATTTTAATTGTTGCCGGGTTATCTGCGTTTTTTTTTAAGCCTGTACTTAACCTGTTTTCACGTGCGGCTTTGGATATTAATATAAGCACCCCTCCTGTTATCATGTCTTCCATTTATAAAGTGTATGCCAACGAAGACGCATTTGAAGGTAAATATACTTTATACAAAATGGTGATTAAGAACAACAGTGCCGTAGATGCAAAAAATGTTGAAGTGCAGTATAAAGTAAGTAATTATATTGACTGGACAATTGCTGAAAAAATTCCACTGATACTGTCCGGACAAACGGTTGTTGTAAACTGTTATCCTAAATTTCCAGATGAAATAGCTGAGAAAACGACAGAATCAAAAGAAACAGTAAAACTGCTTGTGAAAGCTGATAATATCAAGACTATTGAAAACAGTTTTACGATTACTGTTAAAGGCAGAAACGATTTTATGTATAACTTTTTACCGGCAGAAGAAATCCGAACGGCGGCTGAATATTATGATAATGTGCCTTTGTTATCCTGCCTGGTAACGCCAAATGATCCTGTTATAAAATATTTTACCCAGCAGATACAGGAAAAAATTTTAAAAGGCGAAGTGGCAGCAACTAAAAAAGATGAAGCAGAAGGAATTCGTTTTTTGAAAGGGATCTATTCGGCTACCTTGCTCAGCCATATGGTGTATAGCGGCACGAGTGGTGTGCCTGAAAATATTAACGATGTTAATTCGATTGTTCAGAACATACGGATGCCAAGGGAAGTGGTAACAGGTAAAACAGGGCTTTGTATTGAACTTTCCTTGCTGTATGCCAGTATTATGGCTAATGCCGGGATGGACCCCATCATTTACCTGGTTCCCGGGCATGCATATCCGGGTTTTAAAATGAATGACCAGTACTATGCCATTGAAAGTACAGCTATAGGTGGCGAAGGGATTGGTGGAAGTAAGACAGCTGATGAAGCTTTTCAAATGGCAATGAACAACAAAGACGAATTTTTGCTAAAGCTGAAAGAAGGTGATGAAAGATATAGTGTTATTGATATACGGGAGTATATAAAAATGGGAGCTGTTGCACCGGAATTAAAGGATGATGTATTCCTGCGCCGGAAAATTGATGAAATAGCCAGTGCATTTAGTGGTGAAATTCCCAAGGGATCCCAAATTTTACCGGCTGAAACTGAGCCTAAAATTGCCAACCCGAATACAGCTATAGCTCAAAATGTTCCGGCTGCAAAAGAAAAGGCCGTGGAAATTCCTGATAATTATATTCTTTTTAAAGAAATTGTACACTTTGCGTATCCCGATGACTGGATACTGGTTGAGCCTAATAAATATTACACACCCGATTGCAAATATATTATTGCCAATAAAGCACGGAGTGCTACAGTTGAAGTATATAAATTCCGCGGTATAGCTGATCCTCAAAAAGCTTTGGAAATTATTAATACCTGGCAAAAAAAAGCATCGGGTTTCAGCCTGAAATATAAAAAAATAAGTGTTGAAGAAGGATATAGTGTATTTAAAGGCAGTACGGAGAATAATGGGAATATAGCTGTAAACTGGATTGCTGCATTTAAAGTTTCGGATGGCAATGTAGTTGGTATAATTGCTAATGCAACGGCCTACAGCGGCAATAAACATGAAAAAACATTAATGACAATATTGAATACTTTACAATAAAATGACCGGTTAAAATATTTTGATTGATGAAAACAGCTCTTAAGAAATGCTTTTTTATTTTGCTGCTGACTTGTATCTGCACTTATCCGGTAAGTGCCCAGGAGGAAGATGCTCAGGGGTTTAAGATATATATGGATCTTGTGGCAAATGACAAAGGAGAAGTGATTGTGGATATGAAAGTGAAATACAATGCACTTTACTGGGATACTTATAAACGAACATCGGCGAATAACCCTTCCATTATCAAGAATGGTTTAATAAAGGCATTTGTAAAATACAGCCTTACCAATTTTAATGTACGCAACGATGAAATGGAAAGGACCTATTACGCAACATTTACAATTTTAGGCCTGCTCAAACTTGATGAAAAAGGGAAATGGATTGCAGAACTGGATACAAAGGATCCGGATATAACAAAAATATCTGAAACGCAGTTTATATTGGTAGATGAAGATTATGCAAAATCGTATAAAGTGACTTTACCAGCCTCGGCAACCAATTCAAAAATTGAAAAAGATGCCTTTGGAAAAGCATTTCTTACCTATTATGCACCGGTAAGCAGCAGTGGAGGAAATATTTTAAAATACGGCGGTATTCTGCTTGTTGCTGCCGGTATTTTTATTTTCTTCAGAAACCGTTACACAAAAAAAACAGCAGCCAGTTAAAAGATCAGCAGCAGTGTTTTTCTGAAACAATCCAAATGAACAGCCATAGTTTACCTGACAGCAATTGAATTATTTAAAACCCATAATAAAATGGCTACGGATAGTAAAAGCAAAAAAATTATCAGCTACAGTGATTTGTTTGTTGGTGATTTCTGGCGATATTTTGTAAAAGCCGTATGGCTTTTTTTCCCGGCAATAATCTTTCTCTTTTTTTCCTTCATGTGTTTTTGGGAACTAAACCAGGGTAAAGATGTGATGATCATTACCCTGGAAAACCGCAAGGTATTTGGTCTGTTCCTGATAGCACTTATATTCTTTGTTGTAAGTATCTGGTATTCGTCGAGGCTTGTGGCAAAGGCAAAAGAATTGCAGCAGGGCGATAAGCATTTAATGTGGCAAACACTCAGAGTTCACAGTCCCAGAATATTGGCCTTTACCTGCATTACAATAATTATACTGGCTTTTTTTCAACTTCCCTACCCCGATACCCCAAAACTTCCCAAATGGGTTTGTTATCTCTTATTGCTGTTTAGTTTCAGCTGGTACTTTATCGTTTACCAGTTAGGAAACTACCTGTTGTTAAGACCCAAATTGACAGTAGAGAGGCAACTTAAGTTCTGGAACCGCGTAAGGTTTGCCAATTACGGTATCCTGTTAGCAGCCTCTTTAGTGGTCATATTAAATAAATGGGTTTGGGGACTTATCATTCTTTTACTGTTTTACCAGGTAGCCTTTTTAATTTTTGTACTTACCCGCCGCAATATAATTGATGCCAAGGGAGAATACTCATCCCTGAATAAAAGTCAGTATGAATTTGATAATACCAAAATAAGTATCTGGAAAAAACTTTTGCGACTTGTTACTGATAATGAAGACAGGCGGTATTTCCAGGCATTTACAACCATCGGTATTATTGCTACAACGGTATATTTGGCCACAATCTTATCAGTAAGATTTTCTACCTGGCTTGGTACTTTTCCTTTCCTGTTCCTCGCATTTGGTATCCTGCTCATACTGGGTAATGTGGTGGCGATCATTTCTATCCTGGTACGCTTTAATTTTCATTTATTGTTTTTAACCTTATCTTTTATTATCGGGTATTTTGTGGAGCCGCATTATACACGTCTTATTAAAAATGAAACTGAAAATAAATTTTCTGAAAGACAGAATTTAAAAGAATACTTTAACCAGTGGATAAATGACCCGGTAAGGCAGCAGATGCTGCTGGACAGCAGCGTAAAAAAAATCCCACTTTACTTTGTAATGGCAAATGGCGGCGCTTCCCGTTCGGGATACTGGACGGCATCTGCACTTTCGAAACTTGAAGATGAAACACAGGGAGCTTTTTCTAAAAACCTGTTTTGTTTAAGCGGTGCATCCGGCGGCAGCATTGGCAATGGAACATTTTTTTCATTATTACGCAGTAATGAAAACCTGCACAGGTATGACAAGTCTGATACAGCCTACAGGAAAGCCAGCACCCATTATCTGAAATCAGATTTTTTAACATACACTTTAGCCCGGACTTTAGGCCCGGATGTTTTCCGTAACCTGATAACCCTGTATAATGTGAGTGACCGTGCTTCTGCCCTTTCACATTCAATAGAAAAAGCTTCCGGCCAGAAAGAATTTTTATACGACAGCCTTGGTATCCCTTTTTCCAGGATCATTACTCAAAAAGGCAAACCATATCAACTGCCGGTTTTATGTATCAATACAACCAGGATGCAGGATGGCAGCCCCGGTGTGATCAGCAATATAAAAATATCAGATTCAGTATTTAACGGCCGTATTGATGTATTAAGCTTATTAAATGAAAAACAGGATATGCGGCTCAGTACAGGAATTGTTTTGGGCGCAAGTTTCCCCTACTTAAGTCCCGCCGGAAGAATTGACAGCAAAAAGTGCGATACCTGTAAAACAGAAGCAAATTATTTTGTTGATGGAGGCTATTTTGATAATTCCGGTGCAGGTGTGGTTTTTGAAATGATATTTGATCTGCAAAGAATAATTGAAGCCGATACCAGTATAAAAAATAAAGATAAACTGGAGTTTAATATTATTCATATAACCAATGACGGATTGGGAGAGATTTCACTAAAGCCGGTAAACCCGTTAATGAATGACCTGGCAGCACCTTTTAAAACCTTACTGGGCGCTTATGGCACACAAACATCGGTAAATGACCTCAGGTTAAAAACCTTTATCAATAATTTGTACGGAGATAAACTGCATTATTCAACCATTTCTTTATACAAAGAAAATGATCCGATGGATTATACCATGAGCTGGGTGATATCAAAACATGTTTTATCGGCAATTGACCAAAGGCTTAAAACGCACCAGGAACTCGCCGATTTGATAATGCGCATCAACAAACAGTCAGCAAAGAGATAAGTTTTATTTTACTGCTGCTTTTACAACTGCAGGTGCTGTCCCCTTAGGTGTCATGGGTTTTATCCATCCATTACTTAACCCTAAAGCAAGGATATCTATCAGTCTTGATATCGTTTTAGTGGCTTTATTAAGGCTGGCAGTTAAATGCTGGAGATGATCTACATTCTTTTCCAGTTCCCTGGTTATACCTGCCAGTTCATTTGTTCTTGTCTGCAGGTTAGCCAGTATTGATGCATCCAGTGCCCGGGTAAGTTCATTTTGAATGATGTTTATGTTGAAGATTGCTTTTGATTTCTTATTGCGTTCGGCCATTGTTAATGCAGTTGGTGATTCTGCGTTGATATCTTTTTTCAGATCGTCCAGTAAAGAAATAGCGGCATAGGTAGAATCAATCTGCATGATGATGAGTTTCTGCCGCTCTGCATTTTCGTTGGGGAGATTATTAAAAGCTCCGCTGCCAGGCGAATGTACTGTTGTATTACCCCCGTCCTGGATACTATCAGTACTTTTATCCCGTTCATCTTCATTATAACTTACTGTATTTTCTCCGCTGTTGCAGGATTGTACCATAAAGCAAACTATCATGATGAAACTAACTGCCAATCCTTTATTTTTAAAAATATCCTGTATCATAATTAAGTTTTAAATAAATAATTTAATAAGATATCTTAAAAAGTTTTTCCCTGGCATCAGAAAACCTGGTAATGGTTTCAAGTAATGCAACATAATCCGAATCCAGTTTTTTCAATTCGGCAGGTGTTCCGCTGTTACTGTTTTCGGTACTGATATAAGCCTCAAGGACACTGTATCCATTTCGCAGACTCAGGATACAATCCGAAAGTTTATTAATTAAAATATTCAGTTCTTTTAACTGTAATTGCCAGTTAGAATAAATCGGTATATATGACCTGTAGTAATTGTAAGCGTTATTTCCCTGCTGCGATTCGTAAACTTTTAAGTGATTCAGGAAATCCTTATAATTTTCATTGATAAAAGAAGGCATCCCTTCCAGTTCTTTCCTGATTTTTGGGATATCAGTATTTAAGAAATCGTCGCAAATACCCTCAAAAGGCTCACGGGCTGTACTAATAGCATCTTTAAGGTATTTTTTTTGTAATGATTTTATTTTTGATGAACCAATTTCCTGTATGATGTTTGAAACTATATTGCCAACCGAAGAAGGGATTTTAGTTGATGGGGGCACACGTTTTACACAGGCAGCATTATAAGTAATAACGAGTCCGTCAAAGGAAGACTGCCATTCTTTTTTGTGTTTTGTAAACTCTTTCAGGTACGACTCATTGATCAATGAACGAACCATATCAGCATAATTACCTACAATTCTATAAGCATAGGAAAAAGAATCTACCAGGTCTAAAAATTTGAATTTATCATTGAAATCCATTTGCAGGGCTTCTATACTTTCCCTTTCAGATTCATTGGTGGCAATTACGCCGCTTAACTGTATTGACTGTGCCTGGGAACGTAACTGGTAAACCCTGAAATAAATATCTGATGGAATAGTAGATATTCCTTTGGTTGCGATGGCATATTTTTCAACAGCATTTATCTGTGCAGGTTTTAATGTGCTGCAGGAAATCAGTATGCTTACAACAGTAAAAGCTGCTCCGGTCTTTATCAGGGAGAAATTAGGCATAATCAAATTTATAATATTTTTTATTAATAATATTATAAGGTTTTTAAAACCTGGTAAAGGTTAAAGGGCGGGGATAAAGATAGTTTTTGTAGTTAAGGGCTAAGCGTACTCTATTTTTCTGTGGTTTATAAACTTTTCAATCTTCTTTTTTAAATCAGCGGGGCGGAAAGGTTTTAAAATATAATCGTTAAACCCGTTTTTAAGAATAAGCGATTCCATATTTTCAAGTAAAGTTGCTGTAAATGCAATTACCGGAATTTCAGTATCTGTTTCCCTGATAATCTTAACAGCATCATAGCCATTCATTTCCGGCATTTCCAGGTCCATCAGTACCAGGTCAAATTTATGATACTTCATCAGTTCTAAAGCCTGTATACCATTGCCGGCTTCTTTAATCCGGATCCCCCATTTTGTTAAAAACTTAATTAAAATTGCTGCATTTACTTCATTATCCTCAGCAATTAATATTCTTACTCCACGTATATCGGCCGGAGCAGTATATATTTCTGGTTCTGCAGGCAGCGGTGTTGTTATTTCTTCTTTTTTAGTATCCTTATTAAAACTAAGTGTAAAATAAAAACTGGAGCCTTTTCCATATTCACTTTCCAAAGCTATTTTACCGCCGAGCAAATTAACCAGTTTTTCACTGATCGTTAATCCAAGGCCAGTTCCTCCAAACTTCCGGAGTGCATCTTCATCATGCACCTGTACAAAATCATCAAATATTTCAGATTGTTTTTCTTTTTTAATGCCAATACCCGAATCTGTGACACTGAAAAATACAGTAATGTTTTCTTCGGTAGTATCTTTAACTTCTGCCTTAATTTCCACCTGCCCGTCAAAAGTAAATTTCAGCGCATTGGATACCAGGTTAAACAGTATCTGCCTGAGTTTTACTAAATCACTTACTATAGTTACATCAGTAAGTTCCGGGTCAAAATTACTTACCAGCCTGATGTTATTTTTATTAGACTGACTTTGCACCGAACTCATAAGAAAACCGAGTGCTTCCAGCAGGTTAAAAGACTGGTTCTTTAATTCCATTTTGCCCGATTCTATTTTGCTGAAATCTAAAATATCATTTATTATACTCAGCATATGTTCAGATGAATATAACTGCAGGTTGATCTGGGATTTTACCTTTTCGGGAAGATCCTGTTCTGCCAGGATTAAGTTTGCTGATCCTATTATTCCGTTCAGGGGAGTCCTTAGTTCATGACTCATGCTGGATAAAAAACGTGATTTTACCTGTGCAGATTTTTCCAGTTTATCTTTGTAATAGGCCAGGTCTGTTTCTGCTTTTTTTAAATCAGATATATCCCTGATACCCATTACCTGGTATTCTTTTTCATCCTTCAGGTATATAAAACTGTTTACATCGGCTTTGAACTCTTTTTTATTGTGTGTTGTAAATATTCCTTCACCTTGCCAGTTGTCAGGCAATTTGTTCATTAAAGTATCCAGGTTAATACTGCTGCCCGAAAGATACCGCATCATAAATTGTGAAATAAAAATGCCTGTTATATCTGTGTTTCCCGGTAAGTCAAATAAGCCTGCAGCAAATTGATTATGATCAACGATTGTTTGCGTCTCCCTGTCCAATACAAGATAAGCTTCCCGGTTAGCATGAAACAAAACATCAGAGTTACTGTTATTCGTAATTTTTTCTTCCTTAGCTGTATAAAAACTCAGCATATACCTGGTTAAAACAACCGTTAAAAAAACAGACATTGCAAGCCTGAGTGCAAATAAGTTTATAAACAGAAAACTGCTGACAGAAGTTATAGAAATTAAAAAAAACAAACTTATCCAGCCAAATAAAACGATGCTGCTGAAAAAGGATACATTGAATTTTACTTTTTCCCTGCTACTATTTGTATTGATAGCATACACAATGGCAGATGGAAATAAATAGAAATAGCAGCCTGAAGAAAAGCCATAGATGACAATGAGGCCGGAGATGCAGAAAAGAACAATTGAATATAAAACGGTTAAAAGCTTTTTAAAGCTGCTACTGAAGTTTATAAAAGAAAAAACTGTATTACAAATAGCAAGACTGCCAATAAGTATGGTTTCCAGGAAAAGTTCATGTTTGATTGTTAGAATGATGTCAGGAACAGCAAGCAGTATAAAAGATAAAAGACATATCTGCAACGACATGAGGTTTTCTTTTTTGACCTGTTTTATTTCAGGAATCCGGATATTTTGAAACACAGGGTTACCCAATGTCAGGCTTAGCGGTTTCAATAAGATATTGTTTTAGTTAATATAGAATAACAACGTAAAAGCCTGCCGATTATTGAGCAAAATCAGGCTTTTGAAAAAATTCAGTCCGGAAAATATATGTTTACCAAAGTATTTACGTTATAGAGATATAATTATTTACCCTTTATAATTGTAACCATATGCAAAACAGCACATTGACTTACGACAGCAGACTGGATTCAACCTTTTTAGAGAGTATTTACGAGAACGATAAAGAAGATGCTGCTTTTGGGTTTGAACAGTTTTTAAACAGCTACCCTGCGCAACTTAATGAACTGGAGCAGAGTTTTGAAACAGGCGATGTGAATAGTTTCAGGCAAAAAATACATAAGCTAAAACCAACTTTTAGTTTTGTTGGGCTTACTGGTGTAACTGCCAAAGCTGAAATTATTGAAAAAAACTGCCAGGAAACCGCTGAAATACAGGTATTGACCGATTTATATTTAGATTTTAAAAATACTTTATCTGAGTTGATTCCTGTGGTTGAAAATCAGTTTAGTAAATTAACTACACAATAAAATGAATGTATGCAGCTTAAAGTGATCATAGTTGAAGATGAGCCCTTGTCAAGGGGGTTTATAGAGAGATATTGCGAAAAACTTGGAGACCTTGAGATAGCAGGATCCTTTGAGGATGCGGAATCTGCTTTAGAATACCTGCATAAAAATGAAATTGATATTATTTTTCTTGATGTTGAAATGCCTGGTATTAGCGGGTTTCAGTTACTTGACCAGATGATGTATATGCCTAAAGTAATATTAACAACTTCAAAAACTGATTATGCCTTTGACGCTTTTCAATACGGGGTTGCTGATTATCTGAAGAAGCCTATAACATTTAACCGTTTTCAGGAAGCCCTTGGTAAAATTAAAAATTCGCTTAATAAAGAACCGCAGCCCCAGGGTAATCTTACTCCGGATGGTAATCTTAAAGAAATATATATAAAATCTGATGGAAAGTTAACCAGGCTGAGTTTCCAGGAAATATTGTATATAGAAAGTGTGGGGGATTATGTGAAATATATTACGGCAACAAAAAACTATATGGCTTTAAGTACACTTAAAGCAGTAGAGGAAAAAATGGAAGGCAATGGTTTTATGAAAGTTCACCGCTCATATATTGTTAACCTGCATAAAATAAAAGATATACAGGATAATACGCTGGTAATTGAAGGAAAAGTAATCCCCATTAGCAGATCATACCAGTCTGAAGTAAAAAGCAGAATTAATGTGGTATAGTTTATAACCTGGTTTTCACTGCTTTATTTGGTATTTAGCTTTAAAAACTTCCCTTGCCTGTTTTCTGAGCATCTAAAACCCACTGGTAGCTGATTATTTCTTTCACTTTAGCTTTACAGCTTAAAAATTCTCAAAACTCCCTCATAAATATTTCTCAAATCGGAGATTTTCGTCCTTTCAACGATAAAAACTCATTATTAAACGAAAAATTGCTTAAAACGGGTGAAGAGAATGCATCTTTGTGGAGCAATAACAGATTAATTGTTTTCAAAAATTCAATCCCCTGAAACTCCTAAAAATCCTTTAAACTAACAAAGCCAGAGAAGTAATTCAATTCCTGAAAAAACTAAAGCCGAAAATCCAGTAAACTAAAAGAACCAAAACCAAAGAAAGAAAAATTTATCCAGAGAGAACAATCCAGTCCAGAAAGAAACCAAAAAATTGAGTAAAATTTAAGACTTAAACCACAAGATTTAACGAATTAAGTCTTACTAAAGAAAAATGTCCTACTTACCCGGGACATTTTTTTATTTACAGGATTGTACGCAGTAAAAATTCTACTTTTTCATATACATTACTTCCTTTACCAGCTTAACAGTTCTGGGCACATCAGGTAAGTAAGCCGCAACCAGGTTTGGTGCATAGTGCATAGGTGCATCAGCAGATGTTATCCTGCGGATAGGAGCATCTAAATAATCAAACCCTTCCTTTTGTATACGGTAGCTTATTTCGGATGATACCGAAGCAAATGGCCATTGTTCTTCTACTATAACCAGGCGGTTAGTCTTTTTTACGCTTTCTAAAATGGTAAACCAATCCAGTGGGCGGATGGTTGCCAGGTCAATAACTTCAGCCTCAATTCCCTCTTTAGCTAATTCTTCAGCAGCGGCTAAAGCAATTTTCATCATCTTATTAAAAGAAACGATGGTAACATCTTTACCTGCTCTTTTAATAAAGGCTTTGCCAATGGGCAATAAATATTCTTCTTCAGGTACTTCCCCTTTATCTCCATACATCACTTCACTTTCCATGAATATAATGGGATCATCATCACGAATGGCGCTTTTTAAGAGGCCCTTGGCATCATATGGAGTGGATACTGAGATGACTTTTAAACCCGGGATATTTGCATATAGTGCTTCAAAAGCGGTGGAGTGTTGTGCCCCTAACTGGCCGGCACTACCATTTGCCCCCCTGAAAACAATAGGACAACCCACCTGTCCGCCACTCATTGCCAGCATTTTAGAAGCGGTATTTAATATTTGATCTAAAGGCAGTACGGCAAAATTCCAGGTCATATATTCAACAATCGGGCGCAGGCCATTTTGAGCTGCACCTACTGCAATTGCAGTAAAACCAAGTTCAGCAATCGGTGTATCAATTATTCTTTTTTCGCCAAATTCATCCAGCATTCCCTGGCTTACTTTGTAGGCACCATTGTATTCGGCTACTTCCTCCCCCATTAAAAGCACACGTTCATCCCTGCGCATTTCTTCCTGCATAGCTTCTCTAAGGGCTTCTCTAAAGGCAATTTGTCGCATTTGTATTATTTATTTATGTGGTTGCAAATTTATCCCATCAGGGGCAGATGAGCAAATTGTTATTTAGTATTTGCCGCTGGTATCGGTAAGTGCTTTCATAAAAAGAACAATATCAGTCTTTTCTTTTTTTGAAAGGTCAAGTTTATTAAAAGGCAGGGATTGGTTTTTTGGGGCAATATGAAGCCCTTTTCCGCCTCCGTCGTTGTAGAAATCAACTACTTCTTCCAGTGTATTGAAAACACCATTGTGCATATAAGGGGCCGTTAAAGCAATATTACGTAAGCTGCCCGTCTTAAAAGAAAAGATATGAATGGGATAACCAGTTGCCAGGTATCGTCCTGAATCAGCATCAAGTTTCGCATTCTTTTTTTCTTTTGTTGCTGGTACGCCTATTACCTCACTTTCCATATAATAATACCGGGGTGGCTTGGCTCCGCTGAACAGCGGTATAAAATGACAGGTACCGCATTTTGCCTTTCCCATAAATAAATTAAACCCATTGATCTCATTCCTGGTTAAAGCAGGTTTGCCATTCATGTGCCTGTCAAATTTGCTGTTGAGTGAAACCAGGGTGCGTTCATAACAGGCAATGGCATTGCAGATATTTTCCGCAGCTTTATCAATAGTTGCAGCAGGATATGCTTTTTGATAAAGTACATTATAATTTTCCTGATTGATTATTTCTTCAGCAACTGTTTGAGCCGAGCCATGCATTTCTTTTGCGTTATTGAGTACCTGCATTACCTGGTCTTCTAAATTCCGGCTGCGGCTGTCATGAAAAAGATTTCTTTGCAGAGCAGCATTCCACAAGGTTGGTGCATTTCTTGGCAGCGAAGAATGACCGTCTAATGCCAGGCTGGTCTTTAATCCATCGGTGAAAGCCTTACCGGGTTGGTGACAGGTAGCACAGCTTCTTTTATTATTGGAAGAAAGTTGTGTATCAAAAAAAAGTTTTCGTCCTAATTCAATTTTATCCGGCGAAGTAGAAAAGTCATCTAGGAACCGGTTTACATTAAATGCACCGGCATTAAATAGCGAATTATTTTTGCGGATAGCACTGTAATAAATGCCCGTGTTCTGATCATTCAGTTCATAAACCTGTTTGTACTTTCCTGTGATCTTAGTGGCAGGGTCAAGATAATTTATGATAAAATACATCCGGTCAAAGCCATTAAAATCTACACGCTTGTCTAAATATATCTGAGCGTTGATGAGTAATTTATTTAAGACTGTGAATTGGCCAGGCATTTTTTTATTAAAATTATCTTTATAAATGCTTAGGTATTGTTGCAATCCGTTTAATGCCTGTTTACATTCCGGCAAGCTGTTTACAGCTGTTTGAGAATCAAACCCTGTAATTCCCAATGCTGTTAACCTGTAAAACGCTTCAACAAAAGCATCAAAGATATTTTCATCATTAAATGCAAAAGATTCATTAATGGTTGGCAGTTCAATGGCGTATCGTACCAGTTCATCAACTTCAGATTTCAGGGCCGCTTTATTACTGGCTTCATAACCCGGGAAGATTAGTTCTTCTATTACCTGCATACCAACGGGTTGCTGCTCTGGCATATCAGCTTCATCCTCTTCAAAAAAAGGAATGGGTGGCCCGTTTAATTTTGTTGCATAAAAGTCGAAATAGTATTCAACTAATGGTTCCATTTGTTTATATGCAGCACGGGTTAATAAAAACTGTTGCTGCATCTTTTTTCCATTTCCAGATGCAACAGCCAACTGTAAAGCCCTGGTCTGCTTAATATAAACCTGCGTTTGTTTTAAGTAAAGCTGTTTTACCTGCTGTGCCTGTGATAAAACGGGCGGGTTAAAAAAGGAAAATAAACTAATGATTGCAACAAGTAGTGAAGTAAAGAAAATATAACGGGTCATAGTAAATCAGTTACCCGAAGATAAGAAAGAACCGCTTAATCACCTGCCGACTTTACTGCATAAATAAATGCCTGCAGCTTTTGTTTATCAAGTTTACCATTGGTTCGTACGCCACTGCAGACATCAACGGCAAATGGACGTACAATGCTGATGGCTTCTTTCAGGTTGGCTGCATTTAAACCGCCTGCCAAAAAAACCGGAACATTTACCTGTTTTACCAGTTCCCTGCTGATATCCCAGTTATGGATATTACCGGTACCTCCCAGTGTTTTAACCGATGCGTTGGGGTTACCACTGTCTAATAAAACTGCGTCAACATGTTGCTGTATCAGCAATGCCTGGCTGATACTTTGTTCGCCTGTAACATGAATTACCTGCACAATTTTTAAGTGAGGCAAAGCATTCCTGATATCTGCATAACTGCCATCAGTCAATTCATCAACAATCTGAACGGTATTGGTATTAACCCTGTTCACATGTGCAATTATGCCTGTTGCCGTTTGCTCGCTGGTTAATAAAAAAGAAGCAATGGGCGGATGAATAATTTTTGCAATGGAAGCTATCAGTTCATCAGCAATTGGCCCGGGGCCGCTGGGCATTTTGCCAACAAGGCCCAATGCATCTGCACCATGGCTGACAGCCATTCCTGCTTCTTCATTGGAACTTATACAGCATATTTTTATTTTACAGGCCATAAAAAAAACCGTTCTGTTTTTTGCAGAACGGCTCAAATGTAAAGAATATATTAATTCATTATTTCAGAAAGCTTATCGGTAAGTTTTTTACCGAATAGATTTTTGGCAATAATTTTTCCGTCTTTATCCAATAATAAATTAGATGGAATTGCTTTTATATGATACTGATCCGATGTTGCATTTTTCCATCCCTGCAGATCACTTACCTGTTTCCATCTCAATCCATCATCCACGATTGCTTTTTTCCATTTTTCTGCACCTTTCTCATTGTCGTATGATACTCCGAATATTTCGAGGCCTTTATCTTTATAAGCTTCATAAGCTTTTACAATGTTTGGATTTTCTTTACGGCATGGGCCACACCAGCTCGCCCAAAAATCTACCAGTACATATTTGCCTTTAAGCGATGAAAGGCTTAGTGGTTTGCCGGTAGTATCTAACTGGGTAATATCAGGAGCAACCTGCCCAATGGCTACTTTTTTATAAATATCCATCATCTTCTTTACATGCTCACCGGCTTCCGTTTCCCTGATTGAGACATGTAAAGCATTATACAAAGGTTCAACATCAACTGCTTCGGCATAATAACTATAGTTCTCTTCTATTGCCATTGCGCTGCGAACCGAATTAGGATTTGCTAAAACAAATTGCTTAATGAAGCTTCTTCTACGCCAAAGCATTTCATCTTCCAATGCCTCCAGGCTGTCTAATACCGGTTGATTTTTATTCTTAGAGGCTTCTGAAAGGGCCGCATAATATTTTTCATCTTCATCATCTACAGGCTTCAGCAATGTCTTCAGTTTTCTGTCGTCGTTATTTAAACCTGATCCGGCGATAATGAGGTCTTTTAAGATATCTCCTTTTCCACTGATGGTCATTTTACCCGGTTCAGCAAAAAATCTCAGATAATCATCTTTGTGGTCTTTCATAGTCAGAATTGCAGTAGAAGCCTTTTGCACAAAACCTTTAAAGTTGAAAGAACCATTGACAATATTTGCAGAATCCCTTACGGCGCCGGTCTCACTGTATACAGTCAGGTACATTTTACCTGTCTTAACTTTTTCAAATTTGCCAAAAATGCTGAAAGCAGAATCGCTTGTCTGGGCATTTGCAGTAACCGTTGCTATAATTAATACAAATAAGCCTGATAAATATTTCTTCATAATTTTATTTTGAGGGCTAAATATACCTGTATTGCAAAAATTAATAGTTACCACTTATAAAAATACCTTCCTGTGGAAGGTATTTACACATCAAATGAAAGAGATTTAAATTTCTTTTTCTAATAATACCTTAACATTATGCGGCATATAATTAAGAACTTCTTTATTATCGCAAACATATCGCCTGACCTGGTGAAAGCCGTTTTTTTCATGCATTCTTATACTGGTAACATTGGTTTCAAAGCAGGATACCTGCACTGCTGTGATGTTAGAATCAAGTTGTTTTGCATTGGCAAAATGCTTATCCATCAGCATATTTGTTATCCGCTTTCCCCGGTGATCATTATCAACATATCCATATTCAATCTGGTAAGTTCCTGCAGGGCGTTCTATCTGCAATAATTCTTTTATCATTTCCAGCTTTGCGTAAGCCTTAATAACATTTTCTTTTGGAAAAAGATAAGCAACAAGATTTGATTTGATCAGGTTAGAAGACATGCCATTATTCAAACCTTCGGCCCAGCCACCAACAGCTCCTACAGGTTTGTTGTCATAGAAAGCAATAAAAAAACTGCTTACAGAAAATTCGCAGCCATCCACTTCTTCTTTCAGCATGGCAATGATCAGTTCTTTTACCTTATCTTCCGACAACTCAAAAAGATTTGCAAGTCCGAGGTTATTGGTGAAACTTTTTTCAGCGCCAATTATCACATCCGCTAAAAAATCAACGTCATTTACGGTTGCCTTTTGGTAAGTGTAATCTGTATTCATAGTTTTTATTTTACTTTTCTGAATGTATTGTCAATACGGGGTTAAACATTCTTCTCAGTTCTGTACACTGACAGGCACAGAATGGATAACTGGTTACATTTCTTAATCATTGCCGGGTTGTAACCCGATGATGAATTCAATTATCAACAACATACTGCTGATTAAATTTTATAAGTAATCTAAAATGGGGATTGTGGTTTCAAATAGAAGATTAAAACGGTAATGCAACTTGCAAACGCTGTTAAGAACAGTTATTACGGTAGCAAGATAATATTATTATTTAATAATTTTTTTAAAAAAATCAGGATATTATGCTGATCTGCCGGGTAAATTTGCTTAATTGCTTTTCAGTTAATTGCTTTACACATTAAAGAAAGCATAGATGCTTTAAAAGCTATGTCGAAAAATCAGTAACCCTTTCTTTATTCACTGTACTGTTTTTATAAAGGAGCCGGTTTATACATTTTCAATCACCATCGCACATGCACCCCCTCCTCCATTACAAATTCCTGCGGCGCCATATTTTGCATTGTTTTGTTTCAATACATTTATAAGCGTAACAATAATTCTGGCACCACTGCAACCTAAAGGATGTCCTATAGAAACGGCCCCTCCATTTACGTTAACTTTTGCCGGATCTAATTTCATGCGCCTGCTGTTCTCAATACCAACCACTGCAAATGCTTCATTCAATTCCCAGTAATGAATATCTTCCATCTTTAAACCGGCTTTGCCAACTGCTTTTGGAACGGCCAGCGCCGGTGTTGTAGTAAACCATTCCGGTGCCTGCTCGGCATCAGCATAACTTTTAATTTTTGCGATTGGCTTTAAACCCAGCTCATCTGCTTTTTCCTTGCTCATAAGCACCAATGCTGCAGCGCCGTCATTCATGGTTGATGCATTGGCTGCTGTTACAGTACCATCTTTTTGAAAAGCTCCTTTCAGCGAAGCGATTTTATCAAACATCACATTAAAGGGTTCCTCATCTTTAGAAAAAATAACCGGGTCTCCTTTGCGCTGCGGAATTTCAACCGGAATAATTTCATTTGCGAATTTGCCTGCTTCGGTTGCAGCCTGGCTGCGCTTGTAACTTTCAATTGCAAATGCATCCTGGTCTTCGCGGCTGACCTTACACGCAGATGCACAAAGCTCCGCAGCATTGCCCATCGCCTTGCCATCATAAACATCCGTTAAACCATCTTTGGCCAGGCCATCAATCAATTGTGCGTTACCATATTTATTACCCCAGCGCATACTGTCAGCATAAAAAGGAACATTACTCATACTCTCCATTCCACCGGCAATAACAATATCTGCATCGCCTAATAATATACTTTGTGCAGCCTGTGCAATCGCTTTCATACCACTGGCACAAACTTTATTTACAGTGGTACAGTTCACTTCATTTGGTAAGCCGGCAAATTTTGCAGCCTGGCGTGCAGGCGCCTGGCCCAGGTTAGCCTGAATAACAGACCCCATCAGTACATCATTAACCATTTCTGGCTTTAAACCTGCTTTTTCCATCGCTCCTTTTATAGCAAAAGCTCCCAATTGTGTTGCAGTAAATCCTTTTAAAGAACCACCAAAACTTCCTATTGGCGTACGTACTGCCGAAATAACATATACTTCTTTCATATTTATTTGAAATTTATTTTGCAAAGGTAACAATTATGAATTTAGCCAGTTCGCTAAAACGGGAACAAAATAGTAGGTTTAAAAACAAAACAGGCAGAAATAATTTCTGCCTGTTCGTTTTATAATGTTTTAATACTTATTGCACAGTTGTTACTTCATACCGTATTTTGTCTCCTTCAATAACTTCTTTATAATAAATACCGGCAGTTGTAACAAAATATTTTTGCTGGTTTATTACCTGAACCTTTGCATCGGCAGGTAATTCATCGTACCTGCTGCCAAACGCAGGTATTTCGTTAACTGAATTACTGTCATAATCATCTGCATAAGCATTACCTGTATTTAAAACGCCATCAGTACCAACTACACGGTAAGAGATTTTGTTGTTGTCTGAAATCTCTTCCTGGTAGTAAGTTCCGCCTAACTCATAATATTTTTGTCCGTCAATTACAGTAACTGATGCATTTAAAGGCAGCTGATTTACCGATGCGCCCATTGGTGGTGCCACTACTTCGTAACTACCGTTATTATATGAACGGTAATAAACACCTTGGTTATAATAGTATGGATTTGAACCCACATAAACCCTGCTGTAGCCAAATGGCAGTACATTAATTCTTAGTCCGAATACAGGCCCGAAATGAACATAAGCGGAAGGTTGTCTGTAAACGGGCCTGTAGGTTGGCCGGTAAACAGGTGTATACCTGTAATAGGGGCGGTAAGCCGGCCTGTAATTATACCGGGGAGCCACCCGTATAGAAACATAGTTCCTTTGATAGTATTTGTTATAATTATAGTGCTTATTATGTCCCCTGCCCCGTTGAGCAAAAACGGTAACAGAAACAAACAGGATCAGGACTGTTATTAAACTGATTTTTATATTTTTCATAAATTGATTTTTTCTTTGATGATAAATTTACAGAAAAGGAAGAGGCTTTGGCGTTAACCGAAAAACTTTAACAGTTTCTGAAATTTGATTTCGTTATATGTTTAAATTTAAAAACAAAATTAAAACCCCGGGTAAGAGGGTTTTAATTTGATTGCCGGTCAGTAATTATTTACCAACGGTTTTTATTTCCGCGGCCACGATCACCGAATTTATTTCTGCGGTCGGAGAATTTGTACTTAACAGCATGTATTTCTTTATCACGTTGCTCTTCCAAGAACCTTATCTGGCGTTGCTTATGGAACCAACTGGTAAAGAACTGGCTTTTTACAGACCTGATCTTGTAATCATAACTGCGGTTGATCTGTGCTATCTCCATATCCCTTTCTCTTGGGGTGAAGATATACCAGCCGTTATTGCCTTTGTCATGTTTGTCGTAACGGTGATTATCGTTATAAGCATAATCATCATTGTCTTTGTTGCTGTCCCGCTGGCCCTTTTGGCCATACTGTGCAAATGCTGTACTGAAGATAGTTGCAGCAATTAAAAGTGTAAAGATCTTTTTCATAATTGTAAATTTTAAAGTTACTTAATGGATATAAGACCTGCTGCTGTTTACTTTGTTTACAAAGGAAATGTTAATAGAAATGATAATGCTTAAAACGCAGATAAAGTGATAATGCAGAAAATAGCTGAGCTGATTTTATAAAGCCTTTATTCTCGGGTCCACAATCCTGTACAGCACATCTGCAAACAGGTTAATGATAATAAAGATGCAGGCACTTAGCAGTACCGAGCCCATTACAACCGGGTAATCTAATTTTTCCAATGCATCAACGGTTATTTTACCGATGCCCTTCCAGCCAAAAATATATTCAACAAAGAAAGCGCCTGCAAGCAGTTCGGCAAACCAGCCGGTTATAGCAGTAATGACCGGGTTAAGTGCATTGCGTAAAGCATGCTTATAAATGATGACATTTTTACTCAGGCCTTTTGAATAAGCAGTACGGATATAATCCTGGTTCAAAACATCCAGCATAGAGCTGCGGGTTAGTTGGGTGATGATGGCGAGCGGCCGGATACCTAAAGTAAAAGCCGGCAGGATAAGATTTTTAAGGCTTAAATATTTTTCACCGGTTACCTCATCTATATCAAACCAGCTGCCTGTTAAATTTAGTCCGGTATAAGCATGCAGAACAACTCCAAAAAAATAGGCAATAACAATGGCCATAAAAAAGGAAGGTGCCGAGATGCCGGCGATACTGGAGAAAACTGCTGTTGTATCCATCCAGGTATCCTTTTTTACGGCAGCAGTAACACCCAGTAAAATGCCGATAACAGTTGCAAAGAGCATGGCAGCAAAAGCTAAAATTAAAGTGCCCGGCAATGCTTCGGTTAAAACCTGGCCTACTTCTTTTTTGGTTTGATAACTTTTACGCAGGTAAGGAACCTTAATGCCAACTTTATTATTACCCCCTGCAAAAAATCCTTTGAGTTGTTTTTTTTCTATATCTGCTTTTGTATGGATACAAAGTGGCGAAACATCATTCAGGTACAAAACAAACTGTTTCCATTTTGGCTGGTCAAGGTACAGGTCGCTGCGTATATTATCCAGTGTTTTCTTATCACCAGTCTGGCCAACGATCATTCGTGCAGGATCACCAAAACCCTGGAACATGATAAAAACCAGTACCACCACACCGAGCAGTACTAAAAAGGAATAGCATATTTTTTTAAGGATGTATGGCAATCGGTTTTTTTAGTTTATCATTAAAATTTATCCCTGGCAGCCCATTTATTTTTAATCACAGGGCCGTTCATCAAAAACAATGTTGGATTTACCCTTGCAGCGGTTTTAATGCTGGTTGCGTCGCAGGTAAAAATAGTTACTGACGGGTTTGTAATTAATTTTGTTGCGGTTTTTGGATCGGAAGTGACTACATAAACCGGAATAATGCTTTTTGTTGCGAAAAGCTCAAACGACTCAATCCACTTTGTATTACCATCTGCAAAGTCTTTGGCAAATAAAAGGTAATACGCACCAGCCTGGTTCAAAACAGCTTCCGTAGAATCATTCCCGCTTTGACTGTTCAGAAAAAAATCGTTGATCAGCGGGATATTGTTTTTTCCTTTTTCAATCAATACCTGTTTCCTGTCTGCAAACTCCCAGCTGCTGTCGGGCAATGCGCTTACGGCAAATTCTTTTTCCGCTCCGTTCTTTTTATAAATGAATTTGAAATCAAATTTATCAGGGACAGCATCCGCAGGCATCTTCCGCAATTCAAGAATATTGTTACCCACTTTAAAAGGCAGACAATCTTTTACCGGCAGGTGATGCAATACATACCATTGCAAACCCAGCACGCCAAAAAATGATGCCAAAAAGAGAATGACATTTTTTTTATTTGAGAAAAGGGGTTTGATGTGTTTTCTTCCGAAAAGAATTACCAGTACCAGGATGAGCAATATAATATCCTTGGTAAAAGTTTGTACAGGTGTAAGGGGGATACAGTCACCAAAACAACCACAGGCTCTTATCTTACCGCTAAATAAAACAAAGCTTGTAAGGAAGGTAAAGAAAAGCATCAGTAATAATAATAGCCACGAAACCATTTTAGTTCTCCATCCCAGCAATAAACAAACTCCCAAAACAACTTCCAGCGTTATCATCAATAAGGAAAACAGCAGAGCCTGTTCGTTCAGCCATAGCATTAATCCACGCATGATGCCATCGGCTGCCCACACGTCAAAAAATTCCTGCATTTTATAAGCAAGGCCTAAAGGGTCGATGGCTTTAACCAATCCCGAAAAAATAAATAAAACACCCACTAAAATCCTCGCAATGGTTACAACCTGTTTCATAATTCAAATTCGTTTTAATTTAATAATTGCCCGGTTTTAAGTACTGTGCAATTCCTCCTCTATCAATATCAGCCCAAAAACAGCATAATTAATTATGTCATAAAAATTTGCATCAATGCCTTCACTGATGATCGTTTTGCCTTTGTTGATCAGTATCTGCTTGATGCGTAAAATCTTTGCCAGTATCAGGTCCACAAAGCTTTCCTGGTTCATTTCACGCCATGCTTCTCCGTAGTCATGGTTTTTGTCCTGCATCAGTTTTTTTGCAATGCCTATCTTGTCATTGTAATAAGCCTCTACTTTTTCATAAGGCAGGTCTTCCAGTTCATCATCATGTATATCTAGCTGTATTAAACCTATAATGCCATAATTAAGTATGCCTTTGAATTCACTGATGATATCATCACCGATTTTTTGTACACCTGTTTCCTGTATGGTGCGGATGCGTTTTGCTTTGATATAGATCTGATCAGCTACAGAAATTGTTCTGTAAACCCTCCAGGACGTACCATAATCTTTTGTCTTTTGTAAAAAGATATCTTTTGCCGAAGCTGCTGCATCATCGTATTGCCGGTTAGTATTCATTTATCAACTGTGGTTTGTAACTTGTGTTATAATAACTCAAAAATAATTGAAAATCAATTGATGAACAGCATAAACTGTAAAGGAAAATTATTAAGCTTTGCCGAACCGCTGATAATGGGCATTATTAATGCAACGCCGGATTCTTTTTATGAAGGTTACCTGCAGATGGGTGTAGGTGGGATTGGGGCCATTGCTGATAAGATGATTGCAGATGGCGCTGATATTTTAGATGTAGGCGGACAAAGTACAAGGCCGGGGAGCAAACGCATTGCTGTTCAGGTGGAGATGGACAGGGTATTGCCTGTTATTGAATCCCTGCATAAAAAATATCCCGGTACAATAATTTCTATTGACACATACAGCAGCGAAGTAGCTAAAGCAGCAATCGCTGCAGGCGCTTCAATCGTGAATGATGTAAGTGCTGGAAATATGGATCAGGGTATGATCGGTACAGTGGCTTCCATGAAAGTACCGTATATATGCATGCATATGCAGGGAACACCCGATACCATGCAAAAAGAACCGGTTTATACTGATGTGGTTAAAGATGTGCTTGATTTTTTTATCTGCAAACTGGATGAATGCAATAAAGCAGGCATTACAGATATAATTATAGATCCCGGATTTGGTTTTGGAAAAACCATTGAACATAATTTTCAACTATTAAAGAGACTGGCTGTTTTTTCTATAATTAACAGGCCAATACTTGCAGGACTATCGAGGAAAAGTACGATCAGCAAAACCCTGGGTATTACAGCGGCCGAATCACTAAACGGCACTTCGGTTTTAAATACGATGGCTTTAATGAACGGGGTTTCCATTTTACGTGTACATGATGTAAAAGAAGCCAGGGAAGCTATAACACTTTTTTCAGCATACAAAAAAGCGCCCTGAATTTATTCAGGGCGCTTTTTCTAAAAGTGTATTTGCGTATTATTTATTTGTTGCTTTCTGAATACTGTCAGTACGTTTTTTCTCTGCTTCAACCAATGCTTTTTGGATTTGTTCCTGCATGGCTTTTTGCCTGGTTACAAAATCTTCCTCCGTTGCAACATCAAGTGCTTCAATATCAAAAATCAAAATTGTATTAGGTTTTATTCTTTCTCCGTTTCCATTAACGCCATATCCAAGTGACGATGGTATATATGCTTTAACCTTACTTCCTTTTTTAAGATTTGATAAAACATCTATCCATCCGGGGATTACAGCTTTCAAATCACTCAGGCTTACATCGTAGGGTTTTACATGTTGAAATTTAGGGTCAACATTTGAATCAAATGCATCACCGCCATCAAAAGGCCTGCCAGTATAATTAACCGTTACAATTGAGTTCTTATCTGCTTTCGCTCCTGTACCTTCAACCTCGGTGGCAATATAGGTTCCCCAGTTTGTTTTTTCTGCTTTTATATTGTTTTTCGCCAGGTAATCTGCAATGATCTTCCCGTCTGCTTCAATCTGTTGCTTATTGCCTGCAATTGTTTTTTCAAGTTCAGCAAATTGTTTTGCATAAACCCTGGGTTTTGCTAAATTTCTTTCAGCGTTGTTTGCGCTGTCGGCCTGTTCCCTTGTCTGAAAAATATTGACAATCTTTAAATGGGTATAAAAATAGGTTCCCAGTTTCATGTAAGGAGGCATACCTCCCGGGTTTTCTTTAAAAGCCGAATCTGTCAACATCCTGATGATAACGCTGTCGCCTTTTTTAACCTGCCTTAATATTTTAAAATAAGCCATTGGTGTGGATACAGAATCAAAAAGCTCCACCCTGGGCATAAAGTCATGGCTATCCATCAGCACAGTATCCTTTGTGCCGCCATAAATCTGTGTAATATGCAATTGCATATACTCACCATAGCTGATGGTTTTACCTGCTCCTTTAGAAATAATTTTATATTCAAGGCCAGTATCGCCTTTTTTGAAAGAACCCGTACAGGCTGCTAAAGCCAGCACACAAACAACCGGTAGATAAAAAAACTGTTTCATTTTGTTTATTTGTTTTTAAAATTGATAACTACTTAATTGCTCCACATTTTCCTTCATGGCAGCTTTAAACTTTTCAACCACTTCTTCCAGCGGCTCCTTATTAAATCCGCCTGCCGCGTTAAAATGTCCGCCGCCATTAAAATATTTACGGGCAAATGTATTTACATCAAACCCTCCCTTGCTGCGGAAGGAACTTTTGCGCTCTTCTCCCCTGTCTATAATAATTGCTGCAAGCTTTATTCCCTGGATACTTAATGGATAATTAACAAGCCCTTCCGTGTCGCCGGTCTTAACATTATATTTTATAAGGTCAATTTGCGGAATGGCAATGAGCGCCGTGTTGTATTCATAAAACACTTCCATGCGGTTTAATAAAACATGGCCGATAAAACGAAAACGGGTTTCCAGGAAATTATCAAACAGCGCTTCATGAACATGACTGTGTTCCAGTCCTCTTTCTTTCAGCTCTGCCACCATTTTATGTACACTGGCAGTTGTTGATGGAAAACGAAAAGAGCCGGTATCTGTCATAACACCTGCATATAAACAGGCGCCGATATCGCTGTTAATTTTATCTGCATTACCCGAATCAATGATGAGATCATAAACCATTTCGGCTGTTGAACTCTTAGCCGTATCACTGATACCATAAGTAAAAACTTCAGTCTGCGGTTCCCGGTGATGATCAATTAATATCCTTTCGCCTTTTGCTCCCTTTAATTTCTCCTCCATTCTTTTTGTGCGGCTCAGGATATTAAAGTCGAGGCAGAATATCCAGTCAGCTTCATCAATAGCTGTATCCGATTTACCACCGTTGGTATCATAATCCAGTACCTTATCACAACCGGGCATCCAGTTTAAAAAAGCAGCCCAGTTGGTTGGCGAAACAACGGTAACATCATGACCAAACTGGTTTAGAAAATGATAAAGACCCAATGCAGAGCCCATCGCATCGCCATCAGGTTTCTGATGCATAGTGATCAACACTTTTTTAGGCTGACTGAGTAATGGAAATATGTTATTGATTGGTTGCATAAAGGGCGCAAAAGTATGGTAAAACAGCTTACAAACCAATTGAACCAGCGTTTGAACAACCAATATTTAACAATCAATATCAAATATTTTCCTGACCTCCCCTATCTTTGCGGCTCAAAAAAAGAATATAATGACTAACAGAACTTTTACAATGATCAAGCCGGATGCAACTAAGAAAGGAAATACCGGTGCAATTTTAAGCATGATAAATGCAGCAGGTTTTCGCATCGTTGCTATGAAAATGACAAAACTGAGTAAAGAAAAAGCAGGAGAATTTTATGCAGTACATGCAGCCAGGCCTTTTTACGGCGAACTGGTGGATTTTATGAGCAGCGGGCCAATTACCGCCGCTATTTTGGAAAAGGAAAATGCGGTTGAAGATTTCCGCAAGCTGATTGGTGCAACCAACCCGGCAGAAGCAGCCGAAGGAACCATCCGTAAACTATATGCAGCCTCTATCGGCGAAAATGCAGTTCATGGCAGCGACAGTAATGAGAATGCTGCAATTGAAGGCGATTTCTTTTTCAGTAAGCTGGAACAGTTTTAAATATGATATCAATATATAAAAAAACGCCCCTGACAAATCAGGGGCATTTTTTTTAATCAAGCACAAACAATGGTTCAGGTTGATACTAGGTGTAGATGCGTTGATTGTTAGGGCGCCTTGTAAAACAAACGGACGGATATTAATTATATTGTATTTAAACAGGGAAAAATAATTGGGTTTATCATTAATGCCGGGTTTCTCTGAAATATCTGTATTCAGCTATAAAATATAGGTAGATCCCGTGCAATAATCCCTAAAAAGGATTGTTGTAGATTTGAACATTATTAACGATACATAATATATGAAGAATATTAAACTGATTGAAGTACCCTCTGAAATTGGTGCCGGTACAAGAGGCGCCAGCCTGGGTATAGAAGCTATTAAAATTGCTGCCCTCGATTTTATGAGTAATTTTTTCGTTCATTTCCCTTCCGAAAAAATAGAAGTTGAAAATAAAATCCTGTTTGAACCCATCCAGTCGCCCTATGCAAAACGTATGCAGGGTGTGCTTACCATGTATGAAAGGGTAAGTAAGGCTGTGAGTGAATCCATGAAAAATCATTTTTTTCCGGTGGTGCTCAGCGGCGACCATAGCATTGCAGGCGGAACAATTGCCGGCATAAAAATGGCAAAGCCCAAATGTAAACTTGGCCTTATATGGATTGATGCTCATGCCGACCTGCATACACCATATACAACACCAACCGGTAATATACATGGTATGCCTTTAGCCGCTTCTATTGCCGAAGATAATATAGAATGTAAAGTGCATGATCTTGATGACCAGACAGCCAAGCAATGGGAGCAAATGAAAAATATGGGTAAGATCAGCCAGAAAGTTTTACCCGAAGATGTTGTTTTTATTTCGCTGCGTGATTATGAAAAGGAAGAGAAACACCTGATAGATAAACACGGTATGAAAGTGATCACTACTTCCGAAGTAAGGCGTACCGGTGCAGAGAATGTTTGCCGTAAGGCCCTGCGTCACCTGAGCGATTGTACCGATATCTATATAAGCTTTGATGTAGACAGCCTCGACTCTTCCATATCAAAAGGTACCGGAACCCCGGTGAGCAATGGTTTAAGGGAACGGGAAGTGGAAGACCTGATCAGCAAGTTTATGCAGAACCGGAAAATATGTTGTTTTGAAATAACCGAAGTGAACCCTACCCTTGATAAAGAGAACCTGATGGCCGAAATTGCCTTTAATATTCTGCAGCGTAGTGTGAATGTGCTGATGATGAATTAAAACGCAGACCTGCCTGCCGGCAGGCAGGTTATAATGATTATTTGATTTCGAAGATTTTTTATTATGCAAAGAGTTTTCATTTTGATTGCTGTATTTTTTTTGTACAGTACTGCTTTGGCACAGCAAAAAGATTTTTATGCTAAATCTATAAAAGCTTATCAGAAAAATTATGTTGAAAGTCATGAAGTGGTACCTAAAAAAGATAAAAAATATTTTCGCTTTTACCCTGCTGATAGCAAGTATAATGTGAGCTGTCATTTTGAAAGAATTACAGATACGGTTGGTTTTACCATGAACACTTCGGCCAATACTTTGAAATTTTATTACAGGTACGGACAGCTTGATTTTATGATTGATGACAAAGAATACCTGTTATATGTTTACCAGAGCAAAGACCTGATGCAATCAGAAAAATACCGAAACTATCTTTTTGTTCCGTTTACCGATGCTACCACCGGTGATGAAACTTATGGCAGCGGGCGTTACCTGGAATTTTATATACAGGATATACAAAACAATATCCTGCAACTGGATTTTAATAAGGCTTATAATCCTTATTGTGCTTATTCGCCGGATTATAAATGCCCCATACCGCCAAAAGAAAATTTTTTAACCGTTGCCATCAGGGCAGGCGAAATGAATTTTGCCAAAGGACACTGATCATGCAGCACACGACACAACTCTTAATGATACAGCCGGTTAATTTTGGCTTTAATGCTGAGACGGCTGTAAATAATAGCTTCCAGAAAAATACCGGCGGCGATATGCAGCAAAAAGCTTTACAGGAATTCAATGATTTTGTTGCTGTGCTGCGCACAAATAAAATTGATGTAACGGTTATTGAAGATAGTATTGAACCCGCCACACCCGATTCCATCTTTCCCAATAACTGGATATCTTTTCATGATGACGGCCGTATATTCCTGTACCCGATGTTTGCTGTAAACCGGCGCAGGGAAAGAAAGGCTGCGGTGCTGGATGCAGTAAAAAATAAATTTGTGGTTGCTGAAATTGTTGACCTCAGCAAGGCTGAAGCCAATAAATTTTTCCTGGAAGGAACGGGCAGCATGGTTTTAGACCGGGAGAATAAAATTGCTTATGCCTGTATATCGCCAAGAACCGATGAAAAACTTTTGCGTGAATTTTGCGGCCAGGTTAAGTACCAACCATTGACTTTCCGGTCAACTGACGGAGCAGGTGTTGAAATTTACCATACCAATGTGATGATGTGTATTGCAGACAGCTATGCCGTTATTTGCCTGGAATCTATTACCGATACAGCAGAAAAAGAAAACCTGCTTGCATCTTTGCAAAAGACGAATAAAGAGATTGTTGATATTTCGCTGCAGCAGCTGAATTCATTTGCCGGAAATATGCTGCAGGTAAAAAATACAGATGAGGAATTGCTGTTGGTCATGTCAACACAGGCATATGAATCATTAACTGTTATGCAAATTGAAACATTGCAAAAACATAACCGCATCATACATTCTCCATTAAATAATATTGAAACAGCTGGTGGCGGCAGTGCCAGGTGTATGATGGCAGAGGTTTTTTTGGAGAGGAAGTAGATTTTTAAGGTGCTGATCATTGGAAAAAAATAGTAAAGGAATGTTTTAAATGGAGAGTTGCGTATATTTGTGAGTTAGGCGCAATAAAAGCAACATGAAGCACTTCACAATCTTAATAATAGTAATCTCAGCATTATTGCTGTCATGTAACGCTCAAAAGACTGAGAGCGTAAGCCCCTATTCAAAAGTTTGTTTTGATATGCTTGAGTATATTCGTCAAAATGATGTCTCTCATGCAACTTCATTAATGGACAGTGTTTTTTTAGCGATAGCCAAAAGAGATAGTTTTGATATTTCCAAGAACTTTAATGCTATTTCCGAAAAATTGAATTCTGACTATCAAGGAGAAATAAAATACAAAGTAGCTACCGAAGAAAATACTTTTCATGAAGACTTACCTTCCAAATTCCTAATTGTGAAATTGGAAACTCCTGAAACATTCGGGTATTACTATTTTTACATAAATAAACAGTCTAGGAAAATATTATTACTAGGAATGTTTAATCTCAAATTTAAACGTGGTTGACACGATTACTGCGCCTAACACTTTTGTGCAAGTGGAGCATGACGTTGTATCAACCTGCCTGCTGGCAGGCAGGTTGGACTTCAGTTCCGGGACGGAATACTATTTCCCCGCCAGACAAAAAGGCCACGCTCGTTAGCGGCAATTTTAGTGACACCCTACAAGCAGACACTTCCGTCTGAAATTTTAAACATTTCCCAAAAAAATTGAATAAAAATTTGCGAAACCGAAAAGTTGCACATATATTTGCAACCGAACAGTTTCATAAATAAATTTAAAGACAAATGAGACGAGACATTTTTCAAGCCATTGCAGACCCGACAAGACGGGCAATTATCGCCTTAATTGCATTACAGGCAATGACACCAAACGCCATTGCCGAAAACTTCAATACAACACGACAAGCTGTGTCAAAACATTTACGCATTTTGACAGAATGTGAACTTGTAAAACAAGAACAACAAGGAAGAGAAATTTATTATAGTCTTGAAATCAACAAAATGAAAGAGATAGACAACTGGCTAGAACAATACAGAACAATTTGGGAAAACCGGTTTAATCAATTAGACAATTTATTATCAACAATTAAAAAAAATAAAAGATGAGCAATAATTTATTATTCAACTTCACAGTTGATAAATCAATAAACACAGTGTTTGTAACCAAAGAATTTGCAGCCGGACTTTCTCTTGTCTGGGACGCTTTTACTAAACAGGAAATTCTTGACCAATGGTGGGCTCCTAAACCTTTCGAATCAAAAACGAAAGTAATGGATTTCAAGGTTGGTGGGCGTAGATTTTATGCAATGGTCAGTCCTGAAGGGCAAGAGATGTGGCAACTTCAACAGTACAGTTCTATCACGCCAAAAACCAATTTCAAATTTTTAAGTGTGTTTGCAGATAAAGATGAAAACCCTCATTTGCCAGGCTCTGATTGGGATTTAAATTTTAATGAAGAAAACGGTATAACGAAAGTTAGTATTTCTATTTACAATGAATCTCTTGAAAGAATGGAAAAAATGATAGAAATGGGCTTCAAAGAAGGATTCACTATGACATTAAACGAATTGACAAACGTATTAATAATTTTAAAAAATAAAAAATGAAGAAGCACAAAATTATCTTTTGGACTGCAACTATAGTTGCAGTATCATCAATCTTTACAACATCTTGTTTTAACAATAAAAAATCCAAAACAATGACTGATACAATTCAAAAAATTACACCCTGCTTGTGGGTAGAGAAAGATGCCAAAGCTGTGGCAGATTACTACTTATCCATTTTTAAAGATGGTAAGCTGAAAGATTTTCATAAGTTCAATAGTGACGAAAGTGGAAATGATGCAGGTTTAGAAACTGCAGTAATTGAAATAGCAGGAATAGAGTTTAGTATATTAGCAGCGGGCCCACTATTCAAATTTAATGAATCAGTTTCTTTTGTTATCAATACAAAAGACCAGGCTGAAACGGATTATTATTGGGAAGCTCTTACTGCTAATGGTGGTGAAGAAAGTTCTTGTGGATGGTGCAAAGATAAATATGGATTGTCTTGGCAAGTTGTGCCAACTGAATATTTTGAATTAATACATAGCAATGACCGTAAAGTAAGGGAAAAAGCAATGAAGAACACATTGAAACAGAAAAAATTGATACTTTCAGAACTCAAATGAACATATACCATTATTCCTCAGTGGGTGTATATCTGGTTTAAAACTTTACTGGACTATCGCCCCGCCTTGTCTCCAGGCAAGCGGGTATCAGAAGCCCACTGCTGATTTCCTCAGTATATCGAAGTTAATTTAAATAAATAAGTACTGGTATTCTCATTATGCCGCTTGTCGGAGACAAATCGGTGGCACTCACGTAAGCAAGAGTTGACTTGTATAAGCGTTGTAGGCATTCACACTGGCTGAGAAAATTTTAAAATCCACAGTAATAAAATACTCCGAATAAATTTGTTACTTATATTTATGTATTAATCTAAATCTTTAAGCAACGTTAATTAGCAAACAGTTGTCATCCGTAAAAATAAATCATGAAAAAGTACCTGGCCCTGAGCATCTTTTCAGTTCTTGTATACACTATTTGTATGGGCCAAAAAAACTCCATGGAGTTTGGGATACAGGGAGGTGTAAATTTTAATTCGGCTTACGGAAATGCTGTCGGCAACGAATATAAAAGTACTTTGACAGGCTTTAATACCGGGGTACACATAAAATATAAGCTTTCTGAACAGGTTGCTGTAAAAGCTTTATTGCAATTTGAACAAAACGGGTGGGCTTACCGTTCACTCACATTTGAAACCAACCAGGGTAATAACGTACTTGGCAAAGGAGATGCATTGCACAGATTATATTATTTAAATCTGCCGGTATTGGCAGCGTATTCATTTGGTAATACAACTAAATTCAATATTGCCGCAGGGTTGTTTACCGGCGCTATGTTAACAAACCAGGTAGTGGTAAGAATAAAAGAACCGTATGCCCCCAACAATACACCCACTACAAAATCAAAATCAGATGCGTTCAAATCTTTCAATTTCGGCCTCTGTTTTGGTGCCGGCGTGCAGGTTCCGTTAAGTGCAAAAATGAATTTTATTACAGACCTGCGTTATAATCACGGGCTCGCCAATATCAGTAAAGGGCAAAGCAGCATCAAAACTACTGCCTTTTCCATCCAGGCGGGTTTGTCATTCCCGATGTAGCATTGTTGATATACCGTTATTGTAACGCTGAATAAAAAACAGTACTTTCGTTTTAGTAATTATCCAATCCATTAAAAACGACAAGGTTTATTTCTCTCTCAATAAGTTCCTGTTTTTGAAAACTCTCCTTTGATACAACAGGTATTTTTTTATTTAAAATTTCATTTCAATGAAAAAGTTACTGAGCATTTTTTTATGCATGATATGTCTGTATGCACAGGCACAGGTTACAACCGGAACTTACCAGGTGTACCGGGGCAATGTAATGGGTGCCGAAACGGTTATTCATCTGCATATTGCCAAAGCACAGGCCATGGGGTTTATTTATCTGATCAAGGATCCACGTCCCTTCTTTACTTATGCTGCAGAAATAAAGGGCGACAGTATCTTTTTAAGCGGTGGCCGCAGTATGCAGACTTCTATGGAGATATCAGGAACTATCAGCAAAGGGATGATAAAAGGAACGGCCAGACTTACACTTGAGGAAAAACTGATCCGCAGCGGTGCAGCAACATTACAGTTAGATACCACACACTATACCTCCTTTGATTTTTTCTCCGCATCGGCCAGCGCCGGTTTACCGGCAGCTATGAAGAATGAAAGCAAGTATGATCAGTCTTCTGCAACCGTCTGGCCTAAGGCAACTGATAAAACTGTTTTAGCAACTTATGTGCAAAAACAGGGACTTACTTTTTTGGATCAGAAAACACCTGGAGATCCTGCACAGTTCTTATCAGCAAGTCAGCAGAAAAATATAAAAGCATGGAAAGCCAGTATGGCCAAGGCATATCCAAAGGGCGCTGCAGATATGGGACTGAGTTTGTCGTCATCAATTGACCGCCGCTATATGGTTTTAAACGAAAATAATACCTGCATTAATTTTATACAATACAATGAAGAATACAGCGGCGGTGCACACAGCAATGCAAACAGCGAAATACAGGTAATAGATAAACGAACCAATAAAGTATTGCAGTTAACAGATATTCTGACTCCGGCGGGAATAAAGGCATTATCGCCGCTGTTGGAAAAAGCTGCCCGTTCACAATTCGGGATTGCGGCCAATGCACCGTTAGACAGCAGGTTGCTGGTGAAAAATATTCAGCCTGCCAAACAATTTTTTATGGATGATGCCGGCATTGGTTTCTGGTACAATGCTTACGAAGTAGCTTCCTATGCAGATGGCCATGTAATCTTGTTCATTCCGCTGGCATTGATAGCGAAATATATTCAGCCATCGTTTTTAAAGAAATAAAAGCAGGTTATAATTTTTTTATCATCACATTCCTGTACCAGACATTATCTCCATGATCCTGTAATGCGATCTTCCCTTTTTTATAAGTAGCAAAATCAGGCATTTTAGAAAACTTGCTGGCAGCTACCATTTTTTTCCAGGCATCATCCCAAAGCATGGTTGATACTACGTTTTCGCCATTCAGGTAAAAATCAAGTTTACCATTCACACATTTTATTTCGGCCAGGTTCCATTCCCCGAAAGGCTTTACCGTTTCTTTGCTGCAGGATATGAGGTCGTACAGGTCACCGGCACGGTGTTTTATGATCCTGGCATCGGGGTGCCCGTTATTATCAAGTACCTGCATTTCGGGACCGGTCTCCCAGGGCCATGTATATTTTGCCGGGTCTTCATGCACATTAAACATGATGCCGCTGTTACCGTCTTTTGCAATTTTCCATTCTAATTTCAGGTGAAAGTTTTCAAATTCGGCATCGGTAGCAATATCACCTCCGTCGGGTATCCGTCCATCAGTTTTTTTGCCTGAGTCGAGGTAAATAGCACTATCCTGAATTTTCCAGGCGCTGCCTACCTTATCTCCATTAAATTTATGCCAGCCGTTAGTGGTTGTTCCGTCAAACAAAAGTTCCCATCCATCAGCTTTTTGTTCAGGACTAAGATTATTGATCGTCATATCTGTTTCTGTTTTTTGGGGAATGACTTCGCTCTCTTTTTTTTCCGCATTGCTATTCCAGGAAATAATTACTGATAAAAACAGTACAGCTACGAATATCTTTTTCATGGATCTATTTTTATTTTTTCAGCGAAAGTATATATTTCACCATCAGCTCAGCATCTGTCTGTGTGATAGATGCATGCGCCACCATGGGCATTTCTCCCCACACCCCTGCGCCGCCATGTACAATTTTACCGGCCAGGTGTGTTACAATGGTATCGGGCCTGCCTGCATATTTTACTGCTATTTCACTATAACTCGGGCCTGTCAGTTTTTCTTCAGGCCTGTGGCAGGTCATGCAGTCACTACCGGCAACAAGTGCACTGCCTTTTTCAATGGAAGCAGCATCAGAACTACCGCCGGCACCTCCGCAGGAGATCAAAAAACCAACGATTGTGAAAGCACAAATAATTTTTTTCATGTTTTGTTTCTGTTTAAAATTTTTCCGGATAAAGATAGTATTTAATCCAAACCTAAAATTTTTCTGTTTGTTTTTTTATCTGCACCGCTGGATGCAAAGTCGTCAAATGCTTTTTCTGTAACCCTTATAATATGCTGCTGAATAAATTCAGCTCCTTCCCTGGCACCATCTTCGGGATGTTTAAGACAGCACTCCCACTCCATTACGGCCCAGCCCGAAAAATTATATTGTGTGAGTTTACTGAAGATGGTTTTAAAATCCACCTGTCCGTCGCCGGGTGAACGGTAACGTCCTGCACGGTTGATCCAGCTTTGATAACCGCCAAAAGTTCCCTGCTTACCTGTGGCATTAAATTCAGCATCTTTTACATGAAAAGCTTTTATGCGTTGATGATAAAAATCTATGTATTGCAGGTAATCCAGTTGCTGCAAAACAAAATGGGAAGGATCATACAGTAAGCATGCTCTTGGATGATCATTTACTTCTTTTAAAAACATTTCATAAGTAATGCCGTCGAAAAGATCTTCACCGGGATGAATTTCATAGCATACATCCACACCGCATTCATCAAAGTAGTTAAGAACAGGCAGCCATCTTTTTCCAAGCTCTTTAAAGCCTTCTTCCACCAACCCTGCCGGGCGTTGTGGCCAGGGATGAAAAGTATGCCATAACAATGATCCGCTGAAAGTTGGATGGGCAGTAAGTCCCAGGTTTTGAGAAGCCTTTGCTCCATATTTTACCTGTTGAATGGCCCATTCTGTTCTTGCTTTGGGATTGCCCCGCAGATGTTCCGGTGCAAAACCATCAAATAAACTATCATAAGCAGGATGAACCGCTACCAGTTGCCCCTGCAGGTGTGTTGACAGTTCCGAAATTTCCAGTCCGCACCCGTTGATGGTAGCTTTTAATTCATCGGCATAGGTTTTACTTTCAGCAGCTTTTTGCAGGTCAATACAACGGGCATCCCAGGTAGGAATCTGCACGGCGGTAAATCCGAGGCTTTTAGCCCATTGGCAAATTGTTGTCAGGTTATCAAAAGGAGGTTGATCGCCCATAAACTGCGCCAGGAAAATTGCGGGCCCTTTAATTGTAGTCATATTCAAATTTAATTATCCAGTTTTAAAATCCATCCACTTTTCTTTTGACTTTGCCGAGGCAACAACATTTTCGATAAATGCCATACCGCGTACACCATCTTCTGTTGAAGGAAAATCAAGCCACTCATCTTTTGGTTTTTCACCATTGATCTTTGCCTGCAGTGTCAGTGAAAAATTCCTGTACAGGTTTGCAAATGCTTCCAGGTATCCTTCGGGGTGCCCTGCCGGGGTGCGGCAATTATGACTGGCAAAAGAGTTCAGGTAACCTGTTCCTGCACGATAAATTTCTGCAGGTTTATCCAGCCATTTAACTAATAAGGTATTGGCATCTTCCTGCTTCCATTCCAGTCCGCCCTTTTCGCCATATACCCTTATCTTAACATTATTTTCTTCGCCGGCGGCTACCTGTGTTGCCATAAGTACACCGGTAGCGCCGTTATTAAATTTTAATAATACTGCGCCATCATCATCCAGCATTCTTCCTTCTACAACAATATTTAATTCGGCACATATTTTTGTTACCTGCAAACCCGTAACATATTCAGCCAGGTTAAAAGCATGGGTGCCTATATCGCCCATGGCACCGGCGGCGCCGCTTTTCTTAGGATCGGTGCGCCAGGAAGCCTGGGCCTGCCCGGTTTTTTCTAAAAATGTGCTGAGCCATCCCTGCGGATATTCTACAAACACTTTTCTTATTTTTCCAAGAGCCCCCGATTTTAAAAATTGTTTTGCCTGCTTTACCATAGGGTATCCCGTATAGGTATGGCATAACAAAAGCGTCAACCCGGTTTCTTCCACTTTCTTTTTTAATTGAATGGCTTCATCCAGTGAAAATGTGATCGGCTTTTCTATTACCACGTTAAAACCTTTATCCAGGGCCATGATGGCCGGGTCAAAATGAACAAAGTTTGGTGTAACGATGCTGATAAAATCCAGGCGTTTGTCAGCAGGCATAGCAGCTTCTTTCTCCAGCATCACTTTATAATCGGTATACACCCTTTCTTTATTTAAATACAAGAGTTCGCCTGATTCGATGGCTATCCCGGGGTTTATACTTAATGCGCCGGCAACCAGTTCTACCTGTCCATCCATATTAAATGCAAGGCGGTGTACAGCACCGATAAAAGCATCTTTACCGCCGCCGATCATTCCCATCCGTAATTTTCTGTTAAGCATTGCAAAGGTTTGTGGTGAATATTAACTGCAATTTTGTAAATTGAATGTATGTTTAAAAATAGTACATTTAATTTTTAAATTGATATTTTAAAACGATTCGCAAATTTAACTGCAGGCTTATGAAATTTACAACCCGATTTCAGTTATCAACAATGATGTTCCTCGAATTTTTTATTTGGGGCGGATGGTTTGTTACGATGGGGACTTATCTTGGAAAAACAATTGGAGCCAGCGATCTTCAGATTGGTGCTGCATATGGCACACAGGCATTGGGAGCCATCATTGCACCATTTGTTATTGGCTTGATTGCCGATAAGTTTTTTGCTGCACAAAAAATACTGGGTGTTTTGCATCTTGCAGGTGCAGCTTTGTTGTATTACATGAGTACGATCAGCAACTTCGGGGAGTTTTATCCTGTGTTGTTGATTTATATGTTGCTGTACATGCCCACATTGGCTTTAGTAAATGCTGTTTCGTTCAAACAGATCAATAATGCGGAAAAAGAATTTTCATTTATCAGGGTTTGGGGAACTGTTGGCTGGATCGTTGCCGGACTTATCATTGGCTGGCTGGCCTGGGAAAAAAACGGAACACTGATAAATACATTCAGGTTGACAGCACTTGTGTCTGCAGTGTTAGGGATATTCAGTTTTACGCTCCCCAATACGCCGCCGCCAAAAGCTGGTACTAAAACTACATTTGGCGAGATCATCGGGCTGGATGCAATCGGGTTATTAAAAAATAGAAATTTCCTCATATTTTTTCTTTCTTCTTTATTTATCTGTATACCCCTGGCATTTTATTATCAGCACGCCAATGTTTTTCTTAATGAACTGAATGTAAGTGGAGCCGCTGCTAAAATGTCGCTGGGACAAATATCTGAAACGGTGTTTATGTTTGCAATGCCATTTTTCTTTGCCAGGTTTGGTGTAAAGAAAATGCTGCTGTTTGGTATGCTTGCATGGGTACTAAGGTATGTGCTGTTTGGCTTTGGCGATGCAGATAGTGGCATGTGGATGTTATATACAGGAATTATACTGCATGGTATTTGTTACGATTTCTTTTTTGTAACCGGCCAGATTTATACGGATAAGATCGCCGGAGAAAAGATACGTTCTTCGGCTCAGGGTATGATAACGCTGGCCACTTACGGGCTCGGTATGCTGATCGGTTTTTGGTTTGCCGGTTATATTGCCGATAATTATAAACTTGTTGATGGACATGCCTGGAAGAATATCTGGCTGATTCCTGCGGCTGTTGCAGCTGGTGTAATGTTGATGTTTATTTTGTTTTTTAAAGACGATAAAAAAACAGTGAATGAATAATAAAGCTTCCAGAAGGCAGGTAATAAAACAAATGATGGCAGGCTCGGCAGTATTTGCGGTATCTCCTGCACAATTACTGGATGATAAATATGAAACAGGCAGTTTAAAACTAAAAGGCAATATCAATCATTCTGTATGCAGGTGGACTTATGATTTTCTGCCGCTGGAAGACCTGTGTAAAGAAGTAAAGAAGATCGGCTTTGCTGCCATTGATCTGCTGGCTCCTAAAGACTGGCCCATGGTTAAGCAGTACGGTATTACCTGTTCCATGTGTTACACCAATGGAAAGATCAGCCTTACAGAAGGATGGAACCATACAGAGAATCATCCTGAATTAATAAAAAATTTTACAGAAGCTATTCCGCTGGTGGCAGCAGCCGGTTATAAAAACCTGATCTGTTTCAGCGGTAACCGCAAAGCCATGGATGATGAGACGGGGTTAAAGAACATGGCGGATGGGATTAAAAAAATAATCGGTTTAGCCGAAAAAAATAATGTGACCGTACAGATAGAAGTATTCAACAGCAAGGTTGATCATAAAGATTATATGGCTGATAATACCAAATGGGCCATTGAACTTTGCAAACGGATCGGTTCAGAAAATTTTAAGATACTCTATGATATATATCACATGCAGATTGATGAAGGTGATGTTATCAGAACCATCCGCGACAATCACAAATACTTCGGTCATTATCATACAGCCGGGGTGCCGGGCAGGAATGAAATTGATGAGACGCAGGAATTGTACTATCCTGCCATTATGAAAGCAATCCTGGAAACCGGGTATACCGGTTATGTGGCGCAGGAATTTATCCCGACAGGAAAGGAAACAAAGGATAAGCTTGCAGCATTAAAAAAGGCAATTAAGATTTGTGATGTGTGATAAATTTAATAAACAGGATCTACTAAATAATAAAATGTAAAACAATTATGGCAGATAATAACACATACGACGCAATTGTGATTGGCTCCGGTATCAGCGGTGGCTGGGCAGCAAAAGAATTAACCGAGAAAGGTTTGAAAGTGATCATGCTTGAACGTGGCCGTGATATTAAACATGTAAAAGATTATGTAACGGCAAACACAGAAAGCTGGGAGTTTCCTCACCGTGGCGGCCGTACACAAAAGATGGTTGAAGAATATCCTGCACTCAAGCGTGATTACCCGCTTAATGAAACCGTACTGGATATGTGGGTAAAAGATAAAGAATGTCCTTACACCGAAACAAAACCATTCTCCTGGTTTCGTGGTTACCATGTTGGTGGCCGGTCACTGACCTGGGGCCGCCAAAGCTATCGCTGGAATAAATGGGATTTTGAAGCGAACCTGAAAGACGGACATGGTGTTGACTGGCCCATCCGCTATGATGATCTTGCTTCCTGGTACAGCTATGTTGAAAAATTTGCTGGTATACAGGGCAGCAAGGAAGGACTTGATGTTTTACCCGACGGTGAGTTTATGCCTGCCATGGAAATGAACTGTGTTGAAAAAGATGTAGCTGCCAGGTTAAAGGCGCATTATAAAAATATGCGGCACATGTTTATAGGACGCAGTGCCAATATTACCGAGCCGCATAATAACAGAACAAACTGCCAGTACCGTAACCGTTGCTGGAGAGGTTGTCCTTTCGGCGGTTATTTCAGCACACAGTCTGCTACCCTGCCGGCTGCAGAGGCCACCGGCAATCTTACACTGCGTCCATTCTCCATTGTTACAAAAATATTATACGATAAGAATACAAAAAAAGCAACTGGTGTTGAAGTGCTTGACGCCGAAACGAATAAAACATACGAGTACAAATCAAAGATTGTTTTTGTTTGTGCATCTGCATTTAATTCTACCTGGGTGCTGATGAATTCTGCAACTGATATCTGGCCGGAAGGATTGGGCAGCAGCAGTGGCGAACTGGGACATAATGTTATGGATCATCATTTCCGTTGTGGTGCAGGTGGAAAAGTAGAGGGCTTTAGTGATAAATACGTTTTTGGCAGAAGGCCAACCGGAATTTATATACCCAGGTTCAGAAATATTTATGATGATAAACGGGATTATGTGCGTGGCTTTGGTTACCAGGGTGGCGCTGGCCGTGGCCGTGGTGTTGAAATTGCAGAGATGACAATTGGCCCTGACCTGAAAGATGCACTGAGTGTTCCCTCAGATAATTGGGGAATGGGTATTACTGCTTTTGGTGAAATGCTTCCTTATCATGAAAATACCATCAGCCTGGATAAGACTGTAAAAGACAAATGGGGTTTGCCAGTATTAAATATGAATGTGGAAATAAAAGATAATGAAATAAAGATGCGTAAAGACATGATGGAAGACGCCAAAGAAATGCTGGAAGCAGGAGGTGTTAAAAATGTAAATACTTACGACGGAGGCTATGAAGTAGGCATGGGTATTCATGAAATGGGTACTGCCCGTATGGGCCGTGATCCGAAAACATCGGTGCTCAATAGCAATAACCAGGTATGGGATGCACCCAATGTTTTTGTAACTGATGGAGCCTGTATGACTTCTGCTTCTTGTGTAAACCCGTCGCTGACTTATATGGCACTTACAGCAAGGGCTGCAGAATTTGCTGTGAATGAATTGAAAAAAGGAAATCTATAAACATAAAACTTAAACTTTTTTATTATGGATCGCAGAGAACTATTAAAAATGATTGCCGTACTTACCGGCGGAGCTGTAATTGGCGGAGAGGTATTTTTAAGCGGATGTAATGCTCCGGCAAAATCAGATGCCGGTTTTACAACTGAACAAATTGCCTTGCTGGATGAAGTGGCTGAAACTATTATTCCGGCAACAAAAACGCCGGGAGCAAAAGCTGCAAAAGTTGGTGCGTTTATGCCAATAATGGTGACAGATTGTTATACCCAGGAACAACAGGATGCATTTATGAAAGGTATTGTAAGCCTGGATGAAGCCAGCAAAAAATTAAACAGTAAATCTTTTATGGACAGCAATCCCCAGCAACGCCATGACCTGCTGGTGAGCCTGGAAAAAGAAGCCAAAGAATTTAATAAGAAAGTAGAAGAAAAAGACAAACCCCGCCGGGAGGAATTTGAGAAGAAGCAAAGGCCTTATGATTTTGTAGCTTCACCCCGGCATTATTATACGATGATGAAGCAGTTAACGCTTTTAGGATTCTTTACTTCAAAGACCGGTATGACAGAAACATTGCGTCATAATGCCGTACCTGGAAAATATGATGGAGAGTTTGCTTATGCTAAAGGTGATAAAGCATGGGCAGAATAATATTGATTACAATTTGCTGAACTGATTAAAATAATAAACATGACATACAACAGAAGAAAATTCGTAAAACTTTCAGGTGGTTTAACCGGTAGTTTATTGTTGGGAAACCTCACAGGTATGGCTTCTTTATCGTGCAATACAATGGCCGAAACTACAATAGCGGATTTTGGGATACAGTTATATACTCTGCGTGATGTGTTACCCAAAGACCCTAAAGATGTTTTAAAACAACTTGCTTCTTTTGGATATAAGCAGATTGAAAGCTATGAAGGCGCCCAGGGTATGTTTTGGGGTATGAGCCATACCGATTTCAAAAAATATATGGATGACCTGGGTATGAAAATAGTTTCATCGCACTGTGATATTAATAAGGACTTTGAGAAAAAAGCCGCTGAGGCTGCTGCTATCGGTATGAAATACCTGGTATGCCCCTGGATAGGTCCGCAGCAATCGCTGGATGAATTTAAAAAGTTTGCTGATGTATTCAATCAGAAGGGTGAGATCTGTAAAAAGAACGGTATCAGGTTTGCCTATCATAATCATGATTATTCTTTTAAAGCCATGGACGGACAGTTGCCGCAGGATGTGATGATGAATGGAACAGATGCAGGGTTAGTTGATTTTGAAATGGATATTTACTGGGTGGTAACCGGCGGACAGGATCCGGAAGCATGGTGTAAAAAATATAAAAACCGTTTCAGGCTTTGCCATGTTAAGGACCGTAGTAAAACCCCTGGTACAGATAACGGAAAAAATTCTGTAGACCTTGGTACAGGAGCAATTGATTTCGCTAAGGTTTTGAAAACTGCTAAACAGAACGGGATGGAATATTTTATTGTAGAGCAGGAAGCCTATCCAAACGGCAGCCAGCTGGATGCTGCAAAGGTTGATGCCGGGTATATGAAAAAGTTGAAGATATAATTGACCAATTCAGCACTGGTAAAATAAAAAACCGGGAGATCATCTCCCGGCCTACAAACTAAACATCAATCGCAAAGCGGAGTAATATTTTTTTACATCCCCGGGCTCATTCTTTTTTGTCTTAAGCCTGCAAGTGAAGGATCCATTTCAATAGCTTTATCGCACATTTGCTGTCCTCTTTCTTTTTGCCCCTTCTTTTGAAAGCAAAGGCCGGCCTGGTAAAGTGCTTTTCCATCCTGCATATTCATCTCCATTAATTTCTGGCAATACTCCAGGGATTTGTCATACATCTTTCTGTCATAGAATGCTTCGGCCACGTCTCTTAAAATTTCGGTATTACCCGGTTTCCTGGCAATAATCTCCAGTAATAAGGTTTCAGCTTTGTCAAACTCGCCACTGTATAAATAAGCAAAGCCAAGGTTCTCATTAAAATCATTGCTTCTGATAAAACCATGTTCAGCAGCCTTATTAAAACTTGCTACAGCTTTTTTGTAATTGTTATTATTATAGTAAAGTAATCCCAGTTCGGCATGCCATTTACTTTTTGTTTCATCCAGCTGCACAGCCTTTTCGTAAAATGGAATTGCTTTCCCTTCCAGTCCCATGTCAAGATAATTTCTTGCGGTTGTATAAATCATTTCAGCATCGTTCGGATTTTTTTTAATCAGATTGAGCAGCACTTTTTCAGCCTTACCATAGTCTTCCATCTGGTAGTACGACATGGCAATTATCCTGTCTGCATCTTCGCATGTTTTACATTTTGCTGCAAAATCAATTGCTTTTTGAAACTGCCTGTAACTGTAATATAATGTTACTAATTCTTTAATGGCAGCTTCGTTATTGGGATCTAATTCCAGCGCTTTTGTAAAATTTTGCTTTGCAGCATCTATCCTCCTCATTTCTAAATTCACATAACCGTTTTCAACATAGGCAGCTGTGTAATTTTGATTTAATTCAATCGCCTTAGTATAATGGTTTGATGCAGTTAAATATCTTCTTGCCGCTTGTTCTTCTGTGCCTTTTTGGAAAAAATAAGTGGAACTGTCGCCGGTTTGAGAAAAGCCGGCAGTCGTTAAAGTAACTAAGGTGAATGTAATGAAATTCTTCATAGGGTAGATAGATTATACGGATTGTTGGAGTACCACTGCTGCTAACGCCGGAAGGTGAACATTTATTTCATAGATCTGTGCTTTTTTATCCACTAAAGTGACCAACGGTTCGGGGTTAAAAACATCACCGGTACCCCAGTATTTCTTACTGTCGCTGTTAAATACCTCTTTCCAAACTGGCTTGCCTTTAATCTGCAGTTTCCAGTCTCTTCTAACTACCGGTGTCATGTTTAAAATAACCAGCATATCCTTTTTTTTATTTTTGCCTTTCCGAAGATAAGCAATTATTGATTCCTGCCGGTTATCGAGGTTAACCCATTCAAAACCAGTAACATCAAACTGTAATTCGTGTAGTGCCTTCTCCTTTGTATATAAATGATTTAAGTCCTTAACACAATCCTGCATCATTTGGTGGCAATCGAACTGAAGCAGTTCCCAGTCTAACTCAGATTTGTAATTCCATTCGGTGGTTTGGGCAAATTCATTACCCATGAATAAATGTTTAGCCCCGGGATGGGTAAACATATAGGTGTATAAAAGGCGAAGGTTGGCAAATTTCTGCCATTCATCGCCCTGCATTTTATAAATCATCGGGCTTTTCCCATGTACCACTTCATCATGGCTCAAGGGCAGCATAAAATTTTCGTCATAATAGTACATCATGCTGAACGAAAATTTATCCTGGTGAAATTTCCGCATCAGCGGATCCATCTTGAAATAATCCAGGGTATCATGCATCCAGCCCATCATCCATTTCATACCAAAGCCAATGCCGTCTTCAGTTGTAGGCCTCGATATTTTTGGCCAGTCACTTGCATCTTCTGCAATGGTTTGTACATCCGGAAAATCGCGGTAAACCGTTTCGTTGAACTGTTTCATAAATTCAATGGCTTCCAGGTTTCCGTTGCCGCCAAATTTATTAGGTTTCCACTCCCCTTCTTTTCTTGAAAAGTCAAGACGAAGTATCGAGTTTACAGCATCCACCCGCAATCCGTCAATATGAAATTTATCGAGCCAGAAACGGGCACTGCTGATGAGGAAAGAGCGGACTTCTGATCGCTCATAATTAAAAATATAACTGTTCCAGTCGGGGTGGTATCCTTTCTGCATATCGCCGTACTCATAGGTATGTGTACCGTCAAACATAAATAACCCATGTGCATCATAGGGAAAATGAGAGGGAACCCAGTCGAGGATCACACCTATATCTTCCTGGTGAAAAGCATCAACCAGTTCTTTAAAATCATCTGGTGTACCAAACCGCGAAGTTGCCGCAAAATAGCCGGTGCCCTGGTATCCCCAACTGCCGTCAAACGGAAATTCAGTAACAGGCATCAGCTCTACATGCGTAAAGCCCATCTTCTTTACATAGGGTACCAGGTGTTCTTTAAGTTGTATATAACTATTATAACTCTCTTCATCCGTTTTAACCGGCCGCATCCAGCTACCGAGATGTACCTCATATACACTCCAGGGAGCATTAAGAGCATTGTTCTTTTTTCTTTTCTTCATCCACAACTCGTCCTGCCACTGGTGCTTTGAAATCCATGTTTTGGAAGCTGTACCAGGTCTTAGCTCACAGTATTGCCCGTATGGATCAGCTTTTTTCAATTTTGCACCCCTGTATCCTTTAATATAATATTTATAGGTTTCAGCTTCATTTACATGCGGAACAAATCCTTCCCATATTCCTGATTTATCCAGCCGCACAAATAAAGGATGTCGCTTTTCATTCCATTCATTAAAGTCTCCAATTACCGAAACCTTTGTAGCATTGGGAGCCCAGACGGAAAAATAAAATCCGGGGGTATTTAAAACTTCCAGCGCATGGCTTCCAAATTTTTCATGCCCGTTATAAAAAGTTCCGTTTTTAAAATTAGTGATATCCTCATCTGAAAACAATGAATAATTCCATACAGGTTTCTCTGAATCAACAAAATGTTCTTCCTCATATTTTAATGCAGGGCCGGTTAAAGTTTTAACTTCTTCAACTTGATTTTCTTTTGCCGACTGTCTTTTAGAACTTGCCATTTATGGAATTTAATTATAATAGAATCTGAGAAAAGCTAAACTTTGTTTTAACGTAAATTTAAGAATTGCGTTTTAGTTAATTACAATTAATATATTGATCTTTAACTAAGAATTTAGTTTTATAGCCATTTAAACAACCAACCCCTTCTGTATGCCTAAACTGTCTGTCCTGCTTATGATGGTATTCTTTTTTACCATTGAAGCTTATTCTCAAACCATTTCCGCATCTGGTTCAGTAAGTGATACCACGGAAAAAAAAGGCGTACAAAATGCAGTTGTAGCCCTGTTGCATGCAAAAGATTCTGTTCTTTATAAATTTGTACGTACCGATGCTGCTGGCAAATATTCCTTCAGGAATTTAAAACCCGGTGAGTATATTGTAATGACTACCCACCCTTATTTTGCAGATGTTGTCTTTAATCTTGATCTGAAGGATGCGGAGACTATAGTTCCTTCTATTTCAGTAACCTCAAAAAGTAAATTACTGGCCGAAGTGATCATTAAAAGCGGCACCCCTATTAAAATAAAGGGTGATACTACTATTTATACGGCTGATAGTTTTAAAGTACGGGCCGGTGCCAATGTAGAAGAGTTATTAAAAAAACTTCCGGGTATAACGGTAGATAAAGACGGAAAGATAACTGCCATGGGTGAACAGGTTAAAAAAGTACTGGTAGATGGTGAAGAGTTTTTTGGAGATGACCCGGGTATTGCAACAAAGAACCTGCGTGCCGATATAGTAAAAGAAGTAGAGGTATACGATAAAAAAAGTGACCAGGCAACCTTTACGGGTATTGATGACGGGGTAAAAGATAAAACCATTAACCTGAAACTTAAAGACAATGCCAAAAAGGGATATTTTGGTAAGGCTGAAGCCGGTACTGATTTCAGCAATTACTTTAACAACAGTATAATGGCAAATGCCTTTAAGGGTAAACGAAAGCTGGCTGCCTATGGTATTATGAGTAATACCGGGCAAACCAATCTTGACTGGAGAGACAGCCAGAATTATGGAGGCGATAATAACTCAATTGTTGAAATGGACGGTGGTGGAATTATGATTACCTCCTCAAGTGATGATGACAGTTATTATAATGGCCGTGGAGGTATTCCACAAAACTGGAATGGCGGCTTTCATTATAGTAATAAATTCAATGACAGTAAACAATCCTTAAACGCCGGTTATAAGGTAACCAAGGTGAATAGCCCAGGCGGTGAAAGAAATTATACCACTAACTTCACCGGGGACTCTTCTTACAATTCCAGCAGTGCTACCGAAAATTTTTCGACCAGGTTAAAACAAAGCCTGAACCTGAGTTTTGAAGCTACGCTTGATTCTATGAATACTATTAAGTTCACTGCAAGGGGAAATCTGAATAATACCAAATCGAACAATACCTTCAACCAGGAATCCATCAGTGATAAATCTTTACTGATCAATAATATCACGAGGAGAACAAATAGTGAAGCAGATAATTCTTCGCTAAACAGCAGCCTTTTATGGAATCATAAGTTTAAGAAATTTGCCCGTACACTGTCTTTAAATATGAGTTATAATATATCAGGCTCAAAAACCGAAAGTTACCTGTACTCAAAAAATAATTATTATTCTAACGGTATACCCAGTAACAATGATACAACCGATCAGAAGAATCTAAAGGATAATAATATCAATACTTTGGCAGCTAATATTACCTACACCGAGCCCCTGGCAAAAGATATCTTCCTTTCCTTTACTTACGCCTTCAGCAACTCAGTAAACGAAAATGACAGGTTTACTTATATACAGGATATCAATACAAAATATACAAATAAGGTAGATTCACTGAGTAATTCCTTTTTGTTTAAACAGGTGACTAATAAGCCGGGAGTAAGCTTCAGGGTGGCAAAAAAGAAATATAATTTCAGTCTTGGTGCCGCAGTTTCTGTAAGTAATTTTGAACAGGATAACCGTACTACAAACCTTGTCAGGAAATATAACTTCACCAACTTCTTCCCTACGGCGTCACTATTCATCAAACTTAAGGGTTATGCTAATATCCGTTTTAATTACAACGGAAGTTCAACAGCTCCATCGCTTAACCAATTGCAGCCAATAGTAGATAACACAGATCAGTTAAACCAGTATATCGGAAACCCCAACCTAAAGCAGTCATTTGCACATTCAATAAACCTGAATTACGGCTCTTATAATGTTTTAAAAGAAAAAGGAATGTGGGCAGGTGTTTATGGCGCAGTTACGCAAAATGCATTCGTTAGTGAAAGAACCATCGATAATTTTGCTAAATCGACCTATAAAACGGTTAATGCAAATGGGAACTATTATTTTGGCTTATACTCTGATTATAATTTTAAATGGAAGAAACCCAATATCCGCTTCTCCTTTGGGCCTAATGCGAATGTTTCAAGAAGGGTATCTTTCCTTAACGGCCAGGAAGCTGTTAATACGAATTCTACTTATGGCTTACGGTTTGGAATCAGGAAAGAAAAAGAAAATAAATATGAAATATCCGTTAATCCAGAAATAAGCCGTGTTAATTCTAAAAATTCGATCAACAGCAATGCTTCGGCTGATTACTGGCAGGGTAGCGTTGATGCAAATGTAGATGTAACGCTTCCTTTAAAGTTCAGAATAGCTACTAACGTTAATTTTTCAGCAAAAGAAGTTGATCCCAGGTTTCCTGCAAAAAATAAATTCACAATCTGGAATGCTTCTCTAAGACGCTTCATATTTAAAGAAAAACTGGAAGCTTCTGTATCTGTAAAAGATATTTTGAATGACAGGCGTGGTTACGAAAGGAGTTTTACAGATTACCGCTATTCAGAAACCTATTATAACACTTTAAAAAGGTACTGGATGGTTACCCTTACCTGGAATTTTTCTAATAATGGTAAACCAACTGCAGGATTCTTTAATTAAAAAAATATTTTATGAAATATATCATTATAGCAGCACTTGCTGTTTCGTTCAAAAGCATAAATGCGCAGACATTTGTAGAAAAAGGATTGATTGAATACACTGTTGTGGTTAATAACCATAAAGCCATGGGTGAAGGCAGTTTTTTTGAAATGTTCAAAGACAAAATCCCCAAATTGTCGACCAGCTATTATCAGCTCACATTTAATTCAGATAAAAGTATCTATTTGTTTAACCGGAAAGATGATAAAACGAGATCACAATTTATGAATGATGCCGGTGAAGAAAATGTATGGTTCAATGACTATACCGGCGAGAAATTTGTTCAACAAAAAGTGATCTTTGGCAACACTTATATTTTATCCGACAGTCTGCTGAATATTGACTGGAAAATAACAAATGAAAGCCGCAATATTGCAGGGTTTAATTGCAGAAAGGCTGTAGGTGTTTTTTTTGACAGTGTATATGTTTTTGCTTTTTATACCGACGAGATCACAGTTAGCGGCGGGCCAATGGGTTTGCATGGTTTACCTGGTATGATATTGGGTATTACCATTCCACGGATGTACAGCAGCTGGGTGGCAAATAAAATAGAAATTAACGGGGTTAATTATAATAAAATTGTTGCACCAACCAGGGGCAAAAAGAAAAAGCCCGGTGAACTGGAAGCTACCATTATAGAAGCAACAAAAGACTGGGGCAAGTACGGGCAGCAGGCTGTATGGAATATGTATTTATAAACGCACACTTATATCACAAATCCATCTGGCAGAACCGCTCTTTTCTTTACAACAACAATACCATCTTTAACTGTATATAAGGCATGATCATTGTCGGGTAAATGTGCCCCGCCTTTTATGCTTACATCATTTCCAATGCGGCAGTCTTTGTCTAAAATGGCATTCTCAATATGGCAACGGTCTCCCACTCCTAATTTGGGAATCCCTTTTTCCAGGGAATAATTCATTTCCACAATGGTTTCGTAATAATCGCTGCCCATCAGGTAGGAATTGATGATCACCGTATCTTTCCCGACACGGGTTCTGATACCAATTACACTATTAGATATTCTGGATGCATGGATAATGGATCCTTCAGCCAGTATACTGCTTTCGATATGTGTATTTCCGATCTTCATGGGGGGTAACATACGTGCCCTGCTGAAAATTGACTTTGTATTGTCAAACAGGTTAAATGGCGGGATCTCCAGCGTTAAAGCCAGGTTGGCTTCGTAAAAGGAATAAATATTTCCAATATCTGTCCAGTAACCATCATATTGAAAACTTACTACTTTATGCGTATCAATTGATGACGGGATGATCTCTTTACCAAAATCTGTAGCATCTTTTTTCTCTTCCAGCAACTGGTCAAATAAAAGTTTACGGTTAAAAATATAGATGCCCATTGAAGCCAGGTAATTTCTTCCGGTTGCTTTCATCTCATCACCGGTTTCACTAACCCATTTTGGTAACAATTCCTTGGCTGGTTTTTCAATAAAAGAAGTAATATAATTCTCTTTATTTGCTTTTAATATACCAAACTCAGGAGCCTCTCTGTCACCAACGGGAATTGTTGCAATGGAAATATCAGCCCCCTTATCAATATGGTTTTGAAACATTTCCCTGAAATCCATCTGGTAAAGCTGATCACCGCTTAAGATCAGTACATGCTCAAAATCATTGTTGCCGATATGTTTTAAAGATTGTCTTACAGCATCGGCTGTACCCTGGAACCAGCCGAGGCTGTCGGGTGTTTGCTCGGCAGCCAGTATATCAACAAACCCACTGCTGAAAGCACTGAACTGGTAAGCATTTTTTATATGCTTATTTAATGAGGCCGAATTGTATTGTGTTAACACAAACATGCGGTTGATACTTGAGTTAATACAATTGGAGATGGGTATATCCACCAGGCGGTATTTTCCGCCAATGGGTACAGCTGGTTTACTGCGGGTAGATGTGAGCGGATATAAACGGCTGCCGGCACCGCCACCCAGTATTACGGCAATTACTGATTTACTTATCATATAGCTTTTTTTGTTGGTTGTGTACTGATTTTTGTTGGTTGTGTACTAATATATAAGTCAATGTATTTTTCAGCACTTATTTCCCAACTGTTATCAATTTTCATGATCTGGTTTCTTATCTCAGTCAGTTTTTCTTTATCATCATACAGTTCTACAGCACGATGCACTGAATAAGTGATATCCCAGACACTTGCATGATTAAAACGTATACCATAGCCGCCAGGTTCGCCAAAATCTATAACAGTATCTTTCAATCCGCCAATACTGCGCACTATGGGAATGGTGCCATAACGCATGGCATACATCTGGTTGAGGCCACAGGGCTCTACCCTGCTGGGCATCAAAATAAAATCGGCACCTGCATACATCTGGTGCGATAGTTTTTCATTATAGCCAATCTTTGAATTATAATAACCGGCGAAATTATTGTTCAGATTGGCCAATTGTGCTTCCACCACCGGATCGCCGCTTCCTAAGATTAAAAAATTCATCTTGCCCTGTAACTGGTGCAATGAATCTGTTATTGCCTGTGGTAAAAGATCAGCTGCCTTTTCACCAACCAGTCTTCCTATATAGATAAAAAGCGGTTTCTTCACATCAAGTTTAAAGTCTTTGCAAAGTTTTTTCTTGTTTAATAATTTGCCTGCCTCAGCATCTTTTATCGAAAAATTATCCAGGATATAAGTATCTGTTTCAGGATTCCACACTACGGTATCAATACCGTTTAATATTCCTGTACACTTAGCCTGTTCCATGGAAAAAAGTTGTTCAAGTCCGTTTGCACTTCCCATCAATTCATCCATATAACTGGGGCTTACCGTAGTTACCCTGTCGGCACATTTTACGCCACAGGCCAGCGGATTGATCATATTGTTCCAATCCAGCAGCCCCCATTGCCAGGTATCCCATGCAGGCAGGTAATTACTTTTGTCCCAGCCCATCCAGCCCTGGTACTGGGCATTGTGAATGGTTATTACAGTTGATATGGACGACAGGTGCTGATAAGCAAAACAATGCTTCATCATAAAGGGGATGAGGCCGGTATGATGATCGTGTACATGCACTACATCAGGTTTGTGCTCCCATTTACTTACCCAGTCTGTTACTGCAATCTGAAATGCAGTGAACCGCTCGGTATCATCATTATAACTGTAAATATTTTCTCTGTCCAGTAGTCCGTAAATATCTACACAGAATAAGTCGAAATTAAGCTTGTTGGTTTTTTCTTTTATGATCGTGTATTCAAAATGCCTGTCGCCCATCATAATGCCTCCTTTATGTTCAACCGTCCATTCATTCTCATACAAAAATTTTGTCCGGTGCATGGGCACCACCACTTTTGCAATATGGCCAAGTTGTTGCTGGTATTTAGGCAGGGTGCCTACAACATCTGCCAGACCACCAGCTTTAGCAAAGGGATAGCTTTCGGCACTTACATGTAAAATTTCCATTCAGTTGTTTTAATATAATTCAATTTACCAATCATTTATTTCTAATCCAATACAAAATGAAAATTTTTTCCAATCATTATTTTATTCTATTTTGAGGAACTTAAAAAACTAACGATATGCCTACTGAACAAAATGACCTGCTTAGCAATGAAACAAAATCAACAGCAATCCCTACCAATTATGGAGCATTAGGGACATTGGTCACAGTTTTCTTTTTCTGGGGATTTATAGCTGCCGGTAACAGTGTATTCATTCCTTTTTGCAAACATTATTTTAATCTTGATCAGTTTCAGAGCCAGTTAATTGACTTTGCCTTTTATACAGCATATTATATCGGAGCCTTAATATTATTTGCTTACGGTGCTTTTGGCGGCAAAGACCTGGTTGGTAAATGGGGGTATAAAAAAAGTATTGTGTATGGTTTACTGTTCTCGGCATTGGGTGCTGCAGCCATGATCATTGCTGTTAATGCAAACGCCTTTGCAGGTATGCTCGTAGGATTATTTATTGTAGCACTAGGTTTTTCACTTCAGCAGACAGCCGCCCAGCCGTTTGCTATTTCACTCGGAGACCCTGCCACCGGAACCAGCCGCGTTAACCTTGGCGGAGGTATAAATTCTTTTGGTACAACCATTGGACCTATTGTAGTTGCCATTGCTTTATTTGGAAGCACTGCAGCTATAACTGATGAGCAAATTGCAGGTTTAAGTTTAAGCAAGGTTATTGTTTTATATAGTTGTGTTGGTGCTTTATTTATTGGTGCTGCAGCATTGTTTTATTTTTCAAAAAAAGTACCGGCGGGTATTTTGCTTGAGAAAGTAGAAAGCGGTACCAAGGCTTTATACACATTATTGATAATGACCGGACTTTTAATAATCATGTTTGTGCCTGTATTCAGCAGTTATAAAACAGATATTACAAACATAACTACTGAACAAACGCATGCCCTGGAGTCCTACAGGTTAAAATGGTTATTGGGGGCAATGGCTGTTGTTGTAATTGGGTTACTGGTTGCGAATATGAGTGCTAAGAAAAAAGCACAGGGCTGGGGTGCTATGCAATATCCTCAGCTGGTATTAGGTATGCTGGCCATTTTTGTTTATGTAGGTGTAGAAGTTGCTATTGGCAGTAACTTAAGTGAATTATTGAAACAGCCTGAATTTGGCGGATTCCAGTCATCAGAAGCCGCACCATACATATCCATGTATTGGGGCAGTTTAATGATTGGGCGATGGGCAGGTGCAGTAACAGCTTTCAAGCTATCAAAAAACTCCAAAATATTATTACAGATTATTGTGCCGCTGATCGCTTTTGCCATAATTGTTGCTGTTAATACAGTTGCGCAATATGATATGACGCCTTTGTATTATTATGTGGTTTGTGTTTTAATACAGATAGCAGCATTTTATTTCAGTAAGGATAAACCTGCAAGAACACTCTTGATATTTGGTGTACTTGGTGTAGCAGCAATGGTGATTGGAACACAAACATCTGGAATGGTTTCCATCTATGCTTTTTTAAGTGGCGGATTATTTTGCTCTATCATGTGGCCTTCTATTTTTTCATTATCAATTGCGGGACTTGGAAAATACACAACCGAAGGATCGGCTTTTTTAATTATGATGATATTGGGTGGCGGTATTATACCACCAATCCAGGGAAAACTGGCTGATGTTATCGGCATTCATCAATCGTATTGGGTATGTGTGGTTTGTTTTGCTTACCTGGCCTTTTTTGCTATCGCAGTAAAAGGCATACTTAAAAAGCAGGGTATTGATTATGATGCGCAGGTTGAAGGAGGCGGGCATTAAAAAATAAAAAAATCATGACACAAAAAGCTGTATATGCTATAGGTATAGATATAGGTGGTACAACCACCAAGTTTGGAATTGTAGACCACAGAGGTGATACCCTTTACCGGGGTGTTATTGCCAGTAATAAATTTGACAGGATTGAACCCTATTTAGATGAACTTTATGACGCACTCGATCCTGCAATTGAAGAAGTAGGCGGTATTAAAGCTATAAAAGGCATTGGCATTGGTGCACCTAACGGAAATTATTATAATGGTACCATTGAATATGCTCCCAATTTAAAATGGAAAGGGGTTGTTCCCCTTGCCAAAATGATGAAAGATAAATTTGGTGTGCCCGCTGCATTAACCAATGATGCCAATGCAGCAGCTATTGGTGAAATGATGTACGGCGCAGCCAAAGGGATGAAGGATTTTATCATGATCACCTTGGGTACCGGTGTTGGCAGTGGTATTGTAGCCAATGGCCATCTGATTTTGGGACATGATGGGTTTGCAGGTGAATTGGGACATACGATTATCATACCTGACGGAAGACCGCACTGGAGTACAGGATTTAAAGGTTCCCTGGAAGCTTATACAAGTGCAACCGGTGTAGCTATGACGGCCGTGGAATTTTTAAAAGAACGGCCAAAGGAAAAAAGCCTGCTGAGAGAGTTTAAGGAAGCTGAAATTGACAGCCGGATCGTTTATGATTGTGCTAAGAAAGGAGATGCTATAGCCAAGGATGTGTATGCTTTTACAGGCAAGATTTTGGGGCAGGCCCTTGCAAATTTTATCATGTTCTCCTCTCCCGAGGCAATCATTTTATTTGGCGGACTTACCAAGGCGGGAGATTTGATCATGAAACCCACCAAAGAGCATATGGAAAAAAACGTATTACCCATTTTTCAAAATAAAGTAAAACTGGTCTTCAGTGAACTGAAGGAAGCCGATGCAGCTATATTAGGTGCCAGTGCGCTGGTTTGGGAGATGAAAGGATGATAGCGATAATATAAAGCAAAAAATAAAGCCCCCGAAAGAGGGCTTTTATAATGGATATAGAATTTTGTAAGGTTATTTGATTATTAAAACGGGCCTTTATTTTAGGTCATTTAATACCAGTGAAAATCATGCCACTACTAAGAAATGTGCAGAACAACTGGTTTTTGGGGATAAATATAAAATTATACTAGTTTTTAGCAATAATAAAGACTGCAGGTATAGCTCTTTCACCTCCCTTATCACTGGGCTTAATCGTTTCTTTTCCGTTTACCAGCATGCAACTGCTGCCACCGCCATCTAAATTAAGCGCCTCAACACAGCCAATATCAATTAATAATTTAGCCTGTTGTGTTAATGTTGCACCCTCTGCAATTCCCGGGAAGCGGCCCTGTATGACCATAATGATCAGATATCCGTCATTGGTATAACCCATGCAGGTTCTGGGATGTTTATCATTGATAGCTTTGCCAGTGAACTTTAATTCTTCTTCGTTACTGATATTAATCCCGCCTTTTTGAACCAACACCGGGCCACCACCAACAGCAGTCCTCATTTTCCATTTATGCAAATCAGGCTTTTTAAAAACCGGATTCCCGGGATAATCCTCACGAATGTACCAGCTGTTATCTTCAATATACTTGAAGGATGGTTTGGAAACTGAATCTTTTACAATTCTATCAGGCACTCTTTGATAAGCATATGCAAATCTTTTTGCAGAATCTGTTATCAACCATGCTATATCAGCTTTTCTCTTTTTATCAATCCCGATCGCACTGCCGACAGGATGCCTGTATTGCAACGTATCTTTCCCTCTCATAGGAATGGTATGAATGTTATAAGCAACCAGCTTTCCATTCTTTACCACAACATTTAAATTCTGGTTTTTATCAAAATTGAAAAAAGTACAATTCACAACCACCAGGGGCTTGTCATTCTTTTGATAAAACTGTAAGGGAGTTAATCTTCTCCCTAAAGTAGTATCAGCAGTAAAATCCAGTTTTTTATCTTTCAGTTTTGCTTTTACATAAAAAGCAATAAAAGGTTTGCCATCTAATGAATCGGTGGTTTTAAAAACCTGCACAGTAGCGGGTAAGGGGGCATAATCAGCATCTGCATTCACCCATTTTACCTGTGCAATACTGCCAAAGCCTAAAAGTAAAAATGTTGCGATTATTGAATATCGAGCAAGGAACAAGGAATAAAGAATTATGAAGTTGAAGAATACAATTCCATTTAATCCGAAAATCCATTAAGCATCATACCCTGAACTAACTTTTCTCAGCCATCCATTTATTCTTACCATAACCCGGTATCACATGTTTTTCCGAGTGATAAGATGAACGAACCAGCGGCCCGCTTTCCACATAATCCAAACCAAGTTGATAACCTATTTCCCTGAATTCGGCAAACTCATCGGGATGAACAAAACGGGCAACAGGCAAATGCTTTTTTGTTGGTTGCAGGTATTGACCGATCGTCACCACATCTACCCCGCTTGATTTCAAATCTTTCAGTGTTTGTATCACTTCTTCTTTTTCCTCTCCCAGCCCCAGCATGATGCCGCTCTTGGTACGCATGCCACCTTCCTTTAAAATTTTAAGGGTCTCCATACTCCGCCGGTATTTAGCCTGGATACGCACCTGCCTGGTAAGTCGCTCAGTGGTTTCTATATTATGGCTCACCACTTCAGGTGCCGCATCAATAACACGTTGTATATTTTCTCTTTCAGCTTTAAAATCGGGTATCAGGGTTTCTAAAGTTGTAGCCGGGTTTAATGCTTTCACTGCTTTAATGGTATTGTACCAGATGATCGATCCTCCGTCTTTCAGTTCATCCCGGTCAACCGATGTAATAACTGCATGTTTAACTTTCATCAGGTTAATGGCTTCGGCCACCCGTTGTGGTTCATCCCAGTCAACTTCCAGTGGCCGGCCTGTGGCTACATTGCAAAATCCGCAGCTGCGGGTGCAGATATTTCCCAGTATCATAAAAGTTGCCGTGCCTTCTCCCCAGCATTCACCCATATTGGGACAATTGCCGCTTTCGCAAATGGTGTGCAGTTTATGTGTATCAACCAGGCTGCGTACATGCCTGTATTCTTCTCCAATGGGTAATTTAACCCTCAGCCAGTCGGGTTTTTTGGGTTTCTGTTCTATAATTCCATCTAATACGGGTAATTCTATCATGAAGCGAAGTTCTAAATAAATTATTAAGGCCTGTTGTTATTTTCTTTTCCCGAATTCTAAAGCAAAAAATGCCGAAAAGAAAAACTGTTTTTCTTTATTATATAACATTTGCGGAATCTTCTTTGAATAAAACTCAGCCTCCAGTCCAACTTCTATTGCCGACACCAGCTCATTATACCGGCCATAGTCGAAACGTACAGCAGTTTTTGCATAAAGGCCCGGGGTCATTTTTAAATGGCTCCATCCCTTAAACAAACCGGGGCCCGACGGGTTACGGTTAAGTGCATCAACAAATTTCAAACTATCCGGCGAATCATACCGGACAGATTTTCTTCCGGATGAAGTTGAATCATCTATTTCCACCTCGTAAGCTCTCAGCAGGCCAAGGCTGATTCCGCCACCTACATTTCCAGAGATCATCACGCCGTTTTTATTACTTTTATTCCCCAGCAGAAATTGTTTCTGTACACCCAGCTTTATCGGATAAAAAAAATTCAGCTTACCATAAATAAATGGTGAATTGGGAGTGAGGAAACTGCTTTGTTTTATTTCCTTCTGATGTTTGCGTTCGCTGATGGCTAACTGGAAAAGGGTGGCTTTTCTGATTGATTTTGCATATCCTTTTTCAAACAAAATGCCGTAACCATCTGTATTAAGTTTAATACCGAAAAGAAAATGCTTTTTGTAAGCAATTACACCTTCCTCTTCGGCCCTTATCATAGCATTGATACGCTCCCGTTTTTCTTCCTTACGGTTTTTCTTTACCGGCTTGGTTGTTTCCTGGGCAATAGCCGGCAAGGAAAATATAATTGCGGCTAATAGAATTAGTGATTGCTTCATGTAAACTGTTTACTGTGTAAATTTACGCAAAAATACTATCTGCAGTTTAAAGATGATGGATTTGCAGAAAGAACTGCTGCATTTCAGCAGCTAAAAACTTAAATATTCAAAATTTTAACAAAGGCTTCGGCTATCCGGTTCTGATCAGTTTATTCCCCACACTGCAGTCTAAGCATCTTTTCTTATTGCAATATTCATTCTTCAATTGTATCAGGGCCTGGGAATCGAAGGCAGTTTTATTTGAAAGTTTCAGGGCGGTAAATCCTTTTGTGATGCTGTTCTTTTCAGCGCTGATCTCCTCCATCCATTGCAAGGCTTTTTCCTTGTAGGATTCTTCCTGCTGGTAATGTCCGTATGCAAATAAAACTGGTATCACCGTATTGATAAGGATATTACTGATCATCTGCTCCCCCAGTTTTTTCTTTTTAAATGCTGTTGGTTCATCAATCATGTAATGATAGTGCCAGTAATCATTTGCCGTAACCTGCAATAGTTCTTTTATGTCTTTAATATCACTGCTTTCTTTAATTTTAGAAAACAGGTGCAGGCTTTTATGTACCAGCATTGCCAGCTGAGCCAGTCTTACTGTAGGGAAATTAGATGGCCGCATCCTCAGGAAAATAAGTGAAGCTTCCACTTTAGGAAGGCCATATTTTTTTTGTAGAAACCGGTATTCACGTTGCAGGAGTTTTGGATAGTCTTCTTTAAAATCATTATTCAGCAGGCCTGCCTGCCCAAACAGCAATGCCTCCGTTTGATGGATCTGTTCTTTGTTTTTTGCCAGGATATTTATAGAGATGGATTGGGCAATTTTTTCAAAAGCAAGACTGTTTACGCTAACTCCAAAATTTTTTGCCAGCAACCACCAAAAGCTTTCTTCCCAGTGGTTATTATTTTTTTCCTGGTAATTTAATATGAGTCCCGTTTTTGTTTGCAGCCTTTCAACCAGCAAACGTTCTTTCCAGGCCTGCCAGGTAATTGTATTTACCTGCTGAATGTTTTTTTCGCAGGGAATAAAACTTTTTGCATTCATCAATTCATCATACCTGGTTAAAAGCAATTTGGGAACTTTATCATGTAATATTAATGTTGAAAACGGGAGGCTCAATTGCTCATCGTGTTGCCAAACTACGTGCAGGATTACATTTTTATAATGCTTATCGCCGCTATGCTTATGATTTTTCCAGTCGGATGAATTGATATGCAGTTCGATGCTGCCGGCCCAGGTAGTATTGCCGATCTTTATTTTTGCATCGCTGAAATCGGGGCCCTGGTTGGTATTCAGCGTACCGGGATGAATGATCTGCAGAGCTTCTCCTTCTTCCGTAACTAAATCAGCAGGATTAAAATATTGAAATTGCCAGATGTATTGCAGTAATCTTTCAGTCACAGGGATGCCTTTTAACTGAAAACAAAATACACAGAAAAAAGAAAATTACAAATTCTGCAGGGCCTGCACCACCCTGCTTACCGGCAAACCCATTACATTATAAAAATCACCCTTCACCGATTTTATGCCAACTACGCCGATCCATTCCTGGATGGCATAGGCTCCGGCTTTATCATAGGGCTTATAATTATCTACGTAAAATGATATCTGCTCTGCTGTAAGCGGATGAAAATGAACCTCGGTAGTTTCTGCAAAAGCAATTTCTTTATCAGCAAGTAAAATAACAACACCTGTTATAACATGATGAATATTGCCTGATAAGGAGGATAGTATTTTGATTGCATCTTCTCTGTTTTTTGGTTTGCCGATGATTTTATTTTGTAAAACAACAATGGTATCCGCTGCCAGGATGGGAAAAGCAATTTTATTGGAACGCTTTACTGCCAATGCCTTGTTTCTGGCGATATGGATCGCAACATTATCAATAGATAAATCTTCAGGATAAGATTCATCTGTTTCTTTTACCAATACTTTAAAAGGCACTTCAGCCCATTCCAGTAATTGTTTGCGCCGGGGAGATTGGGAAGCTAAAATTATACCCCTAACCCCTGAAGGGGAATTACCGATTGTATCTGATTTGCTATTTAACATGATTAGAAACTTCCGGAATAAAGAAAGAATTATTTATGCATAAATTTTAAAGAAGATCATGGATAATAAGCCTGTAAGCATAACCACTTTTATAGCAGTGCTCAACTGATGATAATCTTTTGGGACCTGTGCTGCAAACAGTTTTCGCAGTATCCATACCAATGGCAAAATGATAAGCGCAATACAATACACAGCACTCCATATCCAGCCGAACTGTAATACATAAACCTGTACCACGCTGACCATACCAATCAACACAACCAGCCACACAGCCACAAAAACCTTGCTTGCAGGTATGCCCCACACAATAGGTATGGTTCGGCAACCGTAACGGGCATCGCCACCCATGTCCTCCATATCCTTTACTACTTCCCTTATCAGCGAAATAACAAAGGCAAAAGCCGCATACAAAATGCTGATGCGGATCAACCTCCTCAATTCAGCCTGCCACTCAAACGGATCGCAGCGGTAACAGACAAAGCTGCGGTAATAACAAAAAAAACAAACCAGGATTACCCATGACGTTAAGAGAGAAACAAGGATATTACCAACCAGCAGTTTCTTTTTTAAACTGATGCTGTAACCAAATAATAAAAAAGCACAGCCGAGGTTAGAAAGTCCCAGCCAGAAAACCGGTGTAGTAAAGTCAACATAAAAGCCAATCAGGATGCCTGTAAATGAAAAGAGAATATGTAATACAATTGCCCATCGCCTTTTTATCAGCTTATCAATAATTTTCTTTTCGGGTTTATTAACCTCATCAATATTCAGGTCGAAATAATCATTGATAATATTACCGGCTGCTGCAATAAGGACAGATGAAATTACCAGGAGGAGAAAATGTTTACCTGTAAAACTGCTGGAAATATCTTCGTTACTGCTATAAAAAGGGTGGATAAGGGTAATATAAAACAGTATCTGTGTCACCGCAATGATAACCATATTGGGCCAGCGCACCAGTCTTAAAAAAGCAATAATTAATTTCATGAAAAAATTGACAGCGAAAATAAGCAATGAAAATGTAAATGTGATATTTACTTGGCTGCAACGGTTGTATCAAGGTCCCAGTGGTTGTTCAGCTTTAAGACTTTTTCAATAACATCCCTGGCGCAGCCGCTTCCGCCTGCAATGGGAGAAATATAATGCGATACCTGTTTTATTTCTGCAGCAGCATCTGCAGGGCAGCAGGGTAAGCCGGTTAACTGCATGGGTATATAGTCAGGGATATCATCTCCCATAAAAAGAATTTCATCCCAAATCAATCGATGTTCGGTAACATATTCAATCAGCTTTGCATTCTTATCATCAATCTTAACAAAACAATCCTTTACACCAAGCCTTGTTAATCTTTCCTTCACAGCTTCTGATGTTCCGCCCGAAATGATGACAACCCTGTATCCTTTCTTAACTGCCAGTTGTAAGGCATATCCATCTTTAATATTCATCCGCCTAGCCATCTGTCCGTCTTCTAAGATCAATAAAGTTCCATCGGTGAGCACACCGTCAACATCAAATACAAATGTTTTTATGGATTTAAATTTTTCGAGAACGTTCATTCTTAAATTGGTTTAGGAGTTTAGGGGTTTAGGGGTTTAGAGGTTTAGGAGTTTAGAGGTTTAGGAGGCTACTACAATAATAAGCTATAACTAAACTTCTAAACTCCTAAACTTCTAACCTATTTCTGGTTATCTCTCCATTCATACACCCAACTGCTCTGTATCATTTCTAAGTGGCCTTCATTGCTTTCATCAGCCTTGCCTGCAAATTTCGGAATTTCCATCACCCATTTGTGCAGATCTGTAAAACGTATACGGTATATCTTGCCTTCATTAAAATCATCACCAAACCGCTCATACAGCTTCATGGCAATATCTTCATAATCGTTCCAGTGTATAGGAGGTTCAAAAGTCATATGTTATAATTGAGATGTAATTTAATAAGATAATATCAGCTGCAGCTTACTGTTTCAAAATCATTCCGCAAACAGGCGGAGAGCCTGCTGTCTGGCAGGCAGGGATTCTGGAGGGGCTTCACTCTCCCAAAAATTGTGTCTGATCAGGTAATGTAACAGAAATTTCTCCATCGCCATCCTGTAATACACATTGACAGCCCAGCCTTGAATTAATACGTGGATTTACAGCCCTGTCAATAAAGTCCTCTTCTTTGTCAGTTAATTCTTCCAGAAACTGGTCACCCTGTTCCACGTAAACATGACAGGTGCTGCATGCGCATACGCCGCCGCAGTTATGGTGCAGTTCAATATCATTTTTCAATGCCACTTCTAATATCGACTGATCTGCATCTATTCCGGTTAATGTTATAGGTTCAAGCCCCTTCTGTTCAAACTTAAAATTAATTGTATACATAATTACCGCAAATTTCGGGTTGCAAACGTAGTTTAAATTACTAATTAAGGAAAATATAGATTTTTTTGAACTAAATGCAGTGAAGGGATCAATTATTTAATATTTGCAAAGTAAAAAGGTTTTATTAATTTTCGTTTTAATCTAAAATCACAATTCAATTGCTAATGAAAATATCATCAACAGTTTTTTGCTGTTATGCTTTATTGCTTACCAGTATCATCTTTTCATCATGTGCTGATAATAAAACAAAAGAGCCGGCTGCTGTTAAGGCAGATACAGGTAAGGCCATGGTTAAGAAACCGGTAAAGCCCGAACCTGAAATAAAATACCAGCGCCCCCCTATTGTTAATATTGTGGATACGGTTGCTCCTAAAAGAATCATCGCCTTTTGTAAAGACAGCGCTGCAAATTTTGAACGCATCAGTTTAAAGCTGGGTAAAATATATGGCGGAAAACTTGCTGAATATTTAAAGAAGAATAACCTTAAAATGGCCGGTGCCCCCCTGGCATGGTATAAAAAGCAAAAGGCGCCGTATTTTTTTGAGGCAGGAGTACCCATTAATAAAAAAGGTTCGAAGCAGGTTGCGGGTGTACAGGTTCGTGAGCTTCGGGCCGGCAATGCTGTAGTGGCACATTTTTACGGACCTTATGAACTGGTTTCACAGGGATATGATGCGATAAGGGAATTTATGAAAGACAATAAGAAGGTTGCTGCAGGCCCGCCTTATGAAATATATGTAATGGATCCGGTTGATAAAAATGGTAAGCCACTTGATCCGTATAAAGTGCAGACAGATATTATCTTCCCGGTTAAATAAATTAGCCTTTCATTATACTGTCAGTAATTTTCAGGTACATGTATTTTAACCTGGGGTGATCTGCCAGTATCCGTAAATGTTTATCCAAAGTATAAATATCATTCCGCACAGCAGGGCCGGTTTGCATTCTGGCAGGTGAATGATTATCAAGCCGGCTCGCTGTTTCTTTTATTAAGGGGAATAGCAATTTGAAATCTACGTTTTCCTGCTCACAGAATTCTTCGGTAAGTGCATACAGGTGATTGGTGAAATTGCTTACCGTTACTGCTGCTACATGCAGCTTCAGCCTTTCTTCATCATTCGCCTTGGCCACTGTTGCTGAAATTGTTTTTGCAAAATCTTCTGCCAGGGTAATTACTTCTTGCGAATTACCATCTACCAGGAAAGGAATATGCTGCGGATAATCCATGTCTTTCAACAGGCTCTGCAAAGGATACAACACACCATAATTGGTTGAAATATTCTTTAAAATATCTTTAGGTACCGATCCTGCAGTATGCAAAACAGGTTTATTACCTGTATTAAAAGACTTTTCCAGTGAGTATAAGGCGCCATCACTTACAGCAAGCAGGTATAGCTCCGCATTTTTATCAATATCAGCAAGATTATCAGAAAAATTGCAACTCAGTTCATTTGCCAATACCTTTGCATGAGTGGAAGTCCGGCTGATGACCTGGATGATTTCATGATTCTTTTTTTTTAATGTCCGGCCTAATACTGATGCAACATTGCCCGAACCTATAATTACCACCCTCATAAGATATATTTATTAATATGAAACTGTTACAAAGATTAGGAATAACATACATACAAACAAAATTTAAGTTACTAACAATCGTATCTAAAAAAAGAGCTGCGGAAAAAGCGTTTGAAGTGTTCGGCACACCATTCTTAAAATCAATACGTAATGGCCCGCTGAAGCATACTGAAGAAATTGAATTCACTTTAAATGACAAAAAAGTAGCAGGCTACAGATGGAACCATCCTCAACCCAAAAAAACATTGATACTGCATGGCTTTGGTTCAGCTGCCCATAAATTTGAAGACTATGCAACTTTACTTGTAAAAGAAGGTTATGAGATACTCGCCTTTGATGCCCCGGCTCATGGCGACAGTGAAGGTATTACCACCAACGCCATTGAATACTGCGCCATGATTGAAAAAGTGATTGAAGAACTTGGACCGGTTGATAGTTTTATTGCTCACTCATTTGGCGGCATTGCCTTAAGCCTTGCATTAGAAAAATTACCGCATGATGCAAACACAAAAGTTGTTTTTATTGCACCCGCCACCGAAACAACTTCGGCAGTTGATGGCGCATTTAATATGCTGAAAATAAAAAACACAGAAGTAAGAAATGAGTTTGAAAAACTTGTTGTTGCATTAAGCGGAAAAAATACTGAATGGTTTTCCATACGCCGTGCCATGAACAATATCAATGCATCGGTGTTATGGATACATGATGAAGATGATGATGTTACACCCTGGGCTGATGCAGAAAGAGTACAATCAGACAACCATCCCAATATAAAATTCGTAGTTACAAAAGGGCTGGGGCATCGTAAAATTTATCACGATAAAGCCGTAAAAGATCAAGTCGTTCATTTCCTCTGAAATGATTATATTAAAGAGAAGAATCTGAAAATTTATTTGGAATTTTCATTTTTAAACTAATATTGCACTACAGGCTTTGCAAAAAACATTTGTAAAAACTGTAAAAACATACACCGTACTTGCTGTATTCAAACACAGTACCGCAGCTTGTTACAAAAGAATTATACAAAAGAATTATGGCGAAAAACCTGTTAATAGTGGAGAGCCCGGCAAAGGCAAAAACCATTGAAGCAATTCTTGGAAAAGACTTTGAAGTGAAAAGTTGCTTCGGTCATATCCGTGACCTGGAGAAGAATGATATGGGTATAGATGTTGCCAATAATTTTACACCTACTTATATAATATCACCCGAAAAAACGAAAGTGGTAAGCGAATTGAAAAGTCTGGCAAAAAAAGCAGAGACCGTTTGGCTGGCATCGGATGAGGACCGTGAAGGAGAAAGTATAAGCTGGCACCTGGCAGAAGTGTTGGGACTGGATCCTAAAACAACCAAGCGGATCGTGTTTCATGAAATTACAAAACCTGCCATTTTAAAAGCAGTAGAAAATCCACGTACAATTGATATGCATTTGGTAGATGCTCAACAGGCACGCCGGGTAGTTGACCGCCTGGTGGGTTTTGAATTAAGTCCTGTACTCTGGCGCAAGATTGGCATGAGCGGCGGATTAAGCGCCGGCCGTGTGCAAAGTGTGGCCGTTAAATTAATTGTTGAAAAAGAAAGAGAGATAAATGCCTTCACGCCGGTCAGCAGTTTTAAACTGGAAGCTACTTTAGCCGCTACGGACCTTAATAATAAAACCGTTTCCTTTAAAGCTGAAGGTGCCAAACATAATAATGAAGCAGATGCCGAAAAGTTTTTGCAAAGCTGCATTGCTGCAAACTATACGGTTAAAGATATTCAGGTAAGGCCCGGAAAACGTACACCGGCAGCTCCTTTCACTACTTCTACATTACAGCAGGAAGCCAGCCGTAAACTTGGTTATGGTGTTAGCAAAACCATGTTACTGGCGCAGAAGTTATACGAAAGCGGTAAGATAACTTATATGCGTACCGACAGCGTTAACCTGGGCGATACCGCAATGGACGCTATCAAAACAGAAATAGGAAAAAGTTTTGGCGATAAATATTTGCAGATTCGTAAATACAAGAATAAAAGTGAAAGTGCACAGGAAGCACATGAGGCCATTCGCCCTACTTATATGGAAGTGAAGAATGTTGGCGATACCGATCTGCAACGTTTGTATGAACTGATCTGGAAACGCACCATCGCTTCACAAATGGCCGATGCCGAACTGGAGAACACGACTGCAAAGATTGATATCAGCACAAACGGACAACAACTCACTGCAAGCGGACAGGTAATAACATTTGATGGTTTCTTAAAAGTATATTTTGAAAGTACCGATGATGAAGATGCAGAAGATGGCGATGACAGCCGCCTGCCTAATTTAACCGTTGGCCAGCAGCTTGCATTTGAACGCATGACCGCCACTGAACGCTTTACCAAACATGCTGCCCGTTACACCGAAGCCTCGCTGGTAAAGAAATTGGAGGAATTGGGCATTGGCCGTCCGAGCACCTACGCTCCTACTATCTCTACCATTGTAAAACGTAATTATGTAGAGAAAAAAGATAAGGAACCAACCAAAAGAAATTTCCGCATTTTAAGATTAAAAGATGACGAGGTTAAAAAAATAACCGAACAGGAAAATACCGGCGCTGAAAAATCAAAACTCTTCCCCACCGATCTGGGTCTGGTGGTTACCGATTTTTTAAGCCTGCACTTTGATAAAGTGATGGATTATTCCTTTACTGCCGAAATAGAAAAAGAATTTGACGAGATTGCCGAAGGCAAAATGAAATGGCACAGTATGGTGGGTGATTTTTACACACCCTTTCATGAAGGTGTGGAGCATACGTTGGAGAATGCTGAACGTGCTGTTGGCGAACGTGCCCTGGGCAACGACCCCGAAACGGGTAAACCCATCATTGCACGTATGGGCCGCTATGGTCCGATGGTGCAGATAGGCAGCAGCGACGATGAAGAAAAACCAAAGTATGCCAAACTGAAACCATCGCAGAGCATTGAAACCATCAGCCTGGAAGAATCGCTCGAACTTTTTAAACTGGGCGAACCCCTCGGCGAATTTGAAGGACAGGAAATATCGGTTAACATTGGACGCTTTGGCCCTTATGTAAAATTTGGTGAGCAGTTTGTTTCCATTCCCCGTGGCGAAGAACCCGGCAATGTTGACCTGGAACGTGCCATTGAACTGATAAAAGCAAAACGCATAGAAGACGCTCCTGTAGCTCACTATGACAGCAAGCCTGTTACCAAAGGTAAAGGCCGTTTTGGCCCCTTTATTAAATGGAACGACATGTTTATAAACGTGCCTGCCCGTTACGATTTTGAAAACTTACCGCAAGCAAGTATTAACGAACTGATAGAAGCCAAAATAAAAAAAGAGGCCAACCGCTACATACAGCAATGGCCCGAAGAAAAACTCTCTCTCCAAAACGGCCGCTGGGGCCCCGAAGCCGTGTACGGCAAAAAGCGCCTGCGCCTGCCCAAAGGAAAATATACTGCCGAAGCTTTGACTAAACTCAGCCTTGATGAAGTAAAAGCCATTGTATTGGCGCAAGACCCCAAAGCATTTGATAAAAAAGGACCTGCCAAAAAGAAAGCAGCAAAGAAAAAGGCTGCGGTGAAGAAGAAGTAAAGGTCCTGAGCGGACCTGTCTCGATGGAATCGGGAGTCGAAGGATGGGCCCGGCATTGTACTGCTATAAAGCTTTAGTGACTTTGCACTCTTGTGCGATATAACTTTATTGTACTTCTATTGAAGCTAATATTATAGCAAAAAAAGTTCGTGAGCCACGAATCAAAGTGCAGATTATGTAGAATTGTTTGCTGTTACACCAATTCGGCGTAATGGTATTAGTTCACCCACGATTCTGGTGGGTAATTAGTATGGTTTCATGTTTATTTTTACAAAATATTTTTTTTACAGGATAGCCTTTAGTAATTTACTGATTGAAATAAAACCAATGTCTGTAAATCATCAACCCGTACAAATAGCCTTCAATCAATTCTTCCCGGATCAATTAGCTGTTTACCGCATCGGTAATCAGGAGAAAACAGCTATCGGAAAGCCTTCTCTCCTTCATCAGCATTTTAATAACCCGGCTTCAAATACAGACCATGCACAATTGATGCATGAGATTGCCGGTTATCTAAAAGATAAAGAAAACGGCGCTGTATATAGCTTTTTCGCAAAGTATATAAACGAAGACTTACCTGAAGCTGCCTGGCAGCTTTCGTGTTGCAGGTTAAATAAAGATAAAAATGAACAACCAGCCGAAGTAGTTGTTTTTACTTACGATCTGGAACTGCCTGGAGAAGCTAAAACCAGGTTATACCATTTATTGGAGGAGGATAGTTTGTTTAAGGCAAACTTTGATAAAGCCGCAAAACTTACCAAAAGGGAAAAAGAAATCATCGGTCTGCTGGCTAAGGGAATGAGCAGTAAACAAATTGCCGGCATTTCCTACACGTCGGTACACACGGTTAATACGCATCGCCAGCATATAAAAAAGAAATTAGCTATTCAAAATTTACCGGATCTGCTCAGGTTTGCAGCTGTTTTTAATTTAAGCGACAATAGTACCAACATATGAGCTCAAACCTCACACAACAGGAAATAAAAGACAGCAACAGCCGCCAGGTATATACCCTGGAAAGAAAAATACAGCAGGGCGAATTTACCATTCAGTCGGTAGGCGATTACCTGCCGGGCAATGTACTGGTAACAAACCTTAACAGCCTTTCTACCGAATACATGAACCGTAGTGGCTGCAACATACTTAATCACAGTGCAGAGGAACTGGAGGCGCTTGGCCCCGAGTATTTTCAACGCTTTTTTGTGCCGGAGGAAATGAATGTGTTTGTGCCCAATTATTTAAAAATGCAGCAGGAACAAAACCCTGCACGTATATATAATTTTGCCCACCGTGTAAAGAACCTGGAGGATGCCGGTTACAAATGGTATTTTGCTTCTGCCAAATTAATGTATACGCCCGCAAGCCCCGTAGCAGATAAAATGCTGCTGATTGTAAATGAAGTAAACAGCGCCGGGTACATTGCCAAAAAAATAAACAGCGTGCTTGATTACTATGATTCTACCAAATGTTTTTTTCTTATTTATTTCATAGTTATGTACACGTTACCTGATACTTATTCTCATAAAGTTTTTGTTGATTAACAACTGATGCAACCCGTAGCAAT
>Ga0138256_10000164_pt1 | contig 78310 bp, 63 predicted proteins | sample KNB2016incub_MG_FD_105486 | JGI IMG/M metagenome (GOLD analysis project Ga0138256, IMG submission 105486) | Active sludge microbial communities from wastewater in Klosterneuburg, Austria - KNB2014incub_MG | ecosystem: Engineered > WWTP > Activated sludge > Unclassified | place: Austria... | reverse complement strand
GTGACGCATCTGTGATTCGTCACGTAAAAGTTGAATTTTCAACTTTTCATTGAAGCTGGTTGGCGCTTTATACTCCATTACCCAATAAAGACCGGTGGTCTTCTTGTCAATGGGATAGGCCAGCGATTTTAGTCCCCACGGGTTACTGTGCAAAACCTCACCTCCGTTTTCTGTAACGAGGTCGGCGTATTTTTTCTGAGCGGCTTTAAACTCCTCTTCAGATAGCACAGGGGTAAAAATCACCATCAATTCGTAATTGTTCATTTCCCTGATTTGATTTTGTTTAAAAAAATGTGTTAATCCGTTTTTTCTTAACGGGCAGCAAAGGTAAGGGTTTTAGCCTGTTTCTGGCAGCGATTTGGAGATTATTTTGTCAATTATTTAGATACCAGCTTCAGTACCTTGTGGTATCATCGTTGCGTCGCAATCCGTTCATCGGCATTGCAACTATTTAGCTTTACTTGTGGAGTATATTAGTCGCTTATAATCAATACTTTACAATCCTATTTCTTCATCAACCTGTACACCGGATACCTGTTATGCGACGGCTCGTAATACGGCGAATTCACATAAATAAAGTACAACTGAGCCCTGCTGTCGGTTGCAAATTTCTCATCTCCATTTTTCTTTTCTTCCAGTTTGGTCTTTAAATCGGGGCTGTTCTTTAAAACCTCAGCCGCCAAATCATCCCATCTATAATCACTGTAACCCTCTTTTTGCTGCAAAACCGCATCAAAAAAGTTCCAGGCAAAAAAACTGTCATCACCGGTTGGTTCCAGCATTTCAACCAGATACCTATTTGCCGTTTGGTTCAGCCAGATAATATAATCACCTTTCAAAAACTGTATTTTTTGATTACCTGCAGTAACCTTCACAGCCGAATTTTTATGATGCTTTTCATAAGGCCGCGGCATCGATTTGTAATCATCAATATGATAAGCCTCCACATCAATCAGTGTATCATTTTTAAACTGCTGCATCTGCACATTATTCAGTTTCAACAAATCAATAACCGCATACCATCCCTGCGGAATAATATAAGCGGTCGGCGCTTCCACAAAATCACCTGCATTAAAAACATTAAAGAACTTAACCTGTTTGGTAAAAGGTTTAGTCCTGTCGTAATACATCCTGTTCAATCCGGTTGCATCACTTGGTTTATAAGCCTGCTCGTAACCTTTAAAACTTACGTAATCATACTTCGCCGTGTCCATACTCCATTTAAACGGAAACGATTTTTCAGCAATCACTTTCATCCTTTCATTTTTCCGTTGAGCAATCAGTTCTGTTGCATTCAGCGATGATTTTTCTATAACCGTTAATGAATAGGCATAAGTAGCAAGTACCCTGTCCTTAAAAGGTTTCAGCATATGTGTTTCAGGAACAAATCCAATTGTTTGAAATAAAGCGGCATAACCCGATGAGTATCTTGGCGGGTCGTAAAACATTCTCATTCCTCTATCCGGACTTGAAGTTTCGAAACTCACATACGGCACCATATCCCACTTTTTATCCGCCATGCCCTGATACAATTGCGGTTCAAATTTATCTTTCAGCCATCCACCCAAATCTGTTCCAAGTTTGTCGTATTGCGTAGTCAACATCGTCATCGTATGCTGGTAATCGGCACCATCACTAACATGATTATCAATTAAAATATCCGGGTCAAGCCAATGAAATATTTGCGCAAATGATTTTGCATTCTTGCTGTCGCTCTTTGTAAAATCTCTATTTAAGTCAAGATTTTGAGCATTGCCACGGAAACCATATTCCTTTGGCCCTTCCTGGTTGGCTCTTGAATAAGAATTACGGTTTAAACATCCGCCTATATTATACACAGGAATAAAACCCAACGCCACATTATCAGGCAACTTTACTTTGTTATTTACAATGTCTCTTACCAGCATCATACTGGCATCAATACCATCTGGCTCGCCGGGGTGAATGCCGTTATTGATAAGAATTACCGCTTTGTATTGTTTATGCCATTGAGCTGCGTCAAACTTTCCATCATTGCTAACTAAAACCAGGTGCAAAGGATATCCGGCATCTGTCATGCCCATTTCCTTTACCAAAACTTTTGTAGAAATTTTATCTAAATTTTTATACCAGTCAATGGCTTCAAAATAGGTAGCACTTTCCAACCCGTTTGTTTTTTCAAAGCGGCATTGTTGAGCATCGGTAGAATAAAAAAGAAAAAAACTAAATGAAAGGAAGATAATTTTTCTCATGCAGGTTAAATTTTGCGTTAAGCTACAATAAAAATAGATGAAGCGGCAACCGTCCAAAAAACAAAAAACCCGTTGATATAAATATCACGGGTTTAATAATATAAGAAATGAGTTTATTACTTTGCCTGAGCGTTCACACGCTTAGCCAGCTTACTCTTTAAATTAGCTGCTTTGTTCTTATGGATAGTACCACGCTTGGCTAATTTATCAATCATAGAAGCAACTTTAGGGAAAGCTTCTGTTGCAGCCGCCTTTTCACTTGCCTTTAAATCACGTATGGCGTTACGGGTTGTTTTACCATAATAACGGTTACGTTCGTTACGCTTCGCACTCTGTCTAACGTCTTTCTTGGTTGCTGCATGATTTGCCATGTAAAATCTATTTTTTGGGCTGCAAAGATAGGGGGATTGATTTGAAAATGATGAATTAAAAATGAATAATTTAAGAAAGTTGTAAATTTCCCTTTATTTCTAATAAAAATGGGTTTATGAACAGGTATTTACTGCTGGCACTGCACATTATTTCACTGGTTTTACTGGGTTTTGGCTGGGTGCTGGATATTTTACATATAGATATATCCATTCATTACATCATCGATTTTAATATTTTTAACGAAAAACGGAGCATTTTGGGCATGATGGAAAAGCTTTGGAAAGATGCCAATTATTGGCCCTTTATACTCATATTTTTGTTTGGTATTATAGTTCCGCTTATAAAATCAGGTATATTATTTTATATCATACTTGCTAAAAACCCCAAAGCCAAATGGCAACGTTTTGTAAGCGCCATTAGTAAATGGGCCATGGCCGATGTTTTTGCAATCAGCATTTTTGTGGCTTTTTTAGGAGCTAATGCTATGGAAAGTACCAAAGCCACTTTGCAGCCGGGCTTTTATTATTTTGCAGGATATGTAATCCTCAGCGGCATCGTTGCCGCCATTTGCGGAAAAATGCTTTCAAATTCCGCTAATAATAACGTTTAATTAAACGATATTTGCAGTCCATTTTAGCTCAATATAGAGTTGAAGTACAAGAGTGCGACGCCACCGATGCATAATAGCAGTACTGCGGCTTAGTACAAAAAAAAATTACACTTTGTTATGAAGGATTTCCAGTACATCACCAATTCGCATCCCGGTTACATAGAGGGGCTTTACAACGATTTTGTAAAAGACCCAGCCAGTGTGGATGTGGATATGCGTAAATTTTTTGAAGGCTTTGATTTTGCAGTAAGTAATGCTGCAGGTGGTAGTAGTGGTGCTGTTGTGAACGGCGCTTCGGTTTCAACAAATAAAATTGATAAGGAGTTCGCTGTGTATAAGTTGATTCTTGCTTACCGGCGTAAAGGACATCTGATTGCCAATACAAATCCCATTCGTGAGCGAAAAGACAGGAAGGCCAATCTTGGTCTGGCCGATTTTAATTTAGGCGATGCAGATTTGGATACAAATTTTGAAGCAGGGAATTTGATTGGTATGCGTAATGCAAGCCTGAAAGATATTCTGGCTCATTTGCAAAAATGTTATACCAGCCATGTTGGTGTACAGGTTGCTTATATAACAGATCGCAAAAAACAGGAATGGCTTTTTAACGCCATTGAAAACACGTTGCTGCAACCGGTTCCGCTACCGCAGAAAAAAAGAATTCTGCAAAAACTGAATGAAGGCGTGATGTTTGAAAAGTTTTTACACACAAAATATATCGGACAAAAAAGATTTTCACTGGAAGGTGGTGAGACTGCCATTGCAGCTCTGGATGCCATTATCAACATTTCAGCAAACAATGATGTGGAAGAAGTGGTGATTGGCATGGCGCACCGCGGAAGATTGAATGTGCTGGCAAATATCATGGGTAAAACTTATGAGCAGATATTCAGTGAGTTTGAAGGTAACAGTATCCCGGATACAACTATGGGTAGCGGCGATGTTAAATATCATTTAGGTTTTGGTAGCGATGTGGAAACTGTGGATGGAAAAAAAATACATTTAAAACTAACACCCAATCCATCGCACCTGGAAGCTGTTGACCCACTGGTGATTGGTTTTGCAAGAAGTAAGGCGGACGTTTTATATAATAGTGATTACGATAAAATACTTCCGATATTGATACATGGCGATGCGTCAATTGCGGGCCAGGGTATTGTTTACGAGGTTTTACAGATGAGTGGACTTAGAGGTTACTATGTAGGGGGAACCATTCATTTTGTGATAAATAACCAGATTGGTTTTACCACCGATTTTGATGATGCCCGTACTTCCGATTATTGCACTTCCGTTGCAGCCATGGTGCATGCACCGGTATTACACATTAACGGTGATGATGCCGAAGCAGTTGTAAAAGCTTGCGAAATAGCAACTTTATACCGTCAGGAGTTTAACAGCGATATATTTATTGATATGGTTTGCTACCGTAAACACGGTCATAACGAAGGCGATGAGCCTAAGTTTACGCAGCCGCAGTTGTACGCTAAAATCGATAAACATCCTAATCCCAGAGAAGTATATACCCATTTTTTAATGGAAAACGGCGAGCCCGAGGCAAAGGAACTTGCAAAAGAAATGGAGCAAAAGTTCTTAGCAGATTTGCAGGAAAGATTGGATGAAGTAAAACAAAATCCGCTGCCTTATACCTACCAGCCACCGGAGTTGGTTTGGAAAAGCCTGCGTAGAGCAACTGCTGTTGATTTTGATGCATCGCCGGTAACAGCTATTGGCAATGATGAATTTAAATTATTGTTTGAAGGCCTGATGAAATGGCCGGCAGATTTTAAACCATTGCGTAAAGTTGAAAAACTAATTGCAGACAAACTGAAATTATTCAGCGATGAAAATAAAATTGACTGGGCAACAGCCGAGCTAATGGCTTATGGAAGTTTACTGGTAGAAGGGAAAGATGTTCGCATGAGCGGGCAAGATGTGAAACGTGGTACTTTCAGTCACCGCCATGCAGCTTTGTACGATGAAAACACAAATGCTGAGTACAACAGGCTGAATCATTTTACAGAAACACAATCGCCATTTCGTATCTATAACTCTTTGTTGAGTGAATATGCTGTGCTGGGTTTTGAATATGGTTATGCTATGGCCAACCCCAATGCGCTTGTGATTTGGGAGGCGCAGTTTGGTGATTTTGCAAACGGAGCTCAAACAATTATTGATCAATTTATAGCAACCGCCGAAACTAAATGGCAGCGTATGAATTCAGTAGTAATGTTATTGCCACATGGTTATGAAGGACAGGGCCCCGAGCATAGCAGCGCCCGAATGGAGCGCTTTTTACAAATGTGTGCCGAATTGAATTTTGTGGTATCTAATGTTACAACTGCCGCAAATTTTTTCCACCTGCTGCGTCGTCAATTGGCATGGCCTTTCCGTAAACCGTTGGTGAATTTTTCGCCTAAGGCAAATCTGCGGCATTCGGGCAGTTACAGCGCCAAAGAAGAATTTACAAGCGGTGGTTTTAAAGAAGTAATTGATGAGGCAACCAACAGCGACGCAACTGCCATTACCAAAGTTTTAATGTGCAGCGGTAAAATTTATTTTGATTTGGCTGAACGTCAGCAAAAGGAAAACAGAACAGATGTTGCAATTGTAAGACTGGAGCAAATACATCCAATACCTCAAAAGCAATTAGATGAGTTGTACAAAAAATACAGCAAAGCTATTTGGTACTGGGTGCAGGAAGAGCCGCTGAATATGGGTGCAGCTACATTCTTAAGAATGAATCTGAAAAATATAAATTTTTATATAATCAGCCGGCAGGCAAGCGCTGCAACAGCAACAGGATATAATAAAGTACATCAGAAAGAACAGGAGCAGATAATAGATACTGCGTTTAGTATTTAATACCAGCAACTTTAATTATAAGAAAAATAGAAAATAATAATTACCAGAGTATGTTTAATTCGTTAAGTGAAAAATTAGAATCAGCCTTTAAAAATATAAAAGGTCAGGCACGTATTACCGACCTCAATATTGCCAATACCGTAAAAGATATTCGCCGTGCGTTGGTTGATGCCGATGTGAATTATAAAATAGCCAAGGAGTTTACCGATAAAATAAAAGAGAAGGCACAGGGAGAGAAAGTTTTGAATGCAGTGAGCCCGGGCCAGCAGATGGTAAAAATTGTGCAGGATGAACTGACCGAACTGATGGGAGGTGAAGCCAGCGAATTCAACATCAGCGGAGCGCCTGCGATTATTTTAGTTGCAGGTTTACAGGGTAGTGGTAAAACAACTTTCAGCGGAAAATTGGCAAATTACCTAAAAACAAAAAAAGGGAAATCTCCTTTATTGGTAGCTGCCGATATTTACCGCCCTGCGGCGATTGATCAGTTGGAAGTGTTGGGCGGACAGATTGATGTGGCCGTTTACAGCGAAAGAGAAAATAAAGATGCGGTTTCCATTGTTCAGAATGCAATAAAGGAAGCAAAAGCAAAAAATAAAAATGTAATCATCATTGATACGGCGGGCCGTTTAGCGGTTGATGAAGTGATGATGACCGAGGTTGCCAATATTAAAAAGGCAATCAATCCGCAAGAAATTTTATTTGTTGTAGATAGTATGACCGGCCAGGATGCAGTTAATACTGCAGCAGCTTTTAATGAGCGTTTGGATTTTAGTGGAGTTGTATTAACCAAACTGGATGGTGATACAAGAGGTGGTGCGGCCTTATCAATTAAGTACACCGTAAACAAGCCCATCAAGTTTGCCAGCAGCGGTGAAAAGATGGATACGCTGGATGTGTTTTATCCCGACAGGATGGCCCAGCGTATTTTGGGCATGGGCGATATTGTGAGCTTAGTTGAAAAAGCACAAGAGCAGTTCGATGAAAAAGAAGCAGCCCGGCTGGAGAAAAAGATCCGTAAAAATCAATTTGATTTTGAAGATTTTAAAACACAGTTACAACAGATCAAAAAAATGGGCAACATTAAGGATCTGATGGGTATGATACCTGGCGTGGGCAAACAAATAAAGGATGTAGATGTAAATGATGATTCATTCAAAGGCATTGAAGCCATGATTAATTCCATGACGTTGGAAGAACGCCGCAATCCCGACATGATAAACCCAAGTCGCAAAAACAGAATTGCCAAAGGTGCCGGTAAGGATATTGCCGAACTAAATGCTTTCCTAAAGCAGTTTGAGCAAATGAAAGGCATGATGAAAATGATGAATAAAATGCCCAAGGGTATGATGCCGGGAATGATGGGCAAGCGCTAAAATAACATAAATATTCAATTTTTTTATAACCCCGGACTTTTAGTTTGGGGTTTTATTTTTTAACTTTAAAAAGAAAAAGATCACAGGCAACCTCTTTGTATTATCAATCGTATGCTGTATAGGCTAAACCGTAAACGGTTAGTTAAAACCCAAAAAATTGACCAACAGGCCGGAACTGTTACATATTATCCACGGTTGCATAAAAGCAAACAGGGATAGCCAGAAATTGTTTTATCAATTATATTATGGCTACTCATTGGGTATTTGTATGCGGTATTGCAATAATACTGATGATGCATCTGAAATAGTAAACGATGGTTTTTTAAAGATATACCGGGCACTCGGTTCTTTTAACCCCCAATACACCGATGTTGAAGCTTCGCTGAAAGGCTGGATGAAGCGTATCATGATTAACACAGCTATTGATCATCTCAGAAAAAATAACCAGCGTTTTTTAGTTGCTGAAATTTTCGATAATCATTTTAATATAGCTGATGAAACGGAGACATCAATAGACCAGATGTCTTACAAAGAAATTATTGCTATCGTTCAAAAACTGTCACCGGTTTACCGGGCAGTATTCAACCTGTTTGTTATTGATGGATACAAGCATGAAGAAATTGCTGAAAAATTAAAAATATCTGTTGGAGCTTCCAAGTCTAATTTGTCTAAAGCAAGGATGAATATAAAAAAAATGCTGCAGGAAGCTGAAATAAATTATTATGAGCAAAAGATCATTTAACGAAATTGAGCAAGCCATTAAAAATGCTGCAGAAGGCCATGAACCGGCTTTTGATGAGCAGGCGTGGGAAAAAATGGAGGCGATGCTTGATAAGGAAAAAGACAGAAAAAGACCATTCGTTTTCTGGTTGTGGTTCCTTGTTCCGGTTTTAGTAGGGGCAGGGCTGATAAGTTATTTCTTCTTTAATGATGCAGACAGTAAAATCCAGCATGAGGTAATCGCTGCTTTAAAAGAAGATAAACCCTCAGCTGAAAACAATATCAATACCAGTACAAATACACCGGAGCAGAATAACAATACTATTTTGAATTCTGATAATAATAATTCAACTGACCTTTTGCAAAACGGGCAAAAGGAAAACGAGCCGAAAGAAAGTTTCAGTAAGTCAACGGATATCAAAAAAAATAATCCTGTCACTTCAACCCTAAACAACCAAACAGATTCAGACAAGATAAATTATAAAAGAAAGCGTGGCGATAAAACAAAAGGGAAAATGACTGTGCAGATAAAATTCGTTAATCCTGAAATGGGGAATGAAAACGACGAAGTTACTGTTCAGAGCACTCCTCCGGAAGAAAGTAAAAGCAAGCTAAAGGATACAAAAGAAGAAATTGTTGTTATTAAGGTAGATGCAGATAAAACATCAGAAAAGGAAATAGAGAAAATCGTAGACAGTGTTGCAAAGAAATTAATCAGTGATGAAAAATCAAAAAAGAAGATAGCCAGGTTTTATATTGTAGCAACCGGCGGTGCCGAAGCCAACGGGGTTAAATTATTTTCAGCCGATAAAATTACAGGCAGGTATGGGCTGGGACTCGGTTATCAGCTAAACAAAAAGTTAAGTGTGCAAACGGGTTTTTATGTCAGTAATAAAAAATATGGAGCCCAAGGAAGCGATTATAAGATAAAGGCCGGTTCGTACTGGAGTACTGTAGATATAAAATCCATTGAAGCAAATTGTAAGGTTTATGAAATACCGCTTTCTGTTATATACAATTTTACACCAGAAAAGAAGCTTGGTATTTTTGCTTCTGCAGGCTTGTCTTCTTACATCATGAAAAGAGAAGACTATCGTTTTTATTATGAACATTATGGCATGACTCAACAGGCCGATGCATATTACAAGGAGAATAAAAATTTATTTTCTGTACTCAGGTTGTCAGTTGGGGCTGAGAAAAAAATATCCGGAAATTTTTCTGTCATCGCTTCACCGGGTATTGCAATTCCACTCTCGGGTGTTGGCGAGGGAGAAGTTAAATTGTTTTCAACCGACATCAGTATCGGTATAAAGTTTACTCCTTTTCAAAAAAAATAATTCTCTCTAAAGCAACCTTACTTCTTTGACTTGCGTAAGATTGATGTGCCATGTAATGAAAATTATTTTGTTGTGCACACATAAATTAACCAATAAATTTTATTAAGGCAACTAATAGCTGATTTATTTCGATTCAATCTAAAACTACTTCTATGTCAAAGAAAATATCACTGCTGTGTTTTGTAATTATTGTTTTGCTTGGCTCTGCTAATTTCATATCCTGTTCAAAAAGCAGCCCTTCACCCGCCCCTCCAACTAACCCTTGTTCTGGCATAACAATTACCGTATCAGGTGTTGCAACTGCCGCCAACTGTACAAACAATGGCAGCATTACCATTACTGCAAGCGGAAGTTCGGGATTCACATATAAACTGAATGCTGGCGGTACTTATCAGGCATCGAATGTATTTTCGAACCTAGCTGCCGGTGTTTATACCTTGTTTGCAAAAAACAGTGCCGGTTGCGAAGGATCAACATCTGTAACAGTTGCATCAACCGGTTCCGTTTCAGTAACCGTTGCAACTACACCTGCAATGAATTGTGTGAACGATGGAACTATTACCGCAACAGCAGCAGGTGGTACCGGCTTTACTTACAAACTAAATGCAGGAGGTACTTATCAGTCTTCAAATGTATTTACAGGTCTGGCATCGGGCAGTTATACCGTTTTTGCAAAGGAAGCTGGTGGTTGTGAGGCATCAGCAAATGCTGTAGTAGGTTCAAATAATTCTATTAATGTTTCGGCAACTTCAACAGCCACTACAAACTGCCAGACCAATGGCTCGGTAACAGTGACTGCATCAGGCAGTACCGGTTTTACATACAAGCTGAATGCAGGCGGCATTTATCAGGGTTCTAATATTTTCAATAACCTGGCAGCCGGAACTTATACAGCGTTTGCAAAAGACGGAGCTGGTTGCGAAAACTCCGCAGTCATAACAGTTTCAGCCAACAATACGATATCTGTAAATACAACAGCTGTTCAGGCATCAAAGTGCAGTAACAATGGCCAGGTAACAGTTAATGCATCTGGCAGTACCGGCTTTACTTTTAAACTTGGCGCTGCCGGTACATATCAGGCTTCAAACATATTTGCAGCATTAGCTGCGGGCAATTACACTTTATTTGCAAAAGATGCTTTCGGTTGCGAAAATTCTGCACCAGCAACAGTTGGTATAAATAATACCGCTGGTCCCCTGTTTATAAATGTAAAAAATCTGCTTACCGCCAGGTGTGTAAGCTGTCATAGCGGCCCAAGTCCGGCAGGAGGCAGAGACTGGACGCAGGACTGTGAACTTGTAAACTTCTCCGACAGAATAAATCAACGGGCCGTTGTCATTGGCGATATGCCGCAAGGAGGTCCAATGTTAACTCCATCTGAGAAAGCAATTATTACAAGCTGGATAAATGCGGGTGCAAAATTCACCAACTAAAAAGAAATGGTGAGTAAAAAATTTGTTGGGGTATTTGTGTTGATAGCGATAACAGCAGCATCTGTTTATTTCTATTATGAGTATAACAGAAAAGCGGCAGATCTGACGGATGTTCAACCAGCTTTCATTATAGCAGCAACGGATCTTGTAAATGAGTTTGAAACAGATGAACCTGCAGCCAATAAAAAATACCTTGGCAAGATTATTCAGGTGACAGGTATAATGGCTTCGGTTGAGTATCGTCACGACACACTGGTAAATATCATCATAGGTGAAGGAATTCATAATGTAAGTTGCGAACTTGATAAAAGACATGCTGATACCCGGATAAAGAAAATGCAGGAAATGAATTCCATCACTGTAAAAGGTATTTGTACCGGTTATTTAATGGACGTAGAATTGAACCGCTGTGTTGTTATAAAATAAAAAAAATACCTCAGAAAAAAATCAATGAAAAAATTAAGCATAACAATACTGTCTCTTTTTTTCTGTATCGAGTTAATGCCCAGGATAAATTGTACAGCAAAGAAGCAAAGATTTCTTTTTACTCAAAAACGGCCATGGAGAATATTGACGCTGTTAACAATAAAGGATTATGCTTCTGGAATACAGTTACCGGAGAATTGGAATTTTCGGTTTTAATAAAAGGCTTTCAGTTTAACAGCGCTTTAATGCAGGAGCATTTTAATGAAAATTATATGGAGAGTGATAAGTTTCCTAAAGCTGTTTTTAAAGGAGTGCTTGTTGTTGCCACATCATTTTCGTTACAAGCAAATGGTACTTACAATGTAAGTGCCGAAGGAATGCTGACCATACATGGCGTTTCAAAAAAAATATCGGTGCCGGTAAATATTACCAGTAAAAACGGCAGATTTAGTGCCAGTACAAATTTCCGGGTATTGGTAAAAGACTACAATATATCAATACCTGCTGTCGTTGCTGATAAAATAGACAAGCAGATCAGTATTTCTGTTTCGGCACCTGCGTTTAAAAAACTTTAAAAATACAAGATGAGGAAGTTTATAACCCTGGCAATAATATCATGCTTCTCTTTCCAACAGTTACAGGCGCAGGAAAAATCACTGTTGGATGAAATTGCAGACAGCACAAGAAAAACAGAAAAAATTACCGGAGCTTTTAAATCAACCCGGGTAATAAATGCACACTCAACTGAAATGGCTGGCAAAGGAGATCTGGATGTGAGGATACTGCACCGGTTTGGTTTGGTGAATGATGGTATAAAACAATTGTTTGGCCTCGATCAGGCATCTATGCGTATGGGGGCCGATTATGGAATTACCAAGCACATCATGGTGGGGCTTGACCGCAGTACTTTCCGTAAGGAACTGGATGCTTTTGCCAAAGTACGGATATTGCAACAGACAAGGGGGTATAATGCCATGCCTGTTTCTGTTTTAGTAGCTGCAGGTGCTACTGTCTGGACGGAGCAATCATTCGATTCGATAAAACCAACAGTTGGTGACAGGGCAACTTATTATATACAATTGATTGTTGGCAAAAAAATCACTTCCGCTTTGTCACTTCAGTTAAGCCCGGTTTTACTGCACAGCCCCAACCGAAAAGATAATTTAGGTAATTATAATACTGTATTTGCTTTAGGCGGTGGCGGCAGAATTAAAATCAGCAAAAGAATGGCATTTACTTTTGATTATCACCAGATCATGGGCTCTAAATTCCCCGGCTATCAATCTCCTTTATCTGCCGGTATTGATATTGAAACCGGCGGCCACGTATTTCAACTGCATTTTTCCAATGCCGTTGGTATGAATGAAAGAGCATACATAGCTCAAACTTCCGGCGATTTCTTTAAAGGCGATATCCGCTTTGGTTTTAACTTGTCCCGGCTGTTCCATATTGGTAAAAGAAGGTAACCTCAGCTTAAAATACAAAGTGTTTGCGCATTAAGTTTATATTAATTTAAAAATAAACACATAACTTTTTTTACTTGCCAATTTATAATATTAAATTAGAGGTATAGTTAACTGGTAACCCCCAAAGCAAATGGTTCCCATCTCATAGCTATCTGTTTTATACTTCTAATTATCCCGTGAACCATCTGTTCATTCATAGAAAATTCCCGCTCTGCTGAAATGTTATCAGGTAATTGGTAACAGTTTGTTGTTTTTATTTATAACCATAAAATTTTTTTTATGAAGAAGGTAGTTATCCAGGGTTTTAAAAGAGACGGGCTTTCGTCCGATGATATTCTGCTGACCAGAGAAAGTAAACTCGAGTTGAAGAGCTCTTTCCGGTTCAGTACGGCCAGAGGTATTTCAGAAAAGCATCAGCTTGAAATAGATGACACAGATTTTTTAGAGTTTGTATTTGAGGATAATACAACATGGATGGGCGGTACAGATATATTGCACGATATCTTCCCCAATGCTGTCAAAAAAAGTCGTGCTGTTGGAAGCGATTTTGAAATCCCGATGTATCTGGAAACCGATGAGACCAACCGTGGTCTGTTAGGAAATATTGCCCTTAAGGTTTTAAATGTATTTACAAAGAAAGCAGTTGAAGATAAAGTGATAAATATCGCCGCCAATCTCGAAAAAAAGATGCTTGAAAATATGAGTGGTGTGTATGCTGTTGATACGGGGTTCAATCTCAGTAAGGTTAGTTTAAAAAATAACGGAAATCCTTTTTTACTTTTCATACACGGAACCAATTCATCAACAGCAGGCTCTTTTTCAGAAATTCAGCAATCGGAGTTGTGGAAAAACATGAGGCAGACTTATGGGGATAATATAATTGCACTGCAGCATGAAACACTTACCAAAAGCCCGATACAAAATGTAATACAGCTTTTTAAGGAGTTGCCTTCAGGTTGCACCCTGCATGTTATCACCCATTCAAGAGGCGGATTAGTTGGAGATGTGCTTGCCCGTTTTTGCAATGGTAATGCCGGGTTTACTCCCAAAGAAATCGCTTATCTGGAAAAAACAAAACGCACTTCCGATGTTGCTAACATAGCAGCTTTGCAAAAAATTGCAACTGGAAATAATATTGTGATTGAAAAATATATTCGTGTTGCCTGCCCGGCTTATGGCACTACCATCTTATCAAAAAGGCTCGATCATTTTTTAAACATCAGTATTAACCTTATTGGCAGTGTATTTGGTCCTGCGGGTAATTTAATTGCCGGCGAATTTAAAAACCTCATCTCAGCAGCAGTTGATACCAAGAACGATCCCAACGATCTGCCCGGCCTTGAAGCCATGAATCCCGATTCGCCTTTTTTAAAGATCCTGAACAATCCTGAAAATAAAATTGACGGCCCTTTATCGGTTATCTCGGGCAACTGTGGTTTAAAATTTAATTTAAAAGCCCTGCTCATTATTGCCAGTAAATTATTTTACATGAGAGATAATGACCTGGTGGTTGATACAAAATCAATGTACTGCGGTTCAAAAAGAAAAACAGATATCCAGTATTTTTTTGATGAAGGCCCCGAAGTGGATCATGTGCATTATTTTAAAAATAAAAAAACACAGGATGCATTGCTGCTGGTTTTAAAAACCGATATAAATAAAGTTCCGGGCTTTACCGATTTTAAACAATCCGATGCTGAACTGGCTTCCAGGAATGCATTACTGGGACTGGATGGAGGAGAAGTATTCTGTGATAAGGTTTCGGGTAAAAAACCAATTGTCATTTTATTGCCCGGTATCATGGGCTCAAACCTCGAAAACAGTAAGAAAAAAATATGGATCAACTATATCCGTTTCCTGGCAGGAGAATTGACAAGGCTAGATATATCCAAACAAAATATAGAAGCCGTATCATTAATTAAAACATCCTACAGAAAACTTGTTAGGTATTTGCAGGATGATTATGATGTGGTAACCTTTCCATTCGACTGGCGGCTTCCGCTAGCCGATGCAGCAGCTTTATTGAATGAGAGCATAATAAAATACCTGAAATTAAATGTACCCATAAAAATAGTTGGCCACTCTATGGGCGGTGTAGTAACCCGTGATTTTATCATTAATCATCCAGCCACCTGGAAAAAATTAAATGCATCAAAAGATTTTAAACTGTTGTTTTTGGGTGCACCACTGGGAGGCTCGTACCGCATACCATATGTACTGGCGGGTAAAGATTCCATCATCAACCAGTTAAGTAAGATTGATCTGGCACATACGAAAAAAGAATTGCTGGATATGTTTCGTAAATATCCCGGATTGCTTGGCCTGTTACCAGTTTCAAAAACACCAAGCGATTTTGCCGATATAGCTACCTGGCAAAAAATGAAAGCAGCATCTGCATTCGATTGGAATATTCCGGATTTAAAAGACCTGCAGTTTTTTGGTGCATACCGCGATAAAGTTTTAAAGGAAATGGATCAGATTGACATGAGCAACACCATCTATATAGCTGGTAAAGATGATGCTACTGTTTGTGGTTTTGATATTGATGAAAATTTACCCGGCGAAAAGATTGTATTTAAAAGTACTAAGGAAGGCGACCAGTCTGTAACATGGGAAACCGGTATACCTCAGCAAATAAATAAAGAACAGGGCTTGTATTTTGTTGAAGTTAGTCATGGCGGCTTAGCAAATGATTCAGAAATATTTGACGGCATATCAGAAATTTTGCAGACAGGTAAAACCGAATTGCTGAGTAAAATAAAACCTGCTGTACGTGGTGAAGCAGCAGAGTTTGTAACTGTGGAAGAAGAAGTATATGACCTTGATGAAGCCAGCCTGGAAAATGGTTTAATGGGAATAAAAACCAAATCAAAAGTAGAGAAAAAAAGCAATATGCCGGTTAAGGTAAGTGTAAGCAATGGCGATCTTTTTTACAGCAGTTATCCTGTTTTGGTTGGCCACTTTTTAACAGATGGAATTACCAGCGCCGAAGCAGTTATTGACAGGCATACAGGATATGTATTGCGGGAGTGGCACCGCCTCAATTTATATCCTGGCGAAATTGGCAGCAGTGAAGTGTTTGTGAATTTTAAAAATGATTTTAAGGGAACCGTGGTTATCGGGTTGGGTGCTCCGGGGCGGTTGAGTGCTTTTCAACTGGCAAAATCAACCGAGCAGGGAGCGATAAAATACATGCTCGAGTTAAGAAGGATCAGGCAAAATAACACAGGAACATCCGAAAAAATTAATACAGGTATCTCTGTATTGCTGATTGGCTGTGGTTATGGAGGTTTGTCTATTGATAGCTCAATACGCTCAATATTGCAGGGCATTCAAAATGCAAATGATAAGATTGGCGCATTAAGCCTGGAAGGGTTACAAACCATAAACCATGTAGAGTTTGTGGAATTATATGAAGACAGGTGCCTGCAATGTTTATTTGTTTTAAGCAAGATTGAAGATGATCCCTTTAATAACATCAATATTCAAATGCCTAAAAAGCAGTTTAAGAAATTATTGGGTTCGCAAGTACGTATTCCTATGGAATCGGAGAGCGGGTGGTGGAACCGCATTTCCATAGAGTTGCATAAAGAAATAAATAAGGAAACAAATTCAGTTGATAGTTCATTGCGTTTTTCCAGCAGTACCGGAAGTGCCCGTGAAGAACAGCGTGACCTGCAATCGAGTCCGGAAATCATTGACAACCTGATTGACGAAATGTCGGAAAAAAAACATTGGAATAAAGGGTTGGCAAAAACTGTTTTTGAATTAATGATACCTAACGATTTTAAAGATGAGTTTAAAAAACAATCAAGCACTATGTGGGTGCTGGATAATGAAGCAGCGGGTTATCCCTGGGAGCTGTTGCAGGACAGCACCGATAATACGAAACCCGTTTGTTGTACAACCGGAATGATCAGGCAGTTAAAAACAGAAAACTACCGTTTAAAAATTAATGCTTCATCGGGTAATAATGCATTGGTTATTGGCGACCCTAATTTAAATGGTTATCCTTATGCACAACAATTGCCGGGTGCTTATAAAGAAGCGATAATGGTAGAATCCTTATTAAGCAACAGGGGGTACGAAATGAAAAACAATTGCATCAATAAATCTGCCTCACAAATTGTGCAGGCTATGTTTAAAGATGAATACCGGATCATTCACCTTGCCGGGCATGGATTGTTTAATGATAAGAGCCCCGAACTTTCGGGCATGCTGATTGGTAACGGTGTTTTTTTAAGCACCCGTGAAATTTGCCAGATGAGCAAAGTGCCCGATCTGGTTTTTGTAAACTGCTGCTATCTGGGAAAAGTAAGTAAAGACGCCGAATTTAATTTTAATAAGCGTTATAAACTGGCAGCCAATATCGGCACACAATTAATTATGAATGGCGTTAAAGTGGTTATAGCTGCAGGTTGGGAAGTAGATGATGAAGCCGCTTTGCATTTTACCAAAGTGTTTTATACCGAGATGCTCAATGGCAGCGAGTTTGGTAAAGCCATTACCAAAGCGAGGGCAAGTACTTATGATGAGTGCAGCACTAATAATAACAATACCTGGGGTGCCTATCAGTGTTATGGTGATCCTTTTTTTAAATTAACTAACATTCAAAAAACTACATTTAAAAAAGCCACTGAAACAGGAACAGCCAAACCAAAAGAAAAAATTGCAGAGCCGCAAAAACCTAAATTCTTAATTGCACAGCAGGCATTGGTTAAATTATCAAACCTTATCAGCAATGCTGATACCAAAGGTTATTCTGCAAACTATCTTTTATCAGAGCTTGACGATATTATTGACAATGTCGACAGGTCAGGAATACGAACTCCTGCCGTAACCGAAAAAGAAGCGATGGCACTTACAGAATGTAATGAATATGAAAGGGCGGTTAAAAAATTCAACAGCCTGCTTAATGCTGAATATGCAGGGTTTACCGTAAAGGCATTGGAAACTTATTGTAATGTAAGAGCAAAACTATGTGTAAAGAATTGGCAGGCGGGTAAGGAAATTAAAAAACAGCTTGTTGAAATAGAAAAAGTGATCGTTGATTTAAAAAGACTTAATGAGATGAGTGAAACTGCTGAACGTAACAGTTTACTGGGCAGTGCATATAATCGTAAGGCAATGATGTCGTCGGTTAAAAAAGATAAGATAAGTGCGCTGTTAAAAGCTGCCGGTTATTATTTTAAAGCTAAGGAAATGGCAGGCGAGGGTAAAAATAATTATTCACTTACAAACTGGCTCGAAATAAATAATATGCTTAACCTTGCCGGTAAACTCACCTGGTCTAAATCTGAGAGAAAGGGTATTAAAGTTCCTACACTAAAATCTGCAAAAGAATCAATGCTCTCAATTATAAATAGTAAAAGCATAACTGACAATGATATGGATTTTTGGAAAGAAGTAGAAATTGCCAATGCCTGCCTTTGCCTTTGGTTACTCGAAAGGAAGAATACGGCCGATATGAATGAGAAAATGGTTATTGATGCATACCAGAAAGCATGGAACTTTGCCGGTTCATTAAATAAAAAGATTGCCGAAATTGAACACTTTGATTTTCTAATTAATGCCTGGTCAACTTTTTCAACAGCTAAACAGCAAATAAAAGCAATTACAAAGATCAGGACTGATTTAAAGAATTTCTTAAAATAAAGGCAGAACAGGGTTATTAATTTAGAGAAATTGATAATTGGAAGGGGTTATTGGGGCATTTTTTAAAGGATTTGTAAAGATTTTCTGATTGTTTGGCGTTTTTGCTTTGCGTGCCTATATTTGCATACCTTTTTTAAGGAAGAAACCCTATTTAATAACAACCAAAAATTTCTATTTTATGGCTGTAAAAATGAGACTGCAGAGGCATGGCTCAAAGAAGAGACCCTTTTATTTCATCGTTGTAGCAGATGGCAGAGCGCCACGTGACGGTAAATTCATTCAAAAACTAGGTACTTACAATCCGCTAACGGTTCCTGCAACTATTCAGGTAGACCGTCAGAAGGCATTGGACTGGCTGCAAAAAGGTGCTCAACCCACCGATACTGTACGCCGTATCCTTTCTTTCAAGGGAGTGTTGTACCTGAAGCATTTGCTTCGTGGTGTAAGCTTAGGCTTATTTGACGAGGCCGGTGCAATGGAGAAATTTACTGCATGGACTGCTGAACATGATTCAAATGTTTCCCGTCGGCAGGGAGCCCATAAAAAGGCCCGTAACGACAAGCGTGACCAACCTGTTGTAAAGAAAGTAGCACCAAAAACTGAAGAAGCACCTGCTGCTGATCCGGTTGAAGCTACTGCCGAAGCACCTGAGTCTGAAGCACCAGCATCAGAAGAAACCAAAACAGAAGAATAAATAATCTCTGTTCCGTTAATTCTTTAAAGTCCTGATTTTTTATCGGGACTTTTTTTATTTACCAAACTTAATATTTTCATGGCATCATCGTTGCGTCGCACACTTGTACGGCATACCTTTACGCAACATTTAACACAAACAATAAAACACAATTAAAGCTCCGCCGCGGCGGATTTGGGGTATGAATCAATATTTTAAAATAGGCAAACTGGCAGCCAGCACCGGATTAAAAGGCGAACTGGTCTTACAGCATAATCTTGGTAAAAAAACTACGCTTAAAGGGCTCGAAGCTATTTTTCTGGAAGAAAAAAAAGACAGCTTCATTCCCTATTTTCTGCAATCGGCCAAAATAAGAAACGATAAAGAAACGGTGATAAAACTGGAAGGGATTGATATTGTGGAAGCAGCCCGTAAACTTACACCTAAAGAAGTTTGGCTGGCCGAAGATGATTTTAAAAAATTCGCTGCCAAATCCTCAGCCATTGCCTTGTTGGGCTTTAATATTATTAATGAAGATGAAGACCTTGGCGAAATACTGGAAGTGATAGAACAACCTCACCAGGTTTTATGTGCCATACTTCTAAATGGCAAGGAAGCTCTCATTCCCATCCATGAGGAAAGTCTTGAAAAAGTGGATACTAAAAATCGAAAGGTTTATGTTAATCTGCCCGATGGATTGCTTGATATTTATAAATAAAAAGTAAAAAGGCAAAAATCAAAATTCTAAAGTGGACATCTGTAACGAGCCTTTTTACTTTTGAATTTTTACTTTTGATTTTTTTAAAAACATGTCAATACCCCAACGCATCATAGCCCACCTGGATCTGGATACTTTTTTTGTATCGGTAGAATTACTCAATCATCCTGAGTATATTGGTAAGCCTTGTTTTGTTGGCGGCAGGGAGAAGGGCGTGGTAACTTCCTGCAGCTACGAAGCCAGAGCATTTGGCGTACACAGCGGCATGCCTTCTCGTAAGGCCATACAACTTTGCCCGCAGGCAATTGTGTTAAACTGGAGCAGGGGAGAGTACAGCCGCTACAGCCGTTGGGTTACACAGATCATTGCAGCCAAAGCACCGCTTTTTGAAAAAGCTTCCATTGATGAATTTTATATTGACCTCACCGGCATGCAAAAGTTTTTCAATCCCCTGCAATGGACCATTGATCTGCGGCAGCAAATAATGGATGAAACCAAACTACCCATTTCATTCGGTCTTGCATCCAATAAAATGATGGCCAAAATTGCTACTGACGAAGCCAAGCCAAATGGGTACTTACAAATACCTTTTGGTAAAGAGAAAGAGTTTTTGGCTCCTATGAAAGTGAGCAAGATACCCGGTGTAGGAGAACATACTTATGAAGTATTAAAAGCAATGGGTATTGTCACCATCAAAGACATCAGCGAAAAAACACAAGAAGAACTTGAAGAGCGTTTGGGAAAATGGGGTATTGATCTCTGGTATAAAAGTCAGGGAATACATAATGGCGAAGTATCACCTTATCATGAGGCTAAATCAATTTCTTCGGAGAATACTTTTGATGAAAATAAATCGGACAGGGAATTTTTATACAGCGAACTGGTAAGACTTACCGAAAAGATAGCGTACGAATTGCGGCAGGATGTAAAAGTTGCCGGTTGCATTGCAGTAAAGATCAGGTATCATGATTTTGAAACCACATCAAGACAAACTACCGTTCCTTACACCTGTGCCGATGACGAAATTATTCCGGTGGTTAAAGAGCTGTTTGATAAATTATACAAAAAAGGTGAGCCAGTTCGATTGCTTGGTGTAAGATTGAGTGAGCTTACCAACGACGCCATTCAAACCAATTTATTTGATGATGTGGAAAGAAAAACAGGGTTGTATAAAGCTATAGATAATGTTAAAAAACGGTTTGGTAAAAATTCATTAAACAGGGCATCTTCTTCTAAAAAATAAAAAATTTACTTTTGATCTTTATCATTTTAAAATACTACCATGAGTTTACGTTTAGGGGATATCGCATCCAACTTTAAAGCAAAAACGTCTTTAGGAGAAATTGATTTTTATGAATACCTGGGTGATTCATGGGGAATTCTGTTCTCTCATCCCGCAGATTATACACCTGTTTGTACCACTGAATTGGGGCGTGCTGCAGCTTTAAAAGATGAATTTGCAAAACGTAATGTAAAAGTATTGGCATTAAGTGTAGATCCTGTAGATAAGCATTTAAGCTGGATCAATGATATTAATGAAACTCAACATTGTTCAGTTGAATTTCCAATTATCGCAGATGACGATAAAAAGGTTTCAGAATTATACGATTTTATTCATCCCAATGCATCAGCAACTGCAACAGTCCGTTCCCTGGTGATCATAGGTCCTGATAAAACTGTTAAATTAATTATCACATATCCCGCATCTACCGGAAGAAATTTTGTGGAGGTGCTGCGGGTGGTGGATTCTTTACAACTTACTGCAAATTACAGTGTGGCAACTCCTGCTAACTGGATTGAAGGCGAAAAAGTAATTGTAGTACCGGCAATAAGTACCGAGGATGCAATCAAAAAATTTACAAAAGGAGTAGAAGTTATTAAACCGTACCTGCGCTATACACCGCAACCAAATATTGATTGATTTTTTTAGCCGGAAAGACGAAAAGGCGGGAAGTAAAATTAATAAAATGCCTTCCAGTCTTACCGGCTAAAAAAATTATCTGTTCTTCTGCAACTGGTTTAGCAACGCTCTTATATCTTTTGGTAATTCAGCCTCAAGATCAATAACTTTTCCATCAGCATCTGTAAATTTTAAACGATAAGAGTGTAATGCCAGCCTGTTCAGCATCGGCCTTTCTTCGTCATCATGTTGACTCAGTTTGAATTTCTTTTTGATAGAAGAAAGCAGTACAGGTTTGCCATCGCCATACAATTCATCACAGGCAAGCGGGTGACCCAGGTTTTTACAATGCACCCGTATCTGGTGTGTGCGGCCGGTGTGCAATTGAAATTGCAACAGTGAAAAATTCTTATGTTCCTTAATAACTTCATAATCAGTTACCGAAGGTTTTCCTCTTTGGTGTACAATATAAAATCCCTTTTGCACACCATGTTCGGCAATAGGGCCATCCATTGTTCCTTTTTTTACAGATGGAATACCATGAACAAGGCCTTGATAATATTTTTCAATATTCCTTCCTTCAAATAAAACGGAAAAGAATTTATGAGCTTCTTCTGTCTTTGCAAAAATGATAAGACCGCTGGTGTCTTTATCCAAACGGTGAACGGTAAATATCGTTCCGTATTTTTCGATTAGCATATCTTTTAGCGATAGCTGCGACTGTTCTCTATCTGGTATAGACAATAAACCAGCCGGTTTGTTGATAGCAACAAATGAATTGTTTTCAAAAACAATATCAAGTAGAAGTTTTTTCAATGCTTATTTCTTTTTGGAAGTGTTCATGTATTTCAGCAGGCGTATTTCTTTTTCACTCAGGTAACGCCACTTACTGCGTTCAACATTTTTCTTGGTAAGATTGGCGTACATCACCCGGTCAAGCCCTTTCACATCATAACCCAAATGTTCAAATATGCGGCGTACAATACGGTTGCGGCCGCTGTGCAATTCTATACCGATGATTGATTTATCTTTGCTGTCGGCATAAGCCAGGCTGTCAATAAGTATCTCTCCGTCTTCCAGTTTCAATCCCTTTAATATTTTATCAAAATCATTTTTGGTGAGCGGTTTATCGAGTTTTACTTCGTAAATCTTTTTTATTTCGTAACTGGGATGAGAAAGTTTTTGAGTCAGGTCGCCATCATTAGTGAGCAATAATACTCCCGAAGTGTTCCTGTCTAAACGGCCAATAGGATAAACCCTTTCTGTTGTTGCCTGTTTAATTAATTGTAAAACAGTTTTTCTTCCCTGCGGGTCATCAGTGGTGGTAATATAATCTTTAGGTTTGTTAAGTAAGATGTACACCAGGTTCTTGGTAACAAAAAGTTTTTTTCCGTTGAACACAACTTCATCTTTTTCATCAACCTTATAGCCTGGCTCTGTGGCAATCGTTCCGTTTATTTTTACTTTGCCGGCATTAATTAACTCTACAGCATCTCTCCGGGAACAAACACCGCAATGTGCCATAAATTTATTCAAAGGCATAATACCTGTTGGTGCATTATCATTAGCTGCAATTGCCTTTGGCGATTTTGTAGCCGGTGTTTTTGCAGCGCCTCTTGGCTTATCGGTTTTTTCAGCAGGTGCAGGTTTCCCTTTGATGGCATCAGCTGCCTTTGTAGCCATACCGCCTTTTTTTGCCTGCCGGGCCTGGTATTCTTCTTTCTTCTTCTCCTCAAAAAAAGCATTCCGGTCTTTACGGTACTTTTCTTTTTCCTGGCGGAATTCTTCCTTAATTACACTGTTTTTCTTTTTCTTTTGAAATTTCTGGAATGGCGACTGGCTCATTATTTGAAGTGTTTTGCTGTTATTACAACAGTAGTGAGCGGCAAAGATACAGTTTTTACCTGGTCTGATGTCTAATCTGGTCCTGATTTTACAAACAAAAAAAGCCATTCCTTTTGGGAACAGCTTAATTTAAAAATAGGGAATTAATTATTTTTTAGTCCGTGATCTGTCAGTATGACTTTTCTTCACTTCTTCTTTTTTCTTCAATTGCTCAGGAGTAAGTATTTTATTGTGTTGCTCTTTTGCTTCGGCCTTTAAAGCCATCATCTGCTCTTTCTTTTGTTCCCTGCTCAGCGATTCGTTGTTTTTTATTTTTTCTGCTTTGGTCTGCATAGCTGAACGTTGAGCTTTTAGTTTTGTAACCTGCTCATCTGAAAGATTCAGTTTGGTTTTCATTTTGTCCATATGCTTTGCAGAGCGCTCTTCAGATTTAACCTTCCTATCTGCCTTGGCCTGGGCAATTTTATTTTTCTGATCAGTTGTAAGCAAGCCATCCATTTTGGATTTCTTTTCTTTTTGAATGGCAGCTTTCCTGCTACGCATTTCTTTTACAGAGATGTTGTCCTGCTTATTCAGATCCTGCATCTTTTTACGGTAATCGGCATTTATGGTTTTAGCCTGGCTTTTTTGTTCTTCAGAAAAATTAAGCTGTTTAGCCATCTTTCCTTTTTGATGATGTTTGTGATGCCCTTTTTTGCCCATTTTATCTTGAGCATTTACCGTAGTTGTAAGGGCAAAAATGGCAACCAGGGGAATTAATAGTTTTTTCATGTCTTTTTTTATTTAATTGTTCATATAATAGACAGAAAGTGACTCCGTAGGTTTAACGGAAAAAGTTAAAGAAAGATTAAACAGCTTTCTTATTGGCCAACTGACCGCATGCAGCATCTATATCTTTACCACGGCTTCTTCGTAAACGTACATTAACCCTGTGTTTGGCAAGGTAGTCGGTGAACTGTTGGGTGCTGTCTTCATCCGACTTTAGGAAGGGAATGCCCGAAACCTGGTTAAACTCAATCACGTTTATCAGGTGAGTTGGTATTTTGCGGTATATTTTTACCAATTCTTCTGCATCTTCAATGCTGTCGTTCACGCCTTGTAAAAGCACATATTCTAAGGTAATGTCGTTTTTAGTTTGCTCATAAAAATAATTAAGCGCATCAACCAATGCAGCAATATTATTTGATTCATTAATGGCCATTATCTTATTGCGCTTTTCATCGTTAGCCGCATGTAAGGACAACGCCAGATTAAACTTTACTTTATCATCTCCCAATTGCCTTATCATTTTTGCAACGCCTGCGGTAGAAACTGTAATTCTTTTAGGACTCATGGCCATGCTGTCGGCGGCAGTAATTCTTTCAATAGACTTTACAACATTATTATAATTTAATAAAGGCTCGCCCATACCCATGTAAACAATATTGGTAATTCCGGTTCCATAAGTTTTCAAACTTTGCTCATTTAATATGGCAACCTGATCATAAATTTCATCAAAATGCAGGTTACGCTTACGGTCCATTAAACCGGTTGCACAAAATTTACAGGCAAGACTGCAGCCTATTTGAGATGATACGCAGGCTGTATTTCTTTTTTCAGTAGGAATGATTACGCCTTCCATCAAATGTCCGTCGAATGTTTTAAATCTCGATTTTAAGGTGCCATCACTGCTGTGCTGGGTAGCATCCACTGTCATGGTATTTAATTCAAAATCTTCGGCCAGTTTTTTACGCAGATCAAGCGATAAATTGCTCATGTCGTCAAAACTTCGGGCATTTTTCTTCCAAAGCCACTCATAAGTTTGTATGGCACGAAATTTTTTATCGCCTATTGATTCAAAATATTCTTTTAGCTCTGTAAGACTTAATGTGCGTATTTTTTTTGTTGTGGTCATTAAGCAAAGGTACTGATGGTGGGGCTATTATTGATATTTATATAGAACCTTAACCGACTTGAACGGTTTTTGGCTGGAAAATTGTAGCTTCTTTACAAAACATACCCACATGCGTAAATATTATATACTCATAATAGCTTTCGTTGTTTTTTCATATTCCTGCAGCCGCTGCAGTTCCAGCGTAGAGCCAATGATGGGGCCGGATGACTGGCCAACTGATACTGTGCGTACGGTAAAAAGCGGCCTGAATTTTCCCTGGGAAATTTTATGGGGTAAGGATAATCATATATGGATGACAGAAAGAGGTGGCAAGATCAGTAAGATAAATCCTAAGACAGGTGATGTGGCCTTTTCTGCATCAATTACCGAAGTGGTAAGTAATGGCGAAGGTGGATTATTAGGTATGGTACAACATCCTGGTTTTTTAACCAATGGATTATTTTATGTGGTGTATAATTATAATAATGGCGCAAATTACCGGGAGAAACTGGTTCAGATGAAATTTGAAAATAATTCGATGCAACCGGTGAGTACTTTATTACAGGATATTCCGGCATCCGGTATTCACAATGGCTCAAGACTTTGGATAACGGGTGATGCTGTTCCTATGCTTTTTATGACTACCGGCGATGCATCTAACCAGCCCAATGCACAAAGCACAGCTTCTGTTTCTGGCAAGGTTTTACGGTTTAACCTGGATGGAACCATTCCTGCAGACAATCCATTTGCAGGTTCTCCAGTGTGGAGTTTTGGTCACCGCAATCAGCAGGGACTGGTTGTTGTTAATGGGAAAATGTATGCAAGTGAACATGGCCCTAATATTGAAGATGAAGTGAACATCATTGAAAAAAGCCGCAACTATGGCTGGCCAACAGTAAATGGCCCCTGCGATCAACCTGCAGAAATAACATTCTGTACCACCAATAATGTAAAAGTTCCCGTGTGGAGCAGCGGAAGCAGCACCATTGCAGTTTGCGGAATGGATTATTATAATAACAGCCGCATACCTGCCTGGCAAACTAGTTTACTCATGTGTACTTTAAAAGATGCCAGTTTACGTGTGCTTACTTTAAGTGCCGATGGGTTGACTGTTGTTAGCCAGCAAACATTTTTTAAAAACCGCTTTGGACGTTTAAGGGATATTTGTGTTTCTCCGGCAGGCAGGGTTTATCTCTGTACCAGTAATGGAGGTAATGGTGATCTGTTGATTGAAATTTCAAAACCGTAAATCCTTTAACATTTATTTTATAAAATAAATTTGGTGTGTTACGAAATGTTCGTAGATTTACGAAAATTTCGTAACAATGGAAAAATTAACCCACGTAGAAGAAGAAACCATGCAGGCCGTATGGCGTACCGGCGAAGGCAATGTAAAAGCCTTTATGGAAAAGCTGGATGAAGAACTGCCTTACACAACTGTAGCCTCAACAATTAAAAATCTTGAAAAGAAAGGATACCTTATCAGCCGGCTGATGGGAAATGTTTATTTGTATAAACCGCAGGTAACAGAAGCTGATTACAAAAAAAAATTCATGGGTAATGTGGTGAAAGATTACTTCGACAACTCTTATAAAGAGATGGTGAATTTTTTTGTGGAGCAGAAAAAACTCTCGGCCAAAGAACTGAAAGAGATCATCAGTATGATTGAAAAAGAAAAAAAATAATCACGTATAATTTATTGTATGCCAGTTTTTGTCATTTATATACTTAAGTTGTCGGTAAGCCTTGCAGTCGTTTACCTGTTTTACCGCTTAATTCTTCAGCGGCTAACATTTTATAATGCTAATCGCTGGTACCTGCTGGGATATTCACTGATTGCCTTTTTTATTCCTTTCGTTGATATCTCAAGTATTCTTAAGCAACAAAATTTATCAGGTAATGCAGTTATTCAATGGGTGCCCCTTATCAATGATGCTCCGGTAATAGAAATTATTCAGACGGGTACAGCAGATTTTTTTACAACATGGAACCTGATTAGCTTGTTCCTGTTATTGGGTATGACAATCATGCTGATAAGATTATTGATCCAGTTCATGTCCTTCAGAAGGATGTTAAAAAAAGCGGCCTTTATTTCCGGCACCGATATGAAGATTTATCATGTTGATGAAAACATAATTCCCTTTTCGTTCGGCAATTCAATTTTTATAAACCGCAGCCTGCATACTGAGACTGAATTACAGGAGATCATCCGCCACGAATTTGTGCATGTAAAACAGGTACACAGTATTGACATCATCTGGGGAGAGCTTTTATGTTTGTTCAACTGGTACAATCCCTTTGCCTGGTTACTTAAAAAATCCATACGCCAGAACCTTGAATTTATTGCTGACCATAAAGTGCTGGAGAACGGCATTGCCAAAAAAGAATATCAATACCTGTTGCTGAAAGTGATGGGTAACAATCAATATAGTATAGCCAACCAGTTTAATTTTTCTTCACTAAAAAAACGTATAGCCATGATGAACAAACTTAAAACCGCCAAAGTGCATTTGGTGAAATTTCTTTTAATGCTGCCCGTGCTGGGCATCATCCTTGTTTCTTTCAGGAAACAGATGACGGATCAGGAAAACAACAGCAATGATACAGCCGGGTATAACGCAGTTATTTTACAGGACACTGTTCCTGCAAAACAACAGCTTCCAGAAAATGTAAAACGAATAAGTGTAAAGCAGGAGAAAGTTACTGTGACTTTGAAAGATGGTACCAGAGAAGATTATGACCTCGCCAGCGCAACTCAAAAAGCTGAATTCGAAAAAAAGTACGGAGAGCTTCCGTCTCCGCCACCACCGCCTCCTGCACCGGCCCCACCAGCCCCACCTTCTGCTCCGCCAGCACCTCCTGCTCCTCCAAAGTTGCCGGAAAATGTAAAACGCATACAGGTAAATAAAGAAAATGTATCTGTCTGGTTAAAGAATGGATCCGTTGAAAGATATAATCTTACTGATCAGAAGGCAAGAAAAGAATTTGAAAAAAAGTATGGAGAACTTCCTCCACCTCCGCCACCTGTTCCTCCGGTTCCACCTGTTCCTCCAATTGCACCAGTTGAGCCTTATGGAACAGGCTATAACAAGAAACTGAATGATGTGGCAAAGGAGTTTGAGATAACCGAAACAAAGGCTGTTATCAAACTAAAAAGTGGGATTGTTGAGCGCTACGACCTTACAGATAAGAATGCAAAGAAACAATTTGAAAGTAAATATGGAAAATTATATGCTTCAGGTTCTACAAATGGTACTGCGGCTACTCCTGTCGCTTATGTTAGGGGCTCCGGTAAAACAGTGATTGCTCCTATGGCGCCAAGGGCTGGCGAAGAGCCGCTAATGATTGATGATTACGGATATGCCATTACCGGTATGGAAGATCTGTTGGTTACCATAACAAAAAATACAACCCGCAACCAGCTTGATGCTTTTGTAAAGCAGATGAAAGCGAAGGGAATTGATCTGCACTTCGAGAACATAAATTATAATGATGGAATATTAACTGAGATTACCGGTTATATGAAATCGAAAGACGGCCGCAGCAATTTTGTGGCAACAGATTTCAGCAAACTTATTCTAGCCATGATCAAAAAAGGAGAACGCACTTATTTTAAAGTAAGTGTAAAGGATGATAAAGTATCGGTTTGATAATATTGACTGAGTATAGCCATGTTAAAAAGAACAGCAGATTTTGCTGTTCTTTTTATTTTCAGAGCTTCTGCAGCATTTCACTTTTCCGAACAATCCGGCTCGAAAGCCTGTTAATTATACAATTTCGCAGATTTGACAGTATTTCCGTTCTTTGTAGTGGATAAAAGAATAATATGCAAACAGTTTATGTAGTTGATACCATCCGCACAGCCATCGGAAAATTTGGAGGCTCATTGAGCGGTGTAAGACCCGATGATTTATTAGCGCATGCAATTAGTGTGTTGGTAAAACGTAATACGGGTATTGATATAAATGCTATTGAGGATGTGATTGCCGGTGCAGCCAATCAAAGTGGCGAAGACAACCGCAACGTAGCCCGTATGGCTGCCTTGCTGGCGGGTTTACCGCCAACTGTTGCCGGCAATACAGTAAATCGTTTGTGTGCCAGCGGACTGCAAGCCATTATGGATTCGGCAAGGGCAATTGCCTGTGGCGATGGCGAGTTGATGATTGCCTGTGGTGTTGAGAGCATGAGCAGGGCTCCGTACGTGATGCCAAAAAGTACTTCGGCTTTTGGGCGTGACCAGCAGATTGCTGACACAACCCTGGGCTGGCGTTTTGTAAACAAGCGGCTAGCCGAAATGTATTATCCGTATGGAATGGGAGAAACTGCAGAGAATGTTGCCAAGCGATGGAATATCAGCAGGCATGCACAGGATGAATTTGCTTACGAAAGCCAGCAGAAATATGCAAAGGCGCTTGTTGAAAATAAATGGCATGATGAAATAACACCCATACAGGTTCAGATTGGTAAAGATGTTTTTGATTTTGAGAAAGATGAACATCCACGTATGTCGGGTTTGGAAAAACTTGGACAACTGAGGCCGGCGTTTGTAAAAGACGGAACTGTAACTGCAGGTAACAGCAGCGGCATCAATGATGGCTCTGCAGCTATGTTGCTGGCCAGCGAAACTGCTGTTAAAAAATATAACCTTAACCCGATGGCTAAGATTGTAAGCATGGCAGTAGCCGGAGTTGATCCGTCAATCATGGGCATTGGACCTGTGCCTGCCACTAAGAAAGCGCTGGAAAGAGCGGGTTTGCAGGTTGGCGATTTAGATTTGATAGAATTGAATGAAGCATTTGCTTCTCAATCCATTGCCTGTATTCATGATCTTGGGCTTGATCTGGAAAAAGTAAATGTAAACGGAGGAGCTATTGCACTTGGCCATCCGTTGGGTTGCAGTGGCATCAGAATTTCGACCACATTACTATACGAAATGAAAAGACGTAAAGCCAAATACGGGCTTGCTACTATGTGTGTTGGAGTAGGACAGGGTGCTGCAATTATTTACGAAGCATTGTAATATGCACGTTTTGCGATGCAAAACAAAATCCGTGTTCATCCGTCAAACCTGTGTAATCCGTGTTCCATTGTTCTTATTCAGCAGTATTCAAATACGCCGCCAGTTTATCCAAACCAATAATTTCCTGCTTACCCGATGCTAAATGTTTAACAGTACAGCTTTTTTCTTCCATCTCTGTACTGCCAATAATGATAATATAGGGAATGCTTTTCTTCTCCGCGTAAGTAAATTGTTTGTTTATTTTTACTGCTTCATGATATAATTCACAAGCCACGCCACTGCTTCGTAATTGCTGCATAATACCAAAAGCAAATTGGCTTTCAGCTTCTCCCATATTAAAAAACAGAGCCTTTGTGCTTACCTGTACATCATTCGGAAATAAATTCATTTCCTCCAGTACATCATAAATTCTGTCTACACCAAAACTGATACCTACACCGGGTATGCCGGGTACACCAAATAAGCCGGTAAGGTCATCGTAACGGCCACCACCGCCAATGCTGCCCATCTTTACTTCTTTGGGTGCAGCTACTTCAAAAATAATTCCGGTATAATAATTTAAGCCTCTTGCCAAAGTAAAATCAATGCTGAGGTTTGTATTTTTGGTTTGATTGAATAAAAATTCAACTTCATCAATTCCCTGTCTGCCGTTTTCAATATGGCCTAGCAATGATTTTATCTGCGAAAGTTTCTCTTCATTGCTGCCGGTGATGTTTAAATAAGTTTCAACAGTTTTTATCTGCTCATCAGTTAAACCACGCTGCTGTAATTCTTCTTTTACTTTTTCAAGGCCAATCTTATCTAATTTGTCAATGGCGATGGTGATGTCAATCATCTTATCTGTACCACCACATAATTCTGCCAAAGCAGTTAAAATTTTCCGACTGTTAATTTTTAATTCGTAATTCTTCAATCCTAATTGAGTGAAAACCTCATGATAGATATTCGCCAGTTCAACTTCATTCAATAAAGATAGACTGCCAACAACATCAGCATCGCATTGCGTAAACTCACGGTAGCGGCCTTTTTGCGGCCTGTCGGCACGCCACACGGGTTGTATCTGGTAACGGCGTAAGGGAAAGGTAAGTTTGGTGTGATTCATCGCCACATACCTGGCGAAAGGAATGGTGAGATCATATTTTAAAGCACGTTCTGTAATATCGCTGCTGTTTTTTCCTTCCAGTAATTTTTCGAAACCGGCTTTCGATTTTTCAATATTTTTTTCGTTGTTGATTCCGTTGTTGAGAATTTTAAAGATCAGTTTATCACCTTCCTCACCATATTTACCCATCAACGTATCCAGGTTTTCCATCGCTGGTGTTTCCAAAGGTTCAAAACTGTAAATCTCAAAAACACTACGGATGGTGTTAAATATATAATTCCGTTTACGAACTGTTTCTGCCGAAAAATCTCTGGTGCCCTGCGGTATTGATGGTTTATTATTCATATAAATCCGGTAATCTTATTTTGTGTGTTTTTTTATAATTGTTTCGCAGTTGTTGTCAATGATCGCATAAACTTCATGGTATTCTGGTTCGGGCCCGTACCAGGGATCTGGAACTTCTTTATCTTCTCCGGGGAAAGATTCATCTAAAAATAATTTCAGTTTTTTTGCATCGAAACTGTTTTTTGCAATCCTCCTGATATCACCCATCACATCACCCGCCATGGCATAAATTAAGTCATATTTTTCAAAATCATCAGCAATAAATCTTCTGCTTCGTTGGTTGCTGATATCAATTCCATTTTGTTTTGCCACTTTTATGCTCAAATGATGAGGCGGTTCTCCAATATGATAACTGTTTGTTCCTGCACTGTCAACCTGCCATTTCAATCCGGCCTTTAAAGCTTTATCCTGTAAAATTCCTTCTGCCAGCGGACTCCGGCAAATATTGCCGAGGCATACCATTAAAATTTTCATGGCGCAAAGATAAGCAGATAGCCGTTAGCTCTTAGCCATAAGCCATTAGCTGCAAAAATTTGCTAACATCTAAATGCTAATGGCTAACAGCTTTTTATGGAATTTACAAACTACATCATCTTACTACCGAACACGGCGCCGGTTTTGATTTTATTATTCATTTTCAAAACCAACCATTATGAACAGAAACCTTATTTTGAAAAGCGATATCCTTGATATCGTTTTCGAAAACCGTAACAAAGCATACGGAGCTTATATGCTTCGCAAATTATATCCCGGCCGGTTAAAACTGGCGCTGGGTTTAATGTTCATTCTTGCAGCGGCTTTTTCTGCCTTTACATTATTACCCGAAAAATCAACAGGAGTAAAGGGAAGGGTTTATATAGACCGGGAAACGATATTGACAGAAGTTGATATACAGCCTGCAGCACCGATTAAACAACCCGAACTTCCAAAAACAACTGCTGCAGTTTTAACACCCGTTAATCAAAAGATATATACAAGTAACCCAATGATTGTTACTGATAATGTAAAAACTGATGTGGTTAATACCATATTATCCACTGATGTAATTGGCAAAGAGAATATCATTAATACAAACCCTGGCCCGTTTTTAATTGAACCCGTAAAATCTGAAACAGGCAATGGTATGCCCGAAAAACCTGTTGTAAAAATTAATAACACAGTACCAATGGATATTGATGCTGTTGATGTTCGTCCAGGTTATCCGGGCGGGATGGATGCATTGGTAAGATTCCTAGAAAAACATTTGCAGAATCCTTATGATCAGGAAAACGGTGAAACAATCAGTGTTCAAATAAAATTTGTAGTTGGATACGACGGAAAACTCAAGAGTTTTGTAACAGTTAAAGATGGTGGAGATGCTTATAATAAAGAAGTTATAAGGGTATTAAAGAAAATGCCAGAATGGATACCCGGAAAATCCAGGGGAGAAAACGTATCAGTATATTATACCATTCCTGTAAAGTTTGTAATGTCAAACTGATTATCCATGATTTATTTAGTATTTTCACAGCCCGTATTTGAAATATCATTAATGGAATTATAATACAAATAAAATGGCATTAGAAGAATTTGAAAAAGAAGAATTGAGTGACAGGGAAAAGGGATATATCCGCATGCGGAGTATCATGGACTATGGTATGGGACTGCTTTGGATGGGTATGGGGGTGTTTATCATATTTATAAAAAAGTTCAGCATGGACCTTGCAGAACGGTATGATTCAACAGCATTTAAAGTTTTTGGTGCCGTATGTATCATTTATGGATTATTCAGGCTCTACCGAGGATTTAAGAAAAAATATTTAAGGGATAGATGAACAGAAAAAATTTTCAGCATTTAATAAACGGCGGTATAGGTTTTTTCCTCATCTGGTTAAGTTTATCGGCTTGTGAACAGCATAAGGGTGCGCCATCTGATACTTATAACAGCGGAACCATTCATATCAGCGTTGATGAATCATTTAAACCGGTAATGGAAGAGCAGATCAGGGTATTTGAAAGTACTTACCCAAAAGCTCATATAATAGCTGAATACAAAACGGAGGCCGATTGCTTTAAGGATCTTTTTACTGATACTTTAAACCGGATGGTGATTGTAACCCGGGGTTTAATAAGGGATGAAGATGAATATTTTATGGACACTTTGAAATATTATCCTGCCTGGGATAAAATGGCCAATGATGCCATTACCATAATTGTATACAGTTCAAGCAGTGATACACTATTCACACTTGACAGGTTAAAGGATCAATTGACCGGAAAAATAAACCGGGACCAAAAAATTGTTTTTGACGGATTGAATGCAACAAGCACTGTAAGATTTGTGATGGATAGTATTTTAAAGGGACAAAAATTTGACACCAGTGTTGTGCAGGCTGTAAGCAGCAGCCAGGAAGTGATAGACTATGTTTCTAAAACAGCCAATGCAATTGGCTTTGTTGGTATAAGCTGGATTGGTAATCCGGAAGACAGCGCACAGGTTAATATGTTAAAGAAAGTAAAAATAGCGTATGTATCCTGTGTGGTTTGTGATGAAGAACCCTTTGTAAAACCAATGCAGGAAAGCATTTTAACCAGGCGTTATCCTTTGGTACGTGGTTTGTATTATATACTTAAAGAAAATTACAGCGGACTTGGCAGAGGGTTTGTAAATTTCTTAAACCAGGAAAGAGGACAGTTGATATTTAAGAGAGCATACCTGGGAACCAGGATGGATTTTGGAGTAAGGAAAGTAAAGATCAATGAATAATTATAAAAAGTTTATCAGCAATTAATGATAGAATGACCGGAAAATTAATATTATTGTAAAGATTTAAACCGCAAATTAAAATGAAGAATTTAAAATTTACCCTTATCCTTTTAAGCAGTTTTCTGGCTGTGAATTTCAGTAATGCCCAAAGCATTGATGAAGGAAAGAAATTTATGTACTATGATAAATTCATCAGTGCAAAAAATGTTTTTCAGCAATTGTTAACTGCAAATCCTGCAAATGACGAAGCAGCTTATTGGCTGGGACAGGCTTTAATAGGACCAGAGGAAGAAAAGGATATTGAAGGAGCAAAAGCAGTTTATGTAAAAGGATTACAGGCAAACCCCAACAGCGCTTTATTGAATGCCGGTATGGGACATCTGGAATTGCTGGAAGGAAAAACCCAGCAGGCACGTAATCATTTTGAAACAGCACTCAGCCTTGGCGGCAATAAAAATATTGATGTGATGGATGCCGTTGGTTTTGCCAACGGAGACTTTGATTCCAAGTTAGGTGATGCTGCTTATGCTGTGCAGGTATTGAAGCAGGCCACTGAAACCAAAAAATTTAAAGATGCCAAGATCATGACTGATCTGGGCGACGCATATCGTAAACTTGGCGATGGTGGTAATGCCCAGCTTTCTTATGAAGAGGCTTTAAAAATGGATGGTTCATTTGCCAGGGCAAAATTCCGTATCGGCAGAATTTATCAGTCTCAGGGCCGCAGCCAGGAAGCCATTTTTTTACGTTATTATGATGAAACAATTGCGTTAGATCCAAATTACCCACGTGTGTATTTTATTCTGCACCAATATTTTTACGAAACCGATGTTGTGAGATCAGCCAATTATTTAGATAAATATTTAGCTGCAAAAGGTTCTGATGAAACTAATTCCTGTTTCCTGAATGCACAGATGAAATTTGCTCAGGGATTATTTGCACAAACAATAACAGCATCAGATGCATGTATTGCTGCAGATCCAAATCCTTATCCCAATCTGTATGGTATTAAAGCATTTGCCGCAGTTAAATTAGGTGATACTCTTGCCGCCAAACAGGCTTTTGATTTGTATTTTAAAAAGCAGAAGCCGGCTAAAATAGGCCCACGTGATTATGCAACTTATGCAAGCTTATTGTCGCAGTCTCCGGGAAATGAGGCTGTTGTTATAGAGTTAATAAATAAAGCTGTTGCTCTTGATACATTAGAAACAAATAAAGCAGCATATCTGAAATGGCTGGGTCAGGAATTTGTAAAACAAAAGAACTATGCCGAAGCTGCCAAAGCATACGGCAGGGTAATTTCGGTTAAGTCTAATTTTACCAATGTAGACTTATTTAATGCTGGATACAATTTTTACATTGTTGATGCCTATGATTCTTCCAGCAGGTATTTCAAACTTTATACAGAAAAGTATCCCGATGATATCATGGGTTATTACATGTTAGGTAATGCCTACTCGGTTATTGACTCTACCAGTGAATTAGGACTGGCTATACCTTACTTTCAAAAAACTATTGAAATAGGGGAGGCTGATACTACCAGGCCCAATGTTAAAACCCGCTTAATGGTAGCTTATAAGTTTTTCCTGGGATACTATTTCAATTATAAAAAGAATAAAGATTCGGCATTGATCTATGTAGATAAGGCTTTGTTGCTTGATCCAACAGATGAATCAATGATTTCTAATAAAGAATTTATTATGAAATATGACCCGAATGCAGCTCCTAAACAGGCAGCTAAAAAGCCTCAGGGCCAGGCGGCAACAAAAAACAAATAACCCATCATAAATTCTTGAAACCCCGTTATCATTACGATAACGGGGTTTTGTTTTATATGCTATGGAATATTGCTCTTGCTGCCGTATTTTTGCGGGTAATAAGAGCTGATATAATATGAAGTTTTTTTTATTACAGGCAACAGAACTGAATAATGCGGCAAGTTACCTGCCCATAGGGCTTCAAATGCTGTTTGCCATAGGGTTAATTGCTACAATTATTATCGGTTCCAATTATCTTGGCCCAAAAAGAGCAACAGCCGATAAATTGCAGAATTTTGAAAGTGGCATTGATATAAGAGGTAATGCCCGCCAACCGATGGCAGTTAAATATTTCCTGGTTGCTATATTGTTTGTGTTGTTTGATGTGGAAGTAATATTTTTTTATCCATATGCAGTAAATTTCAGAGAACTTGGCTGGGAAGGGTTTGTAGCGGTATTGGTTTTTGTTTCTTTATTTATAACAGGTTTGGTGTATATATTTAAAAAAGGTGCGTTGGAGTGGGAAGAGTAAACAAAATGATGAATTATGAGTTATGAATTAGCATGTTTCATTCATAATTCGGCATTCAAAATTCAAAATTTATAACATGAGTCGTCCGGTACAATATAATAATCACGTAAAATTTGAGGGCATACCCGAAGGGTATATGGGAGAAGGGTTTATGGCAACCAACTTCGAGAAAGTGGTGAGTCTTGCCCGTAAAAATTCCATCTGGCCTTTACCTTACGCAACCAGTTGCTGCGGTATCGAATTTATGGCAACTGCTGCCAGTCATTATGATATTGCACGATTTGGTGCAGAACGAATGAGTTTTTCGCCACGCCAGTGCGATTTAATTATGGTGATGGGAACGATTTCAAAAAAAATGGGACCGGTTTTACGTCAGGTTTACCTGCAGATGGCTGAGCCACGTTGGGTAATGGCCGTTGGTGCATGTGCATCTTCGGGCGGAATTTTTGATACCTATTCTGTATTACAGGGAATTGACCAGGTGATACCAGTGGATGTTTATGTTCCCGGTTGTCCTCCAAGACCCGAAGCAATATTGGATGGTTTTATGAGGATACAGGAATTGGTAAATGCAGAAGGATTAAGAAGAAGACATAGCGATCAGTATAAGGAATTGCTGGCGGGGTATGGAATACTATAAAGCTGTTAGCCGCTAGCTGCTAGCGGTTAGCAATACAAACAATAAAAGCCTTAGCTAATAGCTAATGGCTAAAAGCTAATAGCTAAATGACTTTGACAAACGAATCGATACAACAAAAACTAACTGAAAAATTTCCTGATCAATTAACCGATTGGCAGGAGCCTTATGGTATGCTTACGTTTACAGCGCCAAAGGATTTGAATTTAAAAGTACTTCAGTTTTTATTTGATGATGCAGAATTAGGATTTCGGTTTTTAACCGATCTGCAGGCAGTACATTACCCTGAAAATAAAGGAGCCGAACTGGCTGTGGTGTATCATTTGCATAACCTAGTTGATAATGTGCGGATACGTTTTAAAGTATTAACCGATATTGAAAAGCCCGATGTATTTAGTGCAACTGCATTGTATCAGTCATCTAATTGGATGGAAAGGGAGACTTACGATTTTTACGGAGTAAATTTTGTTGGTCATCCTAATTTAATAAGAGTGCTGAATGTTGCTGAAATGGATTATTTCCCAATGAGAAAAGAGTTTCCATTGGAGGATCAATCGAGGATTGATAAAGATGATGAAATGTTTGGTAGATAAATTCAAAAGGTAAAAGTAAAAATTCAAAAAACATGGCACTTATAAAAAAAATGAAACCTTTGTTTTTAATTTTTGCTGCTGTATTTTTTGCCTATTTAGCTTTTGATTTTATTGAAAGATATTCGATAGAGAAGAATAATAGATTCCTTGTTATAGGCCTGGTTTTTGGCTTATTGGCGTTTATTAAAGCTTACGATTTCTATTCGTTTAATAAGAACAGGAATTCAAACGGGTTAAAAGCGACCAATTAGTAAAACACTTACTTTTTGAATTTTAACTTTTGACTTTAAAACATGAGTGAACATATAATTTTACCGGAAGGAAGTATTGAAAAGCAAACCACCACGCTTAACCTGGGGCCAACGCATCCGGCAACGCATGGCGTGTTTCAAAATATACTGGAGATGGATGGTGAGCGGATTATGAAATCTGATTCTACTGTTGGTTATATTCACCGTGCGTTTGAAAAAATTGCAGAACGCCGTCCGCTTTACCAAATTACACCGCTTACCGACAGATTAAATTATTGTTCAGCACCCATCAACAATATGGGCTGGCATATCGCATGCGAAAAACTATTGGGTTTAGAAATTCCAAAGCGGGTTGATTACCTAAGAGTAATCATCATGGAACTTGCCCGTATCTCCGATCATTTAATTTGTAATTCAATTGTGGGTGTGGATAGTGGAGCGTATTCCGGATTTCTTTACCTGATGCAGTATCGTGAATTAATCTACGAAATTTATGAAGAAATATGCGGCTCCCGTCTTACTACTACTATTGGACGTATTGGCGGTTTTGAAAGGAATTTCAATGCTACGGCATTCGAAAAACTCGAAAAATTCCTGAAAGAATATCCACGTACGTTAAAGGAGTTTGAAAATCTTTTTACCCGCAACAGAATATTCATGGATCGCACCATCGGGTGCGGCCCTATAAGTGCTGAACGTGCATTGAATTACGGTTTCACAGGTCCAAATCTGCGTGCCGCTGGTGTTGATTATGATGTACGTGTGCACACACCGTACAGCAGTTACCAGGATTTTGATTTTATTGTTCCTGTTGGAACCACTGGCGATTGTTACGACCGTTTCCTGGTGCGTAACGAAGAAATGTGGCAGAGCTTAAGCATCATTGAACAGGCTTACCAGAAAGTACAGGAATTTAAAGGTGCCGATGCTGAAGTTTTTCATGCCGATGCGCCTGCATATTATTTACCGGAGAAAAAAGATGTGTACACCAAGATGGAAGCGCTCATCTATCACTTTAAAATTGTGATGGGTGAAACCGAAATGCCGGTTGGTGAAGTGTACAGTTCTGTTGAAGGCGCCAATGGTGAGTTAGGATTTTATCTGATCAGTGATGGAGGAAGAACGCCTTACCGTCTGCATTTTCGCCGACCATGTTTTATTTATTACCAGGCTTTTGAAGAACTGGTGAAAGGCGGTATGTTGAGTGATGCGGTAATAACAATGAGTAGTTTGAATTTGATTGCGGGGGAGATGGATGCATAGGAATTAAAAAATCAAAATTAAAAATTCAAAAAGTACAGTTAAAGGATTTGTCTCTTTTTTGAATTTTGATTTTTAACTTTTGACTTTTATAAAAATGATAAAATTTACTGATAAAAAGTTAGCTGAGGTAGCAGAGATTATCTCCCGTTATCCCGAAGGCAAACATAAAAGTGCCTTGCTGCCTGTATTACACATGGCGCAGGAAGAATTTGGTGGCTGGCTTGATGTGCCGGTAATGGATTACGTGGCATCTGTTTTAAAGATTGAGCCCATTGAAGTATATGAAGTGGCGAGCTTTTACAGCATGTATAATTTAAGTCCGGTAGGTAAATATTTATTTGAAGTTTGCCAGACAGGGCCTTGCATGTTGAATGGCAGCGATGATATTATTGCCTACATCAAAGAAAAACTAAACATCGGCGTTGGTGAAACAACTACTGATGGCATGTTTACTTTAAAAACCGTGGAATGTCTTGGTGCATGCGGCTATGCACCCATGATGCAGCTCGGTAAATTTTATAAAGAACATTTAACCAAAGAAAAAGTGGATGCCATCATTGCGGATTGCAGGGCAAAAGCAAATTAAAATTGAAGAAATTACTAACAATATTGTTTGTACTCATTGCGTTTGGCGGTTTTGCCCAAACCGATGAAGAGAAATTAATTAAGACGATTAAAGAATTTCATGTGGCATTGGTTAATAAGAATACTGTTTCTATAAACCAGCAAACAGATAAAGTGCTGAGTTATGGACACAGTAATGGTTGGGTAGAAACAAAAACTGAGATGATGAAAAACCTGGAAATAGGTTATATCAATTATCATAGTTATAAGGAAGATAGCATTACAGTGGCGATGAATAACAATATGGCAACCGTTCGTTTTATTGCAGATATTGATGTTACGTTAAAAGAAACCAAAGTTGTTTATCATTTAAAAGTGATGGAAGTTTGGGTGAAGAAAGGAAACAGATGGATATTATTTGCAAGGCAGGCGGTGAAAGGATGAGTTATGTAGTATTTAATAAAATAATAAAAACTAAAATGCAAAATCAGGCAGAGTTAATTTTCAGAGATATAGTAACTCTGGGTTTCTTGATATTGATTTTTACTCCGTCGGGTGCTGGATGGTATTTCTGGGCTATAATGTTTGTCATTTATTTGACTAGGCAATACAAAGCTCATAAAGGATATTATAAATTGAATAAAAGGATTTATTAATTGATACTGCATTCAGCTGGTTTATGAATGCAAATTTGTAGATATGTCGAAAAAATTATTATTAGAAAAAGCACATGTTGAAGGCATTCGTACCTACGAAGTGTACCGCCGTGAAGGTGGTTACCGCAGCGTAGAGAAAGCTTTGAAAATGGCGCCGGCCGATATTACTGAGGAAGTTAAGAAGAGCGGGCTGAGAGGCCGTGGTGGTGCTGGTTTCCCAACTGGGTTAAAGTGGAGTTTCCTGGCAAAACCCGATGGCGTTCCCCGTCACCTGGTGGTAAATGCCGATGAAAGTGAACCCGGTACTTTTAAGGACAGGTACCTGATGGAATTTATTCCGCACATTTTAATTGAAGGAATGATTGTTTCTTCTTTTGCGCTGGGTTCAAATGTTTCATACATATATATACGTGGAGAGTACGCATGGATAGTTGATATTTTAGAAGAAGCCATTGCAGAAGCAAAACAAAACGGATTCATCGGCAAAAATATTTTGGGCACTGGTTTCGATTGTGAAATTTATGTGCAACGTGGCGCAGGTGCTTATATCTGCGGAGAAGAAACTGCATTGCTGGAATCACTGGAAGGTAAAAGAGGCAATCCAAGAATTAAACCTCCGTTCCCGGCAGTTAAAGGAGTTTGGGACAGACCAACCGTGGTTAATAATGTTGAAACGATTGCTGCTGTTGTTCCCATCATTAACGATGGTGGCGATGAATATGCAAAAATTGGCATCGGAAAAAGTACCGGTACAAAACTGATGAGTGCCTGTGGCAACATCAACAAACCTGGCGTTTTCGAAATTGATATGACCATCTCTGTTGAAGAATTTATTTACAGCGATGAATATTGTGGAGGTATCCCCAACGGAAAAAAATTAAAAGCCTGTATTCCGGGCGGATCATCGGTTCCTATTTTACCGGCTAATTTATTGTTGACAACCGCCAAGGGTGAGAAGAGATTGATGAACTACGAAAGCCTCAGCGATGGCGGCTTTGCCAGCGGTAGTATGATGGGCTCAGGTGGTTTTATTGTTTTAGATGAAGATCAATGTGTGGTTAAACATACATATACATTAGCCCGTTTTTATCGTCATGAAAGTTGTGGACAATGCAGCCCTTGTCGTGAAGGTACCGGTTGGATGGAAAAAATATTATTGAATATTGAGAATGGAAAAGGAAAGATGAGTGATATTGATTTGTTGTGGGATATTCAACGAAAGATAGAAGGCAATACAATTTGTCCGTTGGGCGATGCAGCGGCCTGGCCGGTTGCAGCAGCCATCAGGCATTTTAGAGATGAGTTTGAATGGCATGTTAATAATCCTGAATTGTGTTTGAAACAGAATTATGGATTGGCGCATTATGCGGATCCTATTCACGTGCCGGAGGTAGTGTAATTCAAAATTCAAAAGTAAAAATTCAAAAAATGGAGGATGAAATTGAAACTTTTGAATTGAATGAATAAGGGAAGCCTTATAAGATCAGTCACAGATGTTTTTACTTTTCGAAAGAAGTAATTTTATTTGTTAAAGAATGTAAATACGAACGGATTTACTATTCAATGTTTGACCAGTTGCTGAGGAGTGCAACTTCAATAGGTGCAAATGTAGTAGAGGGAAAATCGGGCAGTTCTAAAAAAGATTGGAAAAACTTTTATGTGATTGCGCTGAAGTCGGCAAATGAAACCAAATATTGGCTTTGTCTAATTGGTGAAACACTGGAGGTTTCTAAAAATAAAATAAATGAATTAATAAAAGAAGCTGATGAAATTTCTAAAATCATTGCTTCAATAATATTAAGTGCTAAATAAATAAAGTCTCTAATTTTTTGATTTTTGACTTTTTAATTTTGATTTACGACTTATGTCAGAAGAAAAAAAATCTTTTAAGGTTACCATCGACAACATCACAATAGATGTTGAACCCGGTACTACTATATTAAATGCGGCCAGGCTCATTGGTGGCGATGTTACGCCGCCAGCCATGTGCTATTACAGCAAGCTGGAAGGGAGCGGTGGTAAATGCCGTACCTGCCTGGTAGAAGTTGCTGCAGGCTCAGAAGCTGATCCAAGGCCGATGCCAAAACTGATGGCGAGCTGCAGAACAACGGTAATGGATGGCATGGTTGTAAAAAACATCACCAGCGAAAGAGTGGTAGATGCTAGAAATGGGGTGGTTGAATTTTTATTGATCAATCATCCGCTGGATTGTCCGATATGTGACCAGGCAGGCGAATGCCATTTGCAGGATCTGAGTTATGATCATGGAAAAGAAGGAACCCGCTACGAATTTAAAAGAAGAACATTTGAGAAAGAAGATATTGGTCCATACATACAGTTACACATGACAAGGTGTATACTTTGTTATCGCTGTGTATATGTTGCCAATCAGATTACTGAACAAAGGATACATGGAGTTTTGGACAGAGGAGATCATGCAGAAATATCAACTTATATTTCGAAAGCCATAGATAATGATTTCAGCGGCAACATGATTGATGTTTGTCCTGTTGGTGCATTAACAGATAAAACATTCCGTTTTAAAAACCGTGTTTGGTTTACCAAGCCGGTTGATGCACATCGCAATTGCGAAAATCCAAAATGCTGCGGAAAAGCTACATTATGGTTACGTGGCGATGAAGTATATCGTGTTACTGCCCGTAAAGATGAGTGGGGTGAAGTGCAGAGCTACGACGGAAAAGCAGGTTGGATCTGCAATACCTGCCGCTTCGATAAAAAGAAAACAAGTGATTGGTCAATAGAGGGCTTAACAACCATCAGCCGTCATTCAGTTATCGGTGCAAATAAATATGCAAAACTGGAAATGCCGAAGGAGACGATTAAAGAAGTGATGGGTGGCCGTGATCCGAAATTGCTGATGAATATTCACAATGTAAGCGGCGTTAATAATCCCAATGTTCAGTTGAGTGAAATTGACCGTCCGTCAACCATGGAAGACTTTGCAAAGTCGGGTGAGTTTGTGAAAGGTGAGGGTGAATCAACACAATGGGGATTACAAAAAGAAGAAAAACAATAAAGGAATTTATAAAACAGGTTTATGCTTTTAGCAATTGATATGGCTTTAATTATTGAGAAACTGGTGTTGATCGTCATTGTAGTGATGGCTTCGCTGGTGATTGCTATGTACACAACCTTTGCCGAAAGAAAAGTTGCTGCCATTTTACAGGATCGTCGTGGACCCAACAGGGCCGGGCCTTTCGGGCTTTTGCAACCTTTGGCCGATGGGTTAAAATTATTTTTCAAAGAAGAGATTATTCCAAATTTTTCTTCTAAAGCTTTATTTATTATTGGCCCTGGTTTAGCTATGCTCACTGCGATTATGGCAGGTGCCGTGGTGCCATGGGGTGATAAGGTTCATTTTTTCGATAGGGATATTGCTTTGCAGATAGCAGATGTGAACGTAGGTATATTATATGTGTTTGCTGTGGTGAGCATGGGTGTTTACGGAATCATGATCGGCGGCTGGGCAAGCAATAATAAATATTCGTTGATGGGTGCTTTACGTGCCGCATCACAAATCATCAGTTACGAACTGGCAATGGGTATTTCTTTAATTGCCCTGCTGATGGTAACAGGGACGCTGAGCCTTAAAGAAATGGTATTGGATCAGCAGACTGGTTATTGGAATATTGTTTATCAGCCTTTGGGCTTTTTAATATTTTTAATTTGTGCGTTTGCAGAATGTAACCGTACACCGTTTGATCTGGCAGAGGCTGAGAACGAACTGGTGGGAGGTTATCATGTTGAGTATTCATCCATGAAATTGGGTTTTTATCTTTTCGCTGAGTACATAAACATGTTTATCAGCAGTGTGATTATGGCTACCTTGTTCTTTGGCGGATATGATATTCCGTTCCTCAATGAAGCAAATTACGATCAGAACTGGATGGCACTATTTGGTGTGCTGATGCTGATGGCAAAAGTGGTTGGGTTTATCTTCCTCTTCATGTGGGTGCGCTGGACTATACCGAGATTCAGATACGATCAGTTGATGCATCTTGGCTGGAGGGTACTGATTCCATTGGCATTATTTAATATGCTGCTTACTGGAGCATTGGTTTTGCTAAAACAAAACGGATGGCATTTTTAATTTAGAACTGAAATAAAACCGACATCGTCGGATTAAAATATGAACGCATTAACAAACAGAGCAAAACAGGTTGACCGCCGGAAAATGAATTTCCTTGAGCGGCTATACCTGGTAGCTATTTTTAAAGGTATGATGATTACATTCAGTCATATTTTTAAAAAGAAACCAACAATTAATTATCCCGAAAAGACAAGGCCGTTCAGCCCTGTTTTTCGTGGGTTACATATTTTAAACCGGGATGAAGAAGGACGTGAAAACTGTACTGCCTGCGGGTTATGTGCAGTTGCCTGTCCGGCCGAAGCCATAACCATGGAAGCGGCAGAAAGGCAACCGGACGAAGAAAATTTGTATCGGGAAGAAAAATATGCGGCCAAATACGAGATCAATATGCTGCGTTGCATTTTCTGCGGATTATGTGAAGAAGCTTGTCCGAAAGATGCTATTTATTTAAGCGAAACATTTGCGCCATCAGATTATCAGCGTAAACAATTTATTTATAAAAAAGAAGAATTATTGATACCACACCCGATAGAAAAACCTGAAGAGTATAAAAAAGCTTTAGGCAACAGGGTGAAAAGAGAAACGGCTAACTAAGTTTTATGGGCATTACAGAAATATTATTTTGGGGTTTATCTGCGCTTGCATTGTTTGCGGCGATTATGGTAGTTGCCAGTAAAAGTCCGGTGCACAGCATCCTGTCTTTGATCGTGGTATTCTTTGCCATATCCGGTCATTATATTTTATTGAATGCACAGTTTTTAGCCATTGTAAATATCATTGTGTATGCAGGTGCTATCATGGTGTTATTTTTATTTGTGGTGATGCTGATGAATCTGAACGCAGAATCGGAACCTAAGAAACACAGGATGCTGCAGTTTGCAGGATTAATTTCCGGTGGATGTTTATTCCTGGTAATTATCTCTGCCATTTCTGAAACACCACAGGCATCTAACCTGGTACAGATGGGCGGCGGCGATAATGGATTGATCAAAAACCTGGGAATGGTGCTGTTTAAAGATTATGTAATTCCGTTTGAGATAAGCAGTGTTTTGTTTTTAAGTGCGATGATTGGTGCTGTGGTAATAGGAAAAAAAGAAAAGTAAACAGGTTTTATAACCTGCAATAATATAAGTATGGAAATAAAATGGTACATCGGTTTGGCAGTTGCGCTGTTCTGCACAGGGATAGTAGGTGTGTTAACACGCCGCAATTCCATCATCATTTTTATGTGCATTGAGCTGATGCTGAATGCCGTGAATTTATTGTTGGTAGCATTTTCAAAAATGCATGCAGCGTCGGCACTTGGAATTGCTGATCCGTCTGTAATCAGCAGTGCACAAATATTTGTATTCTTTATCATGGTGGTGGCAGCGGCCGAAGTAAGTGTGGGACTAGCCATCATAGTAATGCTGTACCGTAATACGAGATCGGTGGATGTGAATTTTTTAAACAGACTGAAAAATTAAAAATTAAAAATTAAAAAATCAAAATTCAAAACTGCAGTTGTTTTTTTACCTTTTGAATTTTGCCTTTTGACTTAATATGAGAAATGTATTAGAACTGGTTTGGCTGATTCCTGTGTTGCCTTTGCTGGGCTTCCTGATTAATGGCTTGGGTCGTAAGCAGGTTTCAAAAACAATGGCCGGTATCATCGGCAGTGGAACTGTGTTTGGTTCTTTTGTTATCAGTTTATTGGTTTTCTTTTCAGTAAAAGAAGGAAACACACAGGTTGCGCATTATTTCGATTTTATAAATATTGCAGCGCTGAAGATCGGTTTCGACTTTCAGATTGATCAACTGTCTTCAATCTTCTTATTAATTATTACCGGCGTTGGGTTTTTAATACATGTGTATTCAACTGCTTACATGCATGACGAAGAACCGAAGGATTTTGCAAAGTATTTTGCTTACCTGAATCTATTTGTGTTTTCTATGTTGTTATTGGTGCTTGGTGCCAACTATGTTATCATGTTCATCGGTTGGGAAGGCGTAGGACTTTGTTCTTACTTGTTAATCGGCTTCTGGTTTAAAAATACCAATTACAATATTGCGGCAAAGAAAGCCTTCATCATGAACCGTATTGGTGATCTTGGCTTTTTACTGGCAGTGTTTTGGTTGATTGCGAAAGTTGGGTCGGTTGACTTTCATCATGTATTTGATGTAGTTGGAAATCCAAAAACGAATCCGCTTACAACATTCGACATAACTGGAATAACATTGCTTTTATTTGTTGGTGCCATGGGCAAGAGTGCACAAATTCCTTTGTACACCTGGCTGCCCGATGCGATGGCGGGCCCTACTCCTGTGAGTGCATTGATTCATGCGGCAACCATGGTTACCGCAGGTATTTACATGATTGCACGCAGCAATATATTATATACCATGGCTCCGGTTAGTCAGGGTGTTGTTGCAATTGTTGGATTGGCAACGGCTATTTTGGCGGCAACAATCGCCTTAAAACAAAACGACATTAAAAAAGTATTAGCTTACTCAACCGTAAGTCAGTTGGGTTACATGTTTTTAGCGTTAGGCGTTGGAGCCTACACCGGCGCTGTGTTTCACGTAATGACGCATGCGTTCTTCAAAGCATTATTATTCCTTGGTGCAGGTAGTGTAATTCATGCCATGAGCGGCGAACAAGACATTCGCAATATGGGTGGATTGAAAAAATACATGAGTGTAACACACATTACTTTCTTGCTGGCTTGTTTGGCAATTGCAGGTATGCCGCCGTTCTCAGGGTTCTTTTCAAAAGATGAAATTTTAGCAGCTGCCTATAATAACAGTCCGTTGCTTTGGGGCGTGGGTGTTGCCGGTGCAATCATGACGGCTTTTTATATGTTCCGTTTGTATGCCATGACTTTCCTCGGAAAATTCAGAGGAACAACAGAGCAGGAACATCATTTACTTGAAAGCCCGAAAGCAATTACTATTCCTTTGATAATATTAGCAATCCTTTCTGTTATCGGCGGATGGATTGGCATACCAGAAATATTCATGCACGGCGGTCACAGGCTGGAAGCATTTTTAGCACCAGTATTTGCACAGAGCAATGCGCTTACCGAAAAACATCATTTATCACACACAACAGAATATATGTTGATGGGCATTTCTGTTGGTGCTGCATTAATTGCTTTGGTATATGCCTGGAACAGATTCAGTAAATATCAAAAAACAGAAAAAGAAGAAACAGGACTAGGAAAAGTGCTGGAGAATAAATGGTACGTAGATGAATTGTATGACAGCATCATTGTAAAACCTGTTCTTTCTGTTGCAAAATATTTCAGTAATGTATTTGAGAAGAAGGGTATTGATGGTTTTGTAAATGGAGTTGGTAAAGCTGTTAATTATGGCAGCAGGCAAATCCGTTTATTACAATCTGGCCAGGTTGGCACTTATGTGCTGATGATGGTAATTGGCATTTTAGTTTTCTTTATTATTCAATTGTTTTTGTAAGATAATTATATGGACCCAAAAAATATTTGGATAACTATTCCGGAGTTGTTGATCTGGTTTCCGCTGATAGCGGGGCTGGTGGCTTTTGTTATACCCAAAGAAAAAACGGTGAAGGCCTGGGCAATCATTGCTTCTTTAATTACTTTGGGTATATCTGTAACAAGTTTGGTTTATTCCGATCCGGTAAAAGATATTTATTTAAATAACGTAAGCTATCTGTGGCTTGAAAACATAGGTAGTAATTTCAGCCTGGGGCTTGATGGAATGGGACGGATGCTGACTGCTTTATCGGCACTTGCTTTTCCACTTATATTTATTGCAACAAAAAACAACAGCTATAAAAACACAAATATTTTTTATGGCTTAATGTTGCTTACCCTTTCCGGCCTGATGGGCGTTTTTTTAGCGACAGATATACTGGTGTTCTATATTTTTTGGGAGCTTGCCGTTATTCCTGCCTACTTTTTGTGCAGCCGTTGGGGTGGCGAAAAAAGAATAGCCGCAACATTTAAATTCTTTGTGTACACTTTTGCCGGTTCATTATTAATGCTGATAGGTATAATATATGTTTACCAGCATACTCCAGGCACCGAACTTTCCGAACATTCATTTTCCGTTAAAGCATTTTACTCGGCAACACTTTCAGCAACAGAACAAAACTGGGTGTTCTGGTTATTCTTTATTGCTTTCGCCATTAAAATGCCTGTGTTCCCATTTCATACCTGGCAACCCGATACTTATGAACAGGCACCAACAGCAACCACCATGGTACTAAGCGGCATCATGGTTAAGATGGGTGTGTTTGCTGTTATCCGCTGGATACTTCCGGTTTTACCTGAAGCTGTTACCAGGTTTGATAATATCGTTATCGGCCTTTCAGTGGTTGGTATGATTTACGCCAGTTTAATAGCAATTAAACAAGATGACCTGAAACGTTTTGTTGCGTACTCATCTATTGCTCATATTGGATTAATGTGTGCAGCCATCTTTACAAAAAGCGAAATCGGTTTGCAGGGAGTGATGATTCAGATGTTCAGTCATGGTATTAATATAATTGGCATGTGGATAGTGGTTGACCTGATTGAAAAACAAACCGGCACCCGTAAAATGTCGGAGTTGGGAGGCATTGCACATAAAGCTCCCGTACTCACCATTTTCCTTGTAGTGATTGCATTGGCAAATATTGCACTTCCATTAACCAATGCATTTGTTGGAGAATTTATGATGTTCAGCGGGCTCTTTACTTTCAATATTGCTTATGCTGCTGTTGCATTAATCAGTATTATTCTGGCAGCAGTGTACACATTGAATATGGTGCAGAAGGTTTTTTATGGCGAAATGAATCCCATCACAGAAAAAGTACAGGAGATATCTTTTAATGCAAAACTGATTTTAGCGGTACTGGTGATATTTATTTTTCTGTTTGGGGTTTTTCCGCAACCAATTATAGATTTAACAAAAGATACGGTTTCGTCGGTTTTATTAAAACTAAAATAATATCAGCAGTATGCATTTGTTGCAATGCTGAAAGACCATAATAATTATGAACGCAATAATATTTACAGCAATCTGGGGTGTTTTTATGATGTTGGGGGGCGCTTTTATTAAAAATAAAAGCTTGCCTAAATACCTTGCAATTTTGGGATTGACTTTGATACTTATCCTGAGCTTTGTTGAAATGAATTCCGGTATGCCGTTGTTTGCCATTGATCTGAAAGGATTGCTGGAAATAAAAAGTTCCAATTTAACCTTTATACATGTTGCATACGGCTGTACCCTGCTTTACTTTTTATTAAACGGAAGGGATATTGAAAAAGTAGGAGAGAATGTTTCGGAATATTTTGCCCTTATATTTTTTATTTTAAGCGGTGTAGCCATCATATCAACATTCAATTCGTTGCTGATGTTGTTTATTGGTATCGAAATTGTTTCAATTCCGCTTTACATTTTAACAGGCAGCGATAAGAAGAATCTGAAAAGTAATGAAGCTGCACTGAAATACTTTTTGATGGGTGCATTTTCTACAGGTATCATGCTTTTGGGTATTGCATTCCTTTATGGAGGCAGCGATACAGGAACTTTTAATATCAGCCTGATAATATCAGGCAATGGACCAATGCCGGTAATGATTGCCACAGGTTTGGTGTTGCTGTTAATATCCATGTCGTTTAAAGTTTCTGCTGCGCCATTTCATTTCTGGACACCCGATGTTTACGACGGAGCACCTACTGTATTCACTTCATTTATGGCTACCATTGTAAAAGCTGCAGCGTTTTTTGCATTTGTTCGTTTGTTCGAAAATACTTTCGGCAGCATGCACAAGCAATGGCAAACCCTTATTGTTGTTTTAATAGCAGCCACATTATTAATTGGTAACCTTACAGCAGTTTTTCAGCAAAGCGTAAAACGAATGCTTGCATATTCAAGTATTGCACAGGCTGGGTTTATGCTGTTTGCTTTATTTGCATTAAGTAAGATGGCGAATGAAGGACTGGTCTTGTATGCAGCAGCCTACAGCCTTGCCAGCATTGGTATCTTTGCCATCCTGATAAAGATGAAAGATTATACCATTGATGGTTTTAACGGACTTGCTAAGCAACAACCATTACTGGCTGTTACCGCCACAGTATTTCTTTTGTCATTAACGGGCATTCCGCTTACTGCTGGTTTTCAAAGTAAATTTTACATGTTGATGGCTGCTGTTCAGAACGGGCATCATATCTGGCTGGTGATCTTTGCAGTTTTGTGTGCCGCCATCAGTGCTTATTATTATTTCAGAATTATACAGGCCATGTTCTTTAAAGAAAGTGCAGCAGATGTTGTCCTGGCCGATGATATAACACCTGCTTTTAAAATATTGCTGGTTATCACTTCAGTTCTGATCATTGCTTTGGGACTATTCCCAAATTTACTCACAGACTGGCTTTATTTCTAAATCAACGATACCGTTTGTAAAAGTTTTGCATTTAAATTGTACACAGTCCTTAACTTTAGGCTGAATATTTAGCTTACTGCACATGACTTTTAAAGATACACTTGCGCTTTCCTGGACCAATATCTCAGGTAATAAATTACGAACTGCAATTACTGTAGCCATAATTGCCCTGGGCATTTTTGCATTGATACTTATCATCACTTCTATTAAAGCCGCCAGCAACAGCCTTACCACCAGTTTTTCAACCATGGGGGCCAATTCATTCAGCCTACGTTTTAAGGACCGCAATATCAGGATCGGAGGCGGCCGGCAATCAGAAAATAAAAAAACAAGCAAGGCGTCTTCACTACGGTCTAAAAAAAGTAACATGGGTAAGATAATTACCTACGATGAGGCAAAGGCTTTTAAAGACCGGTATAATTTTCCGGCAAAAGTAGGGTTGGCATTAATGGGCCCACGTAATATTGTTTGCAATACCGACCGCAAAAAAACAAATCCCGATGTAACTGTTTTAGGCGGCGATGAAAATTATCTGGAACTGAATGGATATAAACTGGCGTATGGCAGAAATTTTACCGAAGGCGAAGTGGAATCGGGTAGAAGTATCTGTATGCTGGGTCAGGGCGTTGCACAAAAATTATATCCCGATAATCCTGAAAAAGCCATTGATAAGGTAGTGAGTGTAGATCATACACCATACCGTGTAATTGCTGTACTGGAAGATAAAGGTTCCAGCGCATTTTTTAATACCAGCAAAATAGTAGTTACTTCTTATAATAACATCCGGCGTTTGTATTCATCTCAAAACACATCATTTAATGTAGGTGTAATGGTACCCGATCTTAAAATGATGGAGGTAGCAATTGGAGAAGCAAAAGGAACATTCAGGCCAATAAGAAAACTGGATGTAAAAGAGGAGGCAAACTTTTATGTAGATAAGAGCGACAGTATTGCTGAGACCTTATTAACCAATCTTGGTTTTTTGGAAAAGGGAACTATCGGAATTGCATTCATTACATTAATTGGGGCAGCCATTGGTTTAATGAATATTATGCTTGTTGCGGTTAATGAACGCACCAAGGAAATCGGACTAATAAAAGCGTTGGGCGGAACCAAGGAAGATATCAGGGCCCAGTTTTTATATGAATCGGTTTTAATAAGTTTATTAGGTGCAGTGGTTGGAATTATATCAGGTATTTTATTAGGTAATGTGGTTGCACTTTTATTAAAAACCGGGTTTGTAGTACCCTGGGGCTGGGTGATATCGGGGATTTTTGTTTGTTCTTTTGTAGGCCTTGCTGCCGGCTTATACCCGGCCTATAAAGCTTCCAAACTGGACCCGATTGTTGCATTAAGGTATGAGTAGCCAGCGGTTTGACGGATGACAATAAAGCCGTTGATAGATTTTTTCTAAAAATTTCAGGGTTTTTATTGCAAAACTGTGTAATTAGTACATTTTAGCATCGTAAAAAAATAATTTTAAAATAAAAATTTCGTAAGTTGTAGCTTTCAATTATTTATTTACCTTGTGTCTCTTGTTTCACGATGTAGCTATAATTGATTAAAATAACTATTGAAATCTTTTTTAAATAAAATACAATCCTATATTCTTCAACATTAAACAAAAATTAAACTTTTTACAAAACTAAAAATTAGAATTTTATGGCAGAGACTACAGCAACTGTAAAACCAACAACTTCAGTTCAGGCAAAAAAATCAAGCAACATTATTTCTCTATTAGCCCCATTCTTATGTTTGTTGGCAGGCTATTGTATTTGGAGATTTGGATTAGGAAATCCTGCAAATTTCGGAGTTCCCGTAGTAGCCGGCGATGAGGGTTGGTTCTGGCCAGGCCGTCATGATCCAAAATCAGCATTAAGCAAAATGTATCTTGGAGGTATTATTGTGCCTGTTTTAATCGGTACATTTTTAACCATGGCTACTTTTGCAATCGAAAGGTTTATGACCATTGCAAAAGCAAACGGTACAGGTAATAATGCCGATTTTATCCGTAAGGTTCAATACCAGTTAGCCAACAAAAATGTTGACGCTGCATTGGCCGAATGCGATAAGCAAAAAGGATCGGTTGGTAATGTAATGAAAGCAGGTTTACACCGCTATAAAGAAATGATCACCAATACTGAGTTAAGTACCGAGCAAAAAGTAATTGCTATTCAGAAAGAAGTGGAAGAAGCGACAGCTCTTGAATTACCGATGCTGGAAAAAAATCTCGTATTCCTGTCATCAATTGCTTCACTAGCTACGTTGATCGGACTGCTGGGAACGGTGGTAGGTATGATACGTGCATTTGCCGGTTTGGGTGCCGATAGCGGAGGTGCAAATTCTGCAGCTCAGTTGTCAATTGGTATCTCCGAGGCCCTGTATAATACAGCGTTAGGTATTGGAACTTCAGCTTTTGCCATTATGTTCTATAATATATTTACCACCAAGATTGATGGTATTACATATGGTATTGATGAATCTGGATTTACGTTAACACAAACTTTTGCTTCTCTTTACAAATAAGTATGGAAAAAATAAAGTTTTGAATCTAACTGATATGCTACCTGGCTTTGGCTGAAGTAGTATGGAATAATTAAAAACAGATAAATATGCCAAAAGTTAAATTACCACGCAAGAGTACTATAGTTGATATGACAGCTATGTGTGATGTGGCGTTTCTGTTGTTGACATTTTTTATATTAGCAACAAAACAAAAACCACCAGAGGTACTTGCGGTAAAAACGCCTACTTCGGTATCTGCAACAGCAGCGCCGGATGAGTCCATTTTAATAACCATGACCAAGGAGGGAAAGGTATTCTTAATGCTGGGCGATAAGACCAAAAAAGCAAAGATCATAGATGACTTTAATACAACCAGAGGACTTCAGCTAACTCCCAATGAATTGGCTAAGCTGAAGAAAATGGAGTTTATCGGGTTACCGGTTAATAAATTGAAGTCGGCGTTGAATATGGATCATGAAATTCCAGCCGCTGAGCAGGATGGAATACCAACTGACAGCACCAATAATGAATTATCTATGTGGATGCGTAGTGTTACCAATGCTTATGCCGGTGGAGATCAGAGCGTACTGCAGAAGATGCTGCTGGTTAAGGGAGATGGCGAAGCCCTGTACCCGATTTTCAAAAGTGTAAAGGAGGCGTTTAAACAAAACGAACTTTTCAAGTTCCGTATCGTTACAGAAGGCGAGAATGTGCCTGTCGGTTCGGAGTTGTTTAAAACAGGTACAGACGCAAGTAAAAAACATTAAAGTATTTAAAATAAAAAAGAATTACTATGGCAGAAATGGATGTGTCGTCAGGTGGCTCTCATAAAAAGGGGCCTGGCGTAAAAAAATCAAAAAAACTTTCTACCCGTGTTGATCTTACTCCAATGGTTGATCTTGGATTCCTGTTAATTACTTTCTTTGTGTTTACAACAACCATGAGCCAGAACACGGCCATGGCTATGAATGAACCGAAGGATGACAAGGAAAAGCAGATGAAAGTAAAAAACTCAGGTGCCATGACTATTTTATTAGGCAAGGGCAACCAGGTTTATTATTATTACGGTCAGCTGATGCCTGAAACCATCAGCGAAGAATTTAAAAGCACAACTTTTAAAGGAATCCGTAAGCTGATCCTGGAAAAATTGAAATCAACCAATATAGATGATCTCATGTATATCATTAAATCAGATGATCAGTCAACTTTTAAAAATGCGATTGATATACTTGACGAAATGGCAATATGCACGGTACCTCCTGGCCACTATGCCGAAGTACCAATGGTAGAGGTTGAAAAAATGCTGATCAAAGAAACTGAGAAAGCAAATGGAATTCAGTAAGATTGTGGAATTTCGGTAATTATGAATCTAATTAACAAACAAGATTACAATGGAAGCAAATAAAATTTTAAGTGCAGATGTTCTGGACATTGTTTTTGATGGCAAGAACAAGGAGTACGGCGCTTATCAGCTACGGAAGTCGTATAAAAGAACACTTGCAAAAGCTTTAATTATAACCGGTTCTGCATTGTTACTGGTGGTATTGGGAACTGTGTTTGCCGGTATCATCGAAAAGAACAGGGATAAGAAAGATTTTAATGTAAGGGATACGCAGATGGCTGAAATTAAGGCCGAGGAACCACCACCACCTCCTCCGCCACCACCGCCACCACCGCCAGAACCACCACCACCACCTGAGATAAACCAGGTTAAATTTACACCTCCAAAAATTGTAAAAGATGAAGAGGTTAAACCTGAAGAAAAAATTCAGGAAATTAAGGAAGATCAGGTTATCAGTACAAAAACCGTAGAGAGTGATAATAAGGTTCAGATTGTACAGGCACCGGTTGAGGAAAAAGGAACACAGGTTGTGGAAGTGAAAAAAGAGGATGACGAGAACAAGATATTCACTAAAGTGGAAGTAGAAGCAGGTTTTCCGGGTGGAGAAGCTGCATGGGCTAACTACCTGCGTAAAACACTCAACGCAAACACGCCACTCGATTATGGCGCAAGCGGCGGTAAATACACAGTTATTGTAAAGTTTGTAGTTAGTAAAGACGGTAGTTTAAGTGATGTGAAATGTGAAAACGATCCCGGTTTTGGTATGTGTGAGGAAGCAGTAAGGGTAATTAAAAAAACCAAGAACTGGACTCCTGCCATTCAAAACGGAAGAAATGTAAATGCATATCGCCGTCAGCCAATTACTTTCCTGGTAGAAGATTAATTTTTTAAACCTATATGTTCATCCCCCGGTTTACCGGGGGATTTTTTTTGTGGAAAAAATTCATTCTGCTATCTAAATAAAAACTTACTGTTATGGCAGAAATAGAAACTAAAAGATCAGCAGAAAAAAAGAAAAGGTTTAAAAAGAAAAGTACCCGTGTTGATCTTACCCCCATGGTTGATCTGGGATTTTTACTCATTACTTTTTTTGTTTTCACAACCACCATGTCGGTAAAAACGGCAATGAAAATAGATATGCCTATTGATAAAGGCATAACAGATGATATCTGCGAATCCTGTGTACTTACAGTTTTATTGGATAAGGATAACCGCATAACCTATTATGAAGGCGCTTTAGAGAATAATCCGGTTGTTAAGCAAACAGGTTATGCTCCCCACCAAATAAGAGCCGTGCTGATGAACAAAATGCATAAAGTAGAAAGTATAAGAGGCAAAAAGGAAGCTTTTATCCTTATTATAAAAGCCTCTGCAGCCAGCAGTTTTAAAAACTTTGTTGATATAACGGATGAAGCGACGATTTGTAATATAAAACGATATTACATTGATGAGGTGAGGGAAGCGGATAAAAAAATACTGGAACTTAAATTATAGCTCCTGTTTTTCAGCTTTAACTTTTACAGGCGGTATCTTTGCTCAATGGCAAATCAAATTTCAGGCTGGGATGATACCATAGTTGCACTGGCAACCCCATCAGGTATTGGAGCAATTGGTGTTATCCGGTTAAGCGGAACTAAAGCCATTGAAATCGTTGATGTGCTTTTTCCTTCTAAAGATTTAAGCGAACAAAATACACATACCATTCATGTTGGTTTTATTAAAGAAGATAATGTTGATATAGATGAAGTAGTTGTTTCTTTATATAAGAACCCTAAAAGTTATACCGGCGAAGATGTAGTTGAGATTGGTTGCCATGGAAGCCCGTATGTACAACAACAAATTATACAGGCCTGCATACGTAAAGGTGCAAGACTGGCAAAAGCAGGCGAGTTTACACAACGTGCTTTTCTTAATGGTAAACTCGATCTTACACAAGCTGAAGCCGTTGCCGATATCATTGCATCCAATACATCGGCATCACAAAAAACTGCTCTGCACAATATGCGTGGAGGTTTCAGCGAAATTTTAAAAAACTTAAGGGAGAATCTGATCCAGTTTTCGGCACTGATAGAACTGGAACTGGATTTTAGTCAGGAGGATGTGGAATTTGCTGACCGTAAGAAATTTTACGAGCTGATTGAAGACGCTTCAAAAGTTACCGAAGACTTACTGCAGTCATTTCAATTGGGTAATGTAATTAAGAACGGTGTTAGTGTGGCAATTATTGGAAAACCCAATGCCGGTAAAAGCACTTTGCTCAATACATTATTAAATGAGAACAGGGCTATTGTAAGTGAAATAGCCGGTACAACAAGAGATACGGTTGAAGAGATAATCAATATCGACGGAATTATTTTCAGGCTGATTGATACTGCAGGAATAAGAGAACACAGCACCGATGTGATTGAATTAATCGGTATTGAAAAGACAAAAGAAAAAATTATTGAGTCGGATGAAGTGATCTATCTTTTTGACGTAAATACCGAAACGGTTGATGATATAGTTGTAGCAAAAAAGTTGATTGAAGGGAATAATAAAAATTTCAATCTTGTAGGAAACAAAACCGATCTGGCTGGTGAAGAAATGGCTGCTGCTAAATTTGCAGGACATGATATTATTTTTATTTCTGCAAAAGGGTTGCATAATATCGAAAATTTAAAGAAAAATCTGGTTGATAAGGTTGTGCTGGGTAATATCAATACTGAGAACACCATCATCACAAACACCCGGCATTATGAGGCATTAAAAGAAGTTGATAAATCTATTGCAGATATAAAGGCTGGGCTGGATAATAATATCTCCGGCGATCTCTTAGCACTCGACATCAGGCGTTGCCTGCATTATATTTCAGAAATCACGGGAGATATTTCAAATGAAAACGTGCTGGATTATATTTTCTCCAAGTTTTGTATCGGAAAGTAACCAAATTAAATTGAACCCGCTAAGGGTAAATTAAAACTAAAAACAGAGCCCTTACCCGCTTCACTTTTAATTTGCAACTCCCCACCATTTTTTACAATAAATTCTTTGCAGATGAGTAAACCAAGCCCGGTTCCTTTTTCTTTTTCAGTTCCGCGTTGCGAAATGGCAGTATTTTTCTTCAATAGTGTTTTTATTTTGGCTTCACTTAAGCCTACACCGCTGTCTATTATTTCAATAATAATGTTGTTATTAATTGAAAATGCTTTGATTTCAACAATGCTTTTCCGGTAACTGAATTTAATAGCATTGCTAAGTAAATTTCTGATAATGAATTCTGTCATATCCCTGTCTGCATAGGCTGTTAATCCTTCCTGTACTGATGTTTTAATTTGAACCTCTTTCATTTGTGCATTCAAATGAACCAGCTTTACTGTTCCTTCAATGATCAATTTGATATTCAGTTTATCTGGCTTGAACTGGAGCAGGTTCATTTGAGATTTAGACCACTGCAGCAGGTTGTATAATAATTCATTCAGGTTGTCAAGCGATTGCTGGGCTTCCGAAAATGATTTTTCCCTTTCGGCTTCACTCATTTTTTTATCATGCTCTGTAATAAGTTTCAAAAAGGATTGCATGGTAGCAAGCGGGTTCCTGAGATCATGCGATACCACAGAAAATAATTTATCTTTTACGTGATTTAGCTGGCTAAGTTTGTTTTCGGATTCAGTAAGCTGATCAACCGTTTCTACAAGAATAGCGTTCTTATGCTGCAAATCAGCAGTTTTTTCTTTTACCTGTTGTTGCAGTTCCTGTTTTTGAATTTCAATCAATTCTTTTTTCTCCAATTCCCTTACAATGGTTTCATTAGCCAGTTGTAACCGCATTCTGTTAAGCCTGCTGGCCAAACCCAATGATAATACAACCGCCTGTATCAACACCCCGTACTGCACCAGGTATCTGGTAAAGAAGTTGTCGCCAATCATTCCTGTTTCCCGAAAAATAAAAGCGATAGCACCTATTACCAACAGGATATTGGCGGCAATAAAATATTTTGCCGGCTCATATTTATCATAGTGATAAGCTGCAATACCAGCCACCAGCATCATGATGAGAACCAGCGCACCAAGGGTACCAATAATTGTTACCAATGGTTTCAAAATATCTATGTTAGAAAAATAACAGCCAAAACCTGTAATTAAAGTAATCACACATGCTGCTGCAAGAGCGTTTAAAATTTTATTTATCCGGGGCAGAAGCTGGGGTGTATGTAAATAGGTTCGTGTAAATAATATGCGGGTGAGCCCGGTAAACGGATTAATAATGGCAAAGAAAAAAGTGTCCCAACGTGGAGACCCGGGCCAGAGATACTCAATCCCGAAGCCATAGTAAAAGGCAAAGTACAACCCAATACTTATAATACTTAGCACGTAATACAGGTAGCTTATATCTCTTACTGCAAAAAGAATGAAGAGATTGTAAAGGGCCATTACTAAAATAATTCCAAAGAATAAACCCTGCCATAACAGGCGCTGACGGTCTGTTTTTTCAAAATAAGTTTGCTTTACCAGTTGCAGGCTTACATCGTTATGTAAGTAGATGCTGTATTGGCTTTTAAATTTTAGATAAACCTGTTTCTTTTCGTTGTTGCCAATTAAAAATTTTACAGCATTGGTATTGGAAGGTTGAGATCTTAGATGCAAGGGCAAAAGACTGCCACTTGACAAATGGACAATTGACTCATTTTCAGCAATCATAAATACATCAAAGTATCCCCACTTGGTAGTCTGCAAAATGTATTCCTGATCAAATCCAGATTTATTTCTTAGTTCCAGTTTACACCAGATAGCCCAGTTTGTTTTCGGAGAAGAAAATGCATTTTTATCATAAGCGGTAAAACTGGCATTCATTATTTCCTTAAAATCCTGCTCACCGGTTTTATCAACATACCAGTTGACTTCTTTTTGTTGTATCAGCTCAATTACTTCGTTACTGTCAATTACAATATTCTGAGCCTGCAGATTAAAAGAAATCAGCACAAACAAAATAGTTACAGTCAAAAAAAAATATCCGCTTTTACCAGATGCCATAATGATTTAGTAAATTTAGCCGTTTATAAATCTTAAACAAACATAAACAGAAATATGCCGGGCATAAAAGTTTTATTGGTTGAGGATGATTGGATCATTGCTAAGGAGATTACTTACACACTTCAGGATATGGGTATGGAAGTGGCTGGTTGCTTTGACAGTGGTGAAGAAGGATACCGGCAGATCAAAGCCTTGGTGCCCGATCTGGTGATACTTGATATTGATCTCTCAGGTGAAATGACCGGTATTGATCTGGCAACAAAACTTAAACAGGATGGTAATATTCCTTTTATTTTTCTTACAGCCCTGGCAGATTTGCAAACGGTTGAAAAAGCCAAGCTGGCAGAGCCTTATGCCTTTCTTGTGAAACCGGTAGCAAGGGAAACCCTGTACTCCACCATTGAAATTACTATGCACAATGCTGCAAGGCGCAGTGCAGATATAACGACGTCTGCAACAAGCATCAACGATAATCTTGACATTGATGACAGCATTTTTGTGAAGAATAAAAAAAGACTGGAAAAAATTTTACTGAAAGAAATATTGTGGGTTGAAGCGCATGATATTTATGCAATGGTAAAAACAGCTTCCAGTCAATTTTTATTGAGCCATTCACTTAAGGTGGTAGAAGAAAAATTTCCTGCCACACATTTCATACGGGTTCACCGTTCCTTTATTATCAATAAAGAAAAAATAGAAGCCATCGAAGAAAACAGCCTTATCATTGCCGGCACCGCAATACCAGTTGGCAAGACCTATCGTGACGGTTTGATGAAGCAACTCTCCATTCTCTGATTTCGTTCACCTGCTGAATTTGTTCGTTAACCTCATTTCTGCTGCATGTTCACCTGTTTTCGGCTTAACGATATTTAATCTCTTCTATATTGTATCCGTAACTGATTGCAGATATGAATAATTTGACCTCACCAGGAATGTTGATTGCTGTATGGATAAGTCTTACAGTTTATGCTGCAGTAATACTGTACTTTGTTATCCGGGGTGCCAGACGTACCAAAACAATGTCAGATTATGCTACCGGTACTTTTCAGTTTTCACCATCTGCAATAGGATTATCATTAGCCGCCGGTATGACCAGTGCAGCGACTTTTATCATTAACCCCGGATTTGTTGCTTATTACGGTATCAGTTCCTTTTTATCCATGGCAGTTTTTTTGCCATTAGGTGCCATGATATCATTGGTCATCCTTTCAAAGCAGTTCAGAAAGATTGGTAATGTGATTCAGGCAAAAACAATTGCCCAATGGTTGGGTACCCGGTTTCATAGCGAAGGTTTCCGGCTTTATATCGCTTTTCTTTCTTTACTGCATCTTACTTTTATTGTATTAATCTGTGTTGGACTGACTCAGGTGCTTAGTAAAGCATTGAATGCAGATGTACTATACGTTTTGATTGGCATTGTTGTTTTTACTTTTGGTTATATGATGTTTGGCGGAGCCAACAGTATGGTGTACACCAATATGATACAGGCTTTGTTAAAAGTTGTTGTAGCCATTATTATTCTTGCATCAGGCTATCATTTTTTTACCGATGGCGGTACCGGTTTTTTTGAAAAACTGAACCTGATTGATCCGGAGCTTACCAAACCGTTTAATAAATCCAGTCCGCTATACCGCGATTTTTTTGAAGTCGTCATCTGCCAGTTTATCGTAGGTATAGCCATCGTTTGCCAGCCACATATTATCACTCGGTCTTTGTTGTTAAAAGATGATAAAGGTATGAACAGGTTTCTTACAGTGGCTGTAGGATTACTCATTTTATTTTTTGTGGTTGTTTTCGCAGGCTTATACAGCAGGCTGGTTTTTCCCGATCTTACTTTCAATGGTTCACATTTGCCATTGGATGGCGTGATGTCTGCTTATGTAGTATCCAGTTTTTTACCAGCCATGAGTTTATTTCTGGTAGTAGGATTAATAGCCTCGGGCGTTGCTACATTAGAAAGCCTTATACAATCTATCAGTACAACGATTACTTCTGATATCATAAAAATCCTTTCACGAAAAGCTGAGTTGAAAAATGAATTAGTAATCAACCGGGTTGTTATTGCAATCATGGCTGCAATCACTATACTGGTTTCTTACCAGCAATTAATTAATCCGCAATTAAGTGTGGGCATACTTGCACAAAACGGAGTGTATGCTTCTTTTTCGGCTGCATTTGTTCCGCTGTTAATGGGTATGTTTCTTAAAAATGTACACAAGGCGGCGCCGATGTTTGCCAGTGTTGTAGCTATCGTTGTTCATTTTAGTGTGTACTACGGCAGACTTACACCTTATATGCAGGAGCCGGTAAGGAATCCCGGTATTGCATCGGCAATTGCCATCATGTCGTCGGTACTGGTTGGTACAATAGTTTATCTGATTACAAAAGAAAAAACAAAATCAGAACTTGCATGAGGTTAATCCTGACGATATTCATTCTTCTTTTTTACTGCAGCATTTCCTCTGCGCAAGACAGTTGCTTACCACAATATAACATCCCTGTAAAAATAATAATGTTATCATCAGGTAAAATGGCCTATACTGAAAAAGGAAAAGGACAAGCCATTTTATTTATTCATGGCCTGGGTGGAAATTTATCACATTGGACAAAAACAATGGATGAATTATCGAATAATTATTGCTGCATTGCAATTGATTTGCCGGGTTATGGCTGGTCTGAAAAATTATCAGAAACAAAAGGAAATCAGCAATTGCAGTTTTATGCAGATGCATTAAATGAATTTATTAAAAAGAAAAAAATAAACAAGCCCATCCTGGCGGGTCATTCCATGGGAGGGCAGGTTGCCATTATAACTGCTTTACAAAACAAAAATATCCAAAAACTCATTCTTGTATCTTCCGCCGGTTTGGAAACATTCTCTGAAAAAGAAGCCCAACTGTTGATTGCTGCAACACCTGCTGCTGTTTTTGAAAAACAGGATGAAACCGTTATCCGGAATAATTTCAAACTGAATTTTTTTAAACAGCCTGAAGAAACCGAGCAACTTATCCAAGACCGCTTAAGCATTAAAAAATGCAGTGATTTTAAATTGTATTGCGAATCTGTTTCTGCCGGTGTACGTGGTATGCTGGCACATCCGGTGAAGGACTCTTTAAAATATCTGACCATGCCTGTATTGATTATAGCTGGTGCCGATGATGCCCTGATACCGAACCGCTATCTGCATCCATCTTTGAAAATAGAAAATCTTGTGAAAGAATCGGCAGCATTGATACCGGGCTGTAAAATAGAAATCATTGAACAGGCAGGACACCTGCTGCAATTTGAAAAATATAAAGAAACAAGTTTGGCCATTAAAAATTTTATTCAATAATTATAATTAATAATCACTAAATTAAATCATCATGAGAAAATTACTAGTGCTTTTGCTGATGCTTACCATTAATGTGGCGCTTTTTGCTCAGGGCACCGGAAAAATCAGCGGTAAGGTTACTGATCAACAAAGCGGCGAACCTTTGGTAGGGGCCACAGTTACCGAAAGAGGAAGCGGCGCTTCTACTGTTTCAGACAACAGCGGAAATTTCACGTTAAACAATGTTAAAGCAGGAAGAAATACCCTTATCATTTCCTATGTGGGTTTTGCTGATCAAATATTGACCGTAAACGTCAGCTCAGGTGCTACAGCCACTGCGGATGTTGCCTTAGGACTGTCTAACCGTCCGGGAAACGAAGTAGTTGTATCGGCTTCCAGAAGACCGGAAAAAATAACCAGGGCTCCTGCTTCTATTAGTGTAATCAATGCTAACGATTTCGCACAATCATCTTCATTTAATATTGGTGAATTGGCATCTAAAATACAAGGCGTTGAATTTGTACGCACCGGTGTTACCGGCGTTGGTTTTAATGCCCGTGGTTTCAACAATGCATTCAACGCAAAAATTTTATTGATGACTGATGGCCGTAACAGTATGATGGCCGGTAGTAGCGGATTACCTGCAGGTATCATGAACACGGTAATTAAAGAAGATATTGAAAGACTGGAAATAGTGTTGGGTCCTAACTCCGCTTTATATGGTCCTAATGCTCACAATGGTATTGCCAATACCATTACAAAAGATCCACGCAAAAGTCAGGGAACTGATATTGTGATAGGTGCAGGAAATCAGGAAGTATTCACCGGCCGTTTTCGGAATGCAACAAAAGTGAGTAATAAATTTGCATTTAAAATATCCGGAGAATATACAACCGGTAAAGACTTTGAATGGCATGACAGTATTTATGCAGGCGGCAGTGTATACGGCCCGGCTGTAGCTATACCAGAAAGAGTTCCATCATACCAGTTCCGTCACATGCGTGGTGAAGCACATGCTTATTACAGCATCACGCCTAAGTCTGACTTGATTGTATCGTATGGTGGAAGCGATAATAATTTTCTCAGTGTAAACAATACCGGCCGCAACCAGATAAAAGGATGGAAATTTTCTTACCTGCAATTGCGTTATGTTAGCCCACGCTTTTTTGCACAGGCTTACGAAACATGGACCAATGTTGGTAATTCTTACGGAATTCCGGGTTACACCAGAGATTACTGGAATCGTACGCACAGTACCATTACCGATGGAAACAATCCTTTGTATGCCTCATTTGGTCGGCTACCGCCAGATTCAGCCGAAGCTTACGCAACACGTTTGGGTAATACGTTTAAAGAAGAATCAAGACGATTTAATGCAGAAGCTCAATACAATTATAATTTCTCCAAAATTGGGTTGAATGTTATTGCTGGCGCAACTTATCAACACGATGCTCCAAAAACCTTTGGTACAGTTTTGATTGATGCTACAGAGAAAGTAGAGATCACCCAGTATGGTGGTGGTGTTCAATTGGAAAAAACATTGCCTGCCGATATTAAAATTGTAGCTGCAGCAAGGCTCGATCATCACAGTTTATTCGGAAGTTTATTTGCGCCAAAACTGGGTATTGTAAAAGGCGTGCCAGGTGGTGCTGTTCGCCTAACATGGGGTAAAGCTTACGCTGCACCAATTATTCTTTTCCAGCGTGCCAGTGTTTTTGGTATTGTATTTGGCAATGGTAATGGCGTTACTTATATTCCTAATGGCGCCAAGTTCAGCGATCCGGCACAGCAACAAACAACTATACAACTTAATCCTGAAGAAATTAATACCTGGGAGTTAGGATATAAAGGAGCAATCGGAAAAAAATTATACGTTGATATCAACGGTTATTATGGTAACAGTAAAAACTTCTTAAGTCCTGCATTAAGTGTTGGGGGCCGGGCATTAAAAGTTGGTGAAATTCCTATTACTACGCCATTGTTAATTCCGGGTACCGTAACAAACGATACCTTGAAGAATGCAGCCTTCAGTACGTACTTTAATTATGGCCAGGTAAAATCATATGGTATTGATGTTGGAATAAATTATTTCTTTACTGATAATATCAGCCTTGCCATTAAATACAGTTGGTTTGGCAGCGATATCACAAAAGATAATATTAAGAATGATGCAAACAGAGATGGTTATGTTTCGCTGGAAGAAAGAAGTTTAAATGCGGCGGCAAACAGGTTTGCCTCTACATTAAGTTTTCAGAATCTTTTTAAAGGAAAATTGTTTGTCAATCTTTCCGTTCGTTCAGTTCAGAAATTTGATATGTACAGCGGAAGCCAGATTGGTACTTCTGCAGGGCAAGGAAAGCGGGGATCAGTTTATGGAGGAATAAATCCCATAAATAATCAACCAAGATATTATGCTAAAAATTATGATTGGGGTGCATTGGGAGGTTTTACCAGTGTTGACATCAGCGCCGGTGTTAAACTGAACAGCATTTTAAATCTGGGTGCTGGTGTAAGCAATCTGTTCAACACCACTCAAAGAGAATTTGTGGGTTCACCATCAATTGGCCGTTTGTTTTCTGTTGAGTTGAAAGCACATATTCCAAATACAGTTAAATCTAAAAAATAGTTTTCTCATGCGTTAGTTTTGTTGCATCCGCCCCGGCGGATGCAACTTTATTAAAAAAAGATGTCGTTGCAATTACTTACCATACAACACTGGCTGAAAAAACATGCCACATACCGGCCCAATCATCCGGCCATTGTGTTTGAAGATAAAAGGCTTACGTACAAACAGCTTCACCAGGAAGTCAGCCGCTTGTCAAATGCATTCATAGCGGCAGGTATTGGCAAAGGCGATAAAGTGGCTACACTGCTTGCCAATTCACTTGAATTGTGGGAAACCTATTGGGCATGTGCCGCCATTGGTGCGGTTGCTGTTCCTTTAAGTCCTTTGTTGCGTGGCGAAGGGCTATTTAATTTGCTGGATAATTCCGATACTAAACTCGTCATCACCAGTCAAAATCTTACAGAGCATGTTGATGCCATAAGGAAAAGATTAAAAAATATTCCTCCCAACAATTACTGGATAACAGATGATGTTGAAGATGGATTTAAAAATTATCATACACAAAAACAACAACATCCGGCAGAGCCAACTGCTGTTGCAGATGTAACTGGCGATGATCTATACAATATTATTTACAGCAGCGGCACAACAGGGTTACCCAAGGGAATTGTTATCAGTCATGAAGTAAGGGCGCTGTATGGTTCTTTATTTGCCAATGCATATCGTATGACACCCGAAGCTGTTGTGATGCATTCAGGCTCCATTATTTTTAATGGTTCGTTTTTAACGCTGATGCCCGCTATGTTACTTGGTTGTACTTATGTGTTGATGAGTCATTTTGATGCAAAGGAAGTGGTTGATATTATACACAAAGAAAAAGTAACTCATACCATTCTTGTTCCATCGCAAATCATCAGTTGCCTGCAGCGGAACGATTTCAATAAAAAATACTTATCGTCGCTGGAATATATTCTTTCTGTAGGAGCACCGTTGTTACTGGAGCATAAACAGGAATTGAATAAGCGGGTTCCAGATGTGTTTTATGAATTGTATGGACTGACGGAAGGCTTTATGACCATACTTGATAAGAACGACGTGATGAAGAAGACGGGCAGTGTAGGAACTGTGCCCCAGTTTATGGAAATGAAAATTGTTGATGAAAAAGCAAATGAATTGCAAACCGGAGAAATTGGAGAGATTGTTGGAAGAGGACCATTGCTGATGACGGGATATTACAAGAACGCAGAACAAACAAGTGAGACTTTAAAAGATGGGTGGTTATTTACCGGCGATATGGGATACATTGATGCAGATGGATTTTTATTCCTGACCGGTAGAAAAAAAGATTTAATAATTTCTGGTGGTGTAAATGTGTACCCAACAGATATTGAAGAAGTAGTGATTCGTCACCCAGCTGTAAAAGATGTTGCTGTATTTGGTGTGCCGCATTCCGACTGGGGCGAAACACCCGTTGCTGCTGTTGTTTTGAATGAAGGCATTATTGCAACAGCCATTGAAATAAAATGCTGGAGCAATCAAAACCTGGAAGCCCGTTACCAGAAAATTTTTAAAGTTATCATCATGGAGGAGTTACCCCGAAATGTGGCAGGTAAGATTTTGAAAAGAGAACTAAGAGATAAGTTTGCTTCCACTCTTGATAAACAAACAGGAAACAATAATAAAAAATCAACCATGAAAAATTGTTTCGTTAATGCCAACAACATTAAACTTCATTACCTGCACTTTGAAGGTAATGAACCAACCATTATTTTTATGCATGGCCTAACAGCCAATGCACATGCATTTGATGGCTTGATTGCTGCAGGTTTAAGTCCGGCATTCAATATTATTTCTGTTGACCTGCGTGGAAGAGGAGAGAGCGATGCGCCTGAATCCGGATACACTATGAATGAACACGCTGCAGATATTCTCGGACTGATGGATGCGTTGCAACTGGATAAAGTGATTTTTGCAGGTCATTCATTTGGTGGTTTCCTGGCTTTGTATCTTGCAAAATTTTTTCCGGCACGGGTTGATAAAATAATTTTAATTGATGCCGCTGCTAATATGCATCCTAACACCAAAGAAATGCTGGGCCCGGCTTTGGGAAGACTGGGCCAAAGCTTTGCATCTGCTGATGCCTATTTGGAAAAAGTAAAAGCGGCGCCCTATTTAACTATCTGGGATAAAAATATGGAGTCTTATTACAGGGCCGATATCAAAGACAATGCCGATGGAACTGTAAGCTGCATTCCACAACAGGCACACATGATGGAAGCCGTGCTAAAAGGAAGTTTAGGCGAACCATGGATGGATTATTTAAAAGAAGTGGAGCATCAAACCATATTAATTAATGCACCGGGTGTGTACACATTAGGCGGAGCTTTATTACCCGAAGAAAATGCTATGGAAACCGTAGAGTTAATGAAAAACTGTATCTATGCAAAAGTGCAGGGCAATCATCAAACGATGGTTTATGGTGAAGGAGCCAAAGAGATTGTATCAATCATTAAACATTTTCTCAATCAATAATTATGCAGATAAAAAATAGTGTTGTTGTTATTACTGGAGCAGCGAGTGGTATTGGTGAAGCAACAGCGATAGCTTTGGCAGCAGCCGGAGCTAAAGTAGTGTTGGGTGATGTGGCAGAAGAAAAGCTGAATGCGGTTAAGGATAAGATTACAAACAACGGTGGTAATGCTGTTGCAACAACAGTTAATGTTACCAGCGAATCATCGGTGCAGGCATTGATGGATTTTGCCATAGCCGAGTTTGGTGCTATTAACGTAGTGCTGGCCAGTGCCGGTATTGCCCGGGATAGTTTTTTTGTAACACCCGACAGAGAGACCGGCAAAATAAAAAAGTTTATGACCACCGACCAGTGGCAACAGGTAATAGATGTAAATATGACCGGTGTGTTTTTAACTTTACGTGAAGCGGTTATAAGAATGATAGATAATAATTGGCAAGGTGTGCTGATACCTTTGTCTTCTATTAATAAAGCCGGCGAACTGGGGCAGTTGAATTACGCATCCAGCAAAGCATCGGTAGCACTTTGGCCAAAGATACTGGCCGGTGAGTTTCATGCCAGGGGAATAAAAAATATCCGTGTAGCGGCCATTGCACCCGGTTATGTTGAAACACCCATTCTTGCTTCTCTAAAACCGGAAATACTCCAAAGCATCGTCAAAGAAATTCCGCTTGGCCGTTTGGTAAATACAGATGAAATAGTTGCTACCATAAAATTTATTATGGAAAACGAAGCCGTACATGGCACCACTTTGGAAATCAGTGGAGGTATCATTGGCAAAGGGTTGGCAAAATAGTGTTTTGTTTAAGTACACTTTACTTTTACATATTTCAACCAACTGGTTATAAATGAAAAATTCATTTTAATTAATGCAATTTCATCTGATAAATAATCCCGAAAGTATTATGCCCTCAGTTCAACTTTAAACGCCAGGCTCAGGTAAGTAAAATAACTGCCCGATGGATTATCGGTACTTGCGTTCCATTCCTTACCGCCGGTATAAGGTAAGTGATTGTAAAAGCCGGCAGCTTCACCTACACCAACCAACCCTGTTTCGCTCTTAAGTCTGAAGCCATACGAATTTCCCTGCTGCAGATGTAACCCGTTAAGCGGAAATGATATCCATTTACCTGTATCATTTCTGCTGAACTGAACAGATGATGTTCCCAACACAGGGCCCCAGCTTTTATTGTCAGCATCAAACTGGTGTACTGTCAGTTCAACAGGACCATCATTGGTTACATACGACGAATAGATTTCGATGCAATCAAGATCACCTGCTGTGGGGCAGATAAAAGTTTGTCCGCTGATGCGGTTCTTTTTTTCTCCCTGGTATTGTCCTATCCATGAAGTGGTATTGTTTGCTGTTTGCTCAACTACTGCATTTAAATGCGATGCGGATGGATTAGTTTTCATAAAATTTATTTTAATGAATAAATAGGTTAGTAGGCGGATTAATAGCTGTCGTTATTAATAAACTTGTAAACAAGAAAGAATATTGTATCAGCCTTTATTAAAGTTAAAAAAAACTACTGTTAACTTACTTGTAAAAAAGCATTCGCTTTGTTAAGCAGGCATGTAAAATACGGTCAGTATTTTTACAGCCTTATTATCAGTACCCCCGGTTATGTATTTTATTTTAGTGTTGATTTTTCGGAACAGCAACATTTTCTACTATCTTATTTGTTAATACAGAATTGATTTGTTTTTTTGAACTTATTTCAAAAAAACCGTTTACGTATCGTCTTTATTCTTAAAACGGGTATCGGTTGTGTGTTGGTTATTAAATTGGTTTATAAGCATTTACAGGCAGCTTGTTTTTAATTCATGGTTGATGAAGGCAAATGAATTTAATAAAGCCAAATACGTAAAAAAAAATCAGAAAAAGTTGTGATTGTTAAATTTTAGCCTTAATCTTGTGGTATAATTACGTAGTAATCCGGGCACCCTAATATTTTTTTTCCCGGTTTCTTACGACGCACAAGATAAAAACCTGACCATCTATTATCCTCTGATACTGTAGAAATACAGTTTTTTAAAACACACCCCCGAATAACAATTAACTAATACTTGTTTATTAACCTCCAATAAACATGCTGTTATGTTTAATGCTTTAACAGGCATTGAGAACTATGTTTTGCTTTATAAGTTAAAACAGTAGTTTAAAACATACAGCAATTTAAAAAGAGATAAATAAATTATGCTTACAACTCTAAATCAAAACTCTGTATGAAAGTATTTTCTACCCTGGTGATTGCTATGTTACGCATTATCCAAAACTTAGTCAACAGCACCACAGGATCTACAGCCGGCAAAAAATGTATCCCTGTTTTTGTTGATAACAGCAACTTCACAATTATTGTGCCGCATGCTTCATTAAACGTGAATAATCCGGAAAAAAAATCTGCCGGATTTACGGGGATGTCAAAACTGAAAGGTTTTGCATTTGTGTTTGTAATGCTGATGGCGAATTTGTTTTTTGTGGGAAGTGTAATTGGGCAGACCACAAATGATTATAGAAGCCGGAAAATCGGAAATTGGAATGATCCGGCTACCTGGGAAAGATTTGATGGTACTAACTGGGTTGCAGGTGTACCAACTATTGCAGGATCGGTAACAAGCATAAAGACTATTGCTGGTACTACACATGCAGTTTCTCTTCCATCGGGAATTGTAAGCGGTGATTTACTTTTAATTTTTTGGGCGGATGCCAGTGGTTCTTCCACGGCCCCAACTCTTCCTTCAGGCTGGACACAACTTTATACAAGTACCCAAGGTAACAGAGTTCGTGTTGCCTGGTATAAAGTGGCTGTTGGAACAGAAACTACCACACTTAATATTACATCAGGGGATGAGAATAGTGCACATGCATCTTATAGAATAGCAGCCGGCACCTATCAAGGTCTTCCGGTATCAGGAACAGTTGCTACAGGCAATAACGGTGCCCCAGATGCACCAAATCTTACTCCTGGGTTTGCTAATACCAATACACTCTGGATAGCCGCATCGCATTCGGCAGGAGATGATAATGTCCCAACTCCCGTTACGCCTGCTAATTATACTGATTTAATAACAGGTTATACAGGAAGCAGCACCACTACCCATGCCAGGGTAGCAACGGCAATCAGAGAAATTTCTGCTGCATCAGAAAATCCTGGTGCATTCGCACTTGGCAGTAACGTTGAGTGGGCTGCCAATACAATCGCTATCAGGGGAGTTACATTTACAATTCCTTCAAGCGCCAGTAATGTAATCACAATACGTAACGGGCATATCGTAACAGTTACGGCAGCAACAAGTGCCGACCAGTGTACGATTGAAGCTGGTGGCCAGGTTACTGTTAATACAGGACAGACATGGACAATTGCCGACGGAACTGGTACAGATTTAACTGTAGATGGTACTGTTGTGAATTCCGGAACAATGACAATGACAGGCACTGCTGTTTATAATGCATCAAGTATATATCAACATGCACAAAATGCTGGTACTATTCCGACTGCGTCATGGAATGCTACGTCAACTTGTAATGTAACCGGAGTAACCAATGTAATGCCCGCAGGAATCGGACAAAATTTTGGGCATCTAACCTGGAACTGTGCTGCCCAATCGGGAGATGTTTATTTTAATACCAATATGGCCATTCAGGGAAATTTTACAGTAGCAGATGTAAATAACCAGCAAATAGGTCTTACAAACAATTCTACCGGCAGAACTTTTTCAATTGGTGGCGATTGTATAATTCAAGCTAATTCAGACGTTCGTGCAGCTATAAGTTCAGGAGCTGCCGCCATTACAGTATCGGGTAATTATTCTCAAACAGGTGGAGTATTTTATGTTACCGATGGAACAACTGCCACCAGTTCTTTGGTTATCAGTGGTGATTTCACTCAGAGTGCAGGCGATTTCCGATCTTCTGATAATACCGGAGCTTGCACTACAACAGTTGGTGGGAACCTTAATTTAAGTGGCACTGGTTTAATTAGACCGGTAAGTGATGACGGCGCAGTAACATTTTCGGTTACAGGAAATGTAGTAATTACGGGTGGTGAATTTAGATTGAAAGAGGATAATGGAAATGCAACTTTTAATGTTACTGGAAATTATACCCAATCTGCAGGAACATTTACTTTTCGTAATACCGGTACAGGAACGGCTAATGTAAATATTAGTGGCAATTTCAGCCTAAGCGGTACTCAGGCATTTAATATGACTTCAAGTGGTGTAGCTACATTAGATATTAATGGTAACTATTCACTTACCGGTGGAACACATACTATGTCTAGCGGTACTTCTGTCCTTAATGCAAACGGTATTATGAATGTTGCTGGCAACTTCATACATACTGGCGGTACTATTAATGAGTCAAGTTCAGGATTGGGATCAATTGTATTTGACGGTACAGGTACTCAAACTTATACTTCTGGTGGTACTGTAACTAACACAATTAACTTTACAGTTAACAGCGGTGCAACACTTCAAATGGCTGCACCAACAACTACAGTTACAGGAGCAGGAACATTTACGCTCCAGAATAACAGTACACTTGGTATTACTTCTCCAAACGGTATTACAACCGGAATAGGTACAGGCGGAACCAACGGTAATATTCAAACAACCGGTGCAAGCCGCTCCTTTAACACTGCTGCTAATTATATTTATAACGGTAGTGCAGCACAAACAACAGGTACCGGTCTTCCTGCTACAGTAAGTAATTTAACTTTCAATAATTCAAGCGGTGCTGTTACATTTAACGCAGTCCGTGCAATTACAAATAATTTTTCAATAACATCCGGCTCAGTTGCAAACCTGGGGACTTTTACTCATGCTACCGGCACGCTCACGCTGGGTGGCGCAGGTACAGCTTCAGGCTCTTGGGGAAGTACTTCATCTGTTCCTCCAGCAACTCATCAAACTAATACTTATTTTGCTGCTACAACGGGTATTGTAAATGTAACAACAGGTACATGCGTTACCGGTACATGGCTGGGAATAACCAGTACTGATTGGAATATTGCTACCAACTGGTGCGGTGGAATTCCCACAGCAACAACAGATGTTATCATCCCTTCGGGCGGTAACCAGCCGGTGATTGGTGCTGCGGCAATATGTCGTAACATAACCATCAACAGCGGTGCATCTTTAACCATTACCGGTTCAAATACATTATCAGTAAAAGGCAACTGGGTTAATAACGGAACCTTTACAGCTAATACCAGTACCGTTAGTTTTAGCGGTACAGCCCAGGCATTAACCGGTTCAGCTACAACTTTTTATTCGCTTACAATTGCCAATGGTTCTACCACAACAGGAACAGTAGTACCCACCATTACCAATTTTAATATTGATGCAGGCGGAAAATATATTCATGTTGCTGCAAGCAGCGTGGTTCCCGGAACCAATAAGAATTTTGATGCTGCAAGTACGTATGAATACCAGGGTACAACAGGAACTTTCCCATCAGTTCCCGGAATAAGTTTTGGAAACCTGGTTATTAATACTGCATCAGGCGATAATGAAGCAGATGGCAGATTAACTACAGTACAAGGCAACTTAATTATTCAGAGTACCGGTGGCGGTGGAAGTTTCAGATTAGCAGGATCAACAAGCCCTGTTGTAAATATTACCGGCAATCTTCAGATTGATGCTGCCGGTACACTTAATTTTTCAGGCTCAACCGGAAATCCGGTAGTAAATGTTTTGGGTAATGTTATAAATGCAGGAACACTGCAACCAGCTATTACCGGATCAGTTGTAACCAATCTTAATATTGAAGGTAACTGGACAAACACAGGAACCTTTACAGCAGGAAGCGGAAGCACCCTTACAATGAACGGTGTTAATCCTCAAACCATGATTGGATCAACATTTAATAACCTGATCATTGATAATCCTACAACGGTTACATTAAATTCTGTAGAAACAATTACCAATAATCTTTCAATAACTACAGGCTCGAAGCTGAACCTGAGTACTTTAACCCATAACGCCGGTACCCTTAGATTGGGCGGAGCAGGAACGGCATCAGGTTCGTGGGGTAGTAGCTCATCTGGTGCAACACATCAGAATGATACTTATTTTGCTGTAACCTCAGGTTCAGTAACTATATTAAATGATTTGTGTGAAACACCACCAACACCGGTTATTACCGGCTCAGCTACAGTTTGTACAGGAGCAACGGGTTCTGTATATAGTGTTACCAATGTAGTTGGTCATACTTATGCCTGGACTGTAGTTGGTGGAAGCATCACTGCAGGAACAGGTACAAATTCAATTACAGTAACATGGGGAGCAGCAGGTCCGGGTACAGTAGATGTAACTGAAACTGAAACTGCAACAGCTTGTTCAGCCGATGCAACGCAATTTGCAGTAACCATAAATGCGGTACCAACGCCGGTTATTACCGGCTCAGCTTTGGTTTGTGCCGGAGCAACGGGTTCAGTATATAGTGTAACCAATGTAATTGGTAATACTTATGCCTGGACAGTAGTTGGTGGTTCAATCACTGCCGGAACAGGTACAAACTCAATAACAGTAACATGGGGAGCAGCAGGTCCGGGTACAGTAGATGTAACTGAAACTGCAGCAACTTGTTCAACTCCTGCAACACAGTTTGCAGTAACTATAAACGCATTACCAACACCGTCGGTTATTACCGGCTCAGCTTCGGTATGTACCGGAGTAACTGGTTCTGTATATAGTGTTACCAATGTAGTTGGTAATACTTATGGCTGGACAGTAGTTGGTGGTTCAATCACTGCCGGAACAGGTACAAACTCAATAACAGTAACATGGGGAGCAGCAGGTCCCGGTACAGTTGATGTAACTGAAACCGAAACTGCAACAACCTGTTCAGCCGCAGCAACACAGTTTGCTGTAACCATAAATGCATTACCAACAGTAACCTGGCCTGATGTATTAACTAATCAGTGTGTTAACTCAACTACTTATACACTTAGTGGCGGATCACCTGCCGGTGGGGTTTACAGTGGGGCCGGTGTAACCGGAGCAAATTTTAATGCCAGTGTTGCAGGTGTGGGCGCTCATGTACTTACTTATACTTATACAGATGGTAACAGTTGTGAGAACAGTGTTACTAATAATATTACAGTATATGCTTTACCTAATAATGTTTCAGGTGGATTTACTGGAAGCACTATTTGTAGCGGAGCTGCTGGGGTACTAACATTTGATGCAAACAATTCAACTTTTGTTGCACCATATACTATAGAATATACCGATGGTGTAACAACCTGGAGTCAGTTGATCGCATCAGCTTCTCCAACAGCATTTAATGTTGCTGAAGCTCCAACCGTAACAACTACATATTCTTTAGTTTCAATTACAAACGGAAACGGTTGTGAATTAACCTCAGGTTTTCAAGATGCAACAGCACAGATCGTAGTTAATGCTTTGCCAACCATTACAGGTACATTAACGGTTTGTGTAACCGAAACAACACAACTAACAGGTTCGGGAACACCTGCCGCAGTTGATCCATGGATTTCATTATCACCAGCAATTGCAACCGTAAGCCCTACAGGCTTAGTAACAGGTGTTACTGGTGGTACAAGCGATATAATTTATACTAATAATAATGGTTGCAAGGATACGGTAAGTGTTACAGTACTAGCCGCAGCTGCAATAACTTCAGTAACAGGTACAAGTCCGCTTTGTATAGGTTCAACAGCAACTTATAGTGCAATAGGAGTAGAATTGGGTGGTGGTACTGGTGCATGGAGCAGCAGTAATGATTTAATAGCTACTGTTAACAGTACTACAGGCCTTGTAACTGCAGTAAGTGCAGGAAATTGCAATATTATTTATACAATTACGGGAGGATGTGGCGGAACAGTTTCCGAACAACAGCAAGTAACTGTAACTCCAAATTCGGCAGTAACTTCAGTAACAGGTGCAACACCACTTTGTATAGGTGCAAGTACAACTTATACAGCCAACACAATAGTGTTAGGTATTGGTACAGCAGCATGGAGCAGCAGTAATGAACTTGTTGCAACTGTTGATAACGCCGGACTGGTAACTGCAGTAGGTGCAGGTACAACAAATATTATTTATACAATTACCGGAGGATGTAACGGAACTGTATCAGCTCAACAGTTGCTTACAGTTAATCCAAGTTCAGCAATAACTTCAGTAACTGGTGGTACAACTCCACTTTGTCTGGGTGGTACATCAACACCGGTTGATGAAACGATCTGGACAGTTGAGGGACCGGTTACAAGCCCTTCCGGAGATACAGGACCAGTGAATGTTGGGGTTAAGTTTAAAGCAAATAAAGATGGTGTTATTAAAGGAATCCGCTTCTATAAAGGTGGTGCTGCAAATGGTGGAACCCATATTGGTTCATTATGGTCTGCAGCCGGTGGGTTACTGGCATCAGCAACCTTTACCGGTGAGACAGCCAGTGGCTGGCAGGAAGTATTATTTACAACACCTGTAAGTATAGCACAGAATACCATCTATGTAGCTTCTTATTTCCTTCCGTTGGGAGCTTATTCAACAACAACAGATTATTTTGTAACTGAATTCTCAAATGGTAATTCTTTAGCTGCACTTGCAGATTCTGAATCGCCTAACGGTTTATATGGTTATAGTGGAGGAAATGCTTTCCCTACTAATAATTTAGGAGAAACAAATTATTGGGTAGATGTGGTATTTGCTGCTAATGTAGCGAGTCCTGGAACTACAACTTGCACTGCTAATGGTGTAGTATTGGGTGGCGGTACCGGAGCATGGAGCAGTACTAACGAAGCCGTTGCAACTGTTAATAATGGAGGTGTTGTAACCGCTGTAGGTGCTGGAACAACCAATATTACTTATACAATAACCGGTGGATGTAACGGACCTGTTTCTGCATTCCAGTCAATTACAATTGTTGATGACGCACCGGTTATTACCTGTCCGGCAGATCTTATTGTAAATATTAATACCGGATGCACTTATGTTGGAGTAATTGGAACAGCAACTGCAACAGATGCATGCCCGGCTGCTGGTATAATTGATATTTCTAATGATGCACCTGGAGCATTCCCTGTTGGCAATACAATTGTAACCTGGAAAGCAGTTGATGAAAATGGAAACAGTTCTACCTGTACACAATTAGTAACTGTAGTGGATAATATTGCACCATCAATCACTTGTCCAACAACTATTACAGTAAGTAATGATGCTGGTCAGTGTACTGCTGTTGTAACATATACCGCACCAACAGGAACAGATAATTGTCCTGGAGCAGTTACCACGCAGATAGCGGGTCTTGCATCAGGCGCAACTTTCCCTTCAGGCACAACAACCAATACCTTCCAGGTAACGGATGCTGCAGGTAATTCAACAACCTGTTCATTTGATGTTATAGTAAATGATACTGAGGCACCTGTTATTACCTGTCCTGCAGCAGCCAGCTTCGGAACAACTGACGGCTGTACTTATATAGGATCCATCGGCGTTGCAACAGCAACTGATAACTGTACCTTAACGGGTTCAATAATAATCACCAATGATGCACCTGCGGCCTTCCCGCTTGGTGCAACAACGGTAACGTGGAAAGCTGAAGATGAAT
>Ga0138256_10000163_pt1 | contig 78841 bp, 63 predicted proteins | sample KNB2016incub_MG_FD_105486 | JGI IMG/M metagenome (GOLD analysis project Ga0138256, IMG submission 105486) | Active sludge microbial communities from wastewater in Klosterneuburg, Austria - KNB2014incub_MG | ecosystem: Engineered > WWTP > Activated sludge > Unclassified | place: Austria... | reverse complement strand
GAGAATGAGCGTAGCAAAGTGGCTAAGCAGATGAAATCAGAACCTGCTTAAGACGACATTCGATTAAGAAATATAATTACTAAAAATGTCCGCAGTCTTTTCTTCAAAAGGTTGCGGATATTTTTTTATAAAAACATCAAAGGCGTTTTTTCCCATCTTCTCCCAATTGTTTTTTTGTTGCCAGCAATTCTCCAGTGTTACATCAATGCCCCCGGCCGAAATTTCATTACAAACAAAACCATTTACGCCATCTTTTATCCAAACAGGCATATCGCCAACTTTACTAACTACACATGGCTTGGCCATAGCCATTGCCTCAACAACGCTAAGCGGCATGGCATCAATAAGCGTGCATTGTAAAAGCAGGTGGCATTCTTGAAGCGTTTGTTTGATATCGGTTGTAAACCCTTTTAAAAAAACTTTATTTTCCAGACCTGATTCAATAATTATTTTTTCCAGCATCGCATTATCTCTTCCCTTTCCATACAAGTGCAGTTGCCAGTTTCTGCTCTTCCATTTTTCTGATGAAAGCGCCCGGATCAGAATATCCTGTGCTTTTCTGGCTGTATCCAGTTCGGCCAGCATAACCCATCTAGAGGTATCATTTTCAAATGAAGGAAAAGGAGATGGTACTTTATCCGGCTGAAAAGTTATCGGATTTATAAGTGTTGATTTTTTATCAATAACAATCTTAAATTTTCTTTCTATCACTTCAAATATCTTTTCGGTAGCTCCAAAATTCATTTTTGCCCCGCTGATCCATTGCTGCAGTAATCTTTGTTTTGTAAAAGGTAGTGCTGCGTTTTCATTATAATTATGATTGGTGATAATATAATCAGGAAGTTTTTTATACAGACTTTTGAATGGGGCATGTAGCACTTCTTCCCAACCGCCCTGGTTTACAATAACCAGTTTGTAATCATTAAAAGGAATGGAATCCAGTACCATTTTAATGGCTCGTTTTTTAAATAGCCCTTTTTTGTTGGGCAATAAATAAATATGGCAACCGGCTTCTTTCAGTTTGCTGATGCGATGCTGCTTTTCTTCCCAATGATAGCACCCAATACCAATTTTGTAATTGTTTTGGCACATCCATAATGCGGAATGATACCATATCTCTTCACTACCGCCCCATGCAGCACCATTCATTAACGATAAAAAGAAAACAGATTTCATTTATTTCTTTTTTGCAACTGTCAGGTAATTGATTGTCCATACATCATCAAAATGCCGCTTGTCAAGCCAAATGGCAAACTGGTTGATAAGCCAGGTAAGCTTTAATTCTAAAAAAATAATTTTTAATATTTTCGACTTTATGGTTTTGTACTTAAAGGTTGAGTACACGGTATTAATCATCATTTGAAACATAGCCGCCCACTTACCACCATTGGCCTTTATATATACTATTTCAAAACCACTTCTCTCAAACATTTCTTTTATACCATGTTTGGTTATCCTGAAAAAATCATAAGGCTCTTCATGAAGTTCCCAGGTAAACGGCACAGAAAGAATCAGGCAGCCTCCCGGTTTCAGAACACGACTGGCTTCATCAATCATTTGTTGCTGTTCAAAAACGTGCTCCAGCACCTGTGTTGAAAAAACAGTGTCGAAGCTTGCATCTTCGTATGCGAGTGCCGATGCCAGACAAATTGTGTCGACAATATTTTCGGAACCCTGTACGGCATCACATCCGGTGGACGAGTCGGTTAATTTTTCATACCATTCCTTATATGGCTTATTGCCGCAACCCAGATCAAGTAACCTTTTTTTTGCATAATTATCCAGCGCATATTTTATGTCTTTCATCAAAAAATAAAGATGAATATAGTCGGGGTTCTTCTTCTTAACCGATATTCCTTTGAGTCTGGGCATTGTCTGTCGCATAAATAATATTTTACCGGGCTGATTACAAATTGTAATTTCATGGCTAAATTAATTTTTTATTAGTTATTATGTCTCGATTTAAAAAACTAAAAAAATACCTGGGATTTAGTAAAGCGGTTTCTATATATGGTAAGATAAAATCGGACAATCTTTCTAACCTCAGTTTACATAATCTGAGCCACCCTTTTTCAATCCGTAATAACCCGTTTGATTATGCCACTTTTGAAGAAGTGCTTCTGGAAGAAACCTATAATATTACAATACCATTCTCTCCTGAATTTATTATAGACGGTGGCGGTAACATTGGATTAACCGCATGTTACCTGGCAACAAAATATTCGGCAGCAACTATAGTAAGTATTGAACCCGATACAGATAATTACAAAATGATGGAGCGAAACTGCAGCCAATATGCAAATATTAAAACCCTGCAATGCGGCATTTGGAAACGTGATACTCATTTAAAAATTGAAAATGCACTAGCCGGCAATAATTCCTTTACAGTAACCGAAACGGATGATGCATCAAGCGAGTCTATAGAAGCTGTAACCATAAAGCATGTAATGGATACATACAATATGCCCCATATTGATATTTTAAAACTTGATATTGAGGGTTCGGAGAAAGAAGTTTTTGAAAGTAATGTTGAAACCTGGTTGCCAAAGACAAGGGTGTTGATAATTGAATTGCACGACCGTATGAAACCGGGCTGTTCCAGAGCAGTTTTTAATGCAATTGGCAAGTATGATTTTTCATTTGATATGAAAGGAGAAAACCTGATTTTTACAAACAATGCATTTAACCGGTAATTGACTTGAGTATTTCTTCCAATATCAGTAATAGTCTTCAACAGTATTTCGATAAGATACTGGTAATTTCTGTACCTCGTTTTAAAGAACGGCATGCACATGTGCAGCAACAATTACAAGGATTACCGTTTGAATTTTTTATGGGTACCGATAAGTTACAGATGGATATGGAGAAAATTAATGCAGCCGGTATGTATGATGAAAAGTTAGCAAGACATTTAAGCAGGCATGGTAAGGCGATGAGTGAAGGAGAAATAGCCTGTTCTTTATCACATCTGGGTGTATATAAAATGATGGTTGAAAATAACTGGCAAAGGATTTTGATATTTGAAGATGATGTGGCTCCCGATCTTGATAATCTTCATTTAATACCAGATACATTAAATGAACTGCCTGGTGATTGGGAGTTCGTTTATTTCGGGTATTTAAAACACGAAAACGTTACTACTGCGTTATTACTAAAACAATTTTTTTATAAAATATTCAGTGCATTGGGACTAATGAAATGGTCTTATAAAATGGTCAGCAACCTTTTGCCAACGCATTATTCAGCACATGTAAAGAAAGCAGGTTTTCATGATTGCCTGCATGCTTATGCTATCTCCCTGGAGGGAGCAAGAAAACTAATTGCAGCACAAACACCTGTTGTATACCGTGCCGATGATTTGGCCGGAGCACTAATCATGAAAGGCACGATAAAAGGTTTTGTAACTGAGCCTAAGTTTTTTAACCAGGAAGGGTTTACAAACCAGCAGATGATTTCTGAAATTAAGCGATAATTCTTACTCCATTTTATCTATTACACGTTTTAATGCCGCAGCCATTCTTTCGTTTATCTTATTCAATGCTTCATACTGCTGCATTGCGCCTTCTTTGTCTTTAAGTTCGGCATAACAATATCCCGAATAAAGGTAAGCTACATCAACAACCGATACCGCCAGGTTTTTCTTTAACTGTTCAATGGCTTCGGCATATTTTTTTGTTGCACGGTATGCATGTCCCAACTCACCATAAGCAGGTTTGTAGTTATTGTCAATCTCAAGCGCTTTTACGGCATACAGAATTGCTGTATCATATTCTTTTGTGGCATTGTATAACCAGGCCAGTGAATAGCATATTTCAATATTATTATTGTCAGTTTTGGCGGCAGCGTCGTAATAAAAAATTGCTGAATCAGCCTGTTGTTTCGAATCCCTGTAAACTTTACCCATGGCAATCAATGCTTCGGTATATGCCGGATTAACAGCCAGTGCTTTTTTAAAATTAATTATGCCGTTGTCTATATTTCCCGACTTGATATAGATATTACCTGTTTCAACATAAGCAGAGTCAAAATTTTTATTAAGTGATATTGCTTTAGTAAATGCTGTCAATGCTTCGGGATATTTATTGCTTTTTAGTAACTGTTTACCCGATTTGAAATAGGCTGATGCATTTTTTGGTTGTGCATACACAGCCGAACAGCATAGCACAAAAACCGCAGCGGGTAAAAATCGTTTCAGCATAAATGGTTTTGTTTATTGCAAATTAAAAACATCTGAAGTTTTTATGGCAATTAAATTAGTTAATTTATAGCAAACGGTTGTTTCAATTAAGGTCTGCTGCCTTAACTTTGCATAGTCAGATGAAAAATATCTTCAACATATTGGTATTACTTGCATTCGCTTTATTTGTTTCTGTAACGGTACAGGCACAATGTGCCGTTTGTACAAAAACTGCATTGCAATTGGGCGAAAAACCCGCTGCAGGATTAAACTCAGCCATTTTGTATTTAATGATGGCACCGTTTGCAATAATAGGATTTATTGGCTACCGCTGGTGGAAAGGGAACAAGAAGCTTGAAGAAGAGGAGGCACAGGATGTGAATCAGTAATTACAGGAATGGTCATTTGCATATTCCATCAATAATATTTTTTTATAAAAGCATACAGGTTAAAATCTTTTCCGGCTTCTTCAATTTTTTTCTTCAACGTAGTTTTATCTATCGCCTTCATTTTCTTTTGTTGTATAAGATGAAAAGCCTTCTCCGCCAGTAACCACGATCTTTTTTCATTGTCTTTTATCTTTTCAAATGAACCGGTTATGGTTTTCATTAACTCTGTAATTCCTTTTTTTTGTGATGCAACGGTTTTAATAACCGGCACGGGCATGCTGTGATTATGAAATGCCGGTGCCAGCATCAGCCTTAAATTTTTTACAAACAGGTCAGCACCGGGGCGGTCGGCTTTATTTACTACAAACACATCGGCTATCTCCATTAGGCCGGCTTTCATGGTTTGTACTTCATCCCCGGCTTCGGGTACCACCACTACAATCGTAATATCTGCAAGGCCTGCAATTTCAATTTCACTTTGGCCAACACCAACGGTTTCCACAATAATATAATCAAATCCACCAAGCTTCATTAAATCGGTTATCTCAATAATTTTAGGATGCAGACCGCCTAACGATCCACGGGTAGCCAGTGACCTGATAAAAACTTTTGGATTATTATACCATTCACTCATCCTGATCCTGTCTCCAAGCAAAGCTCCCAGGTTAAATGGCGAAGAGGGATCAACACAGATTACCGCAACAGACTTTTCTTCTTTAACTATTAAATCTATCAGGGAATCAACCAAAGTGCTTTTACCGGCGCCAGGTGGCCCGGTTATTCCAATAATAGGTGTTGGAGAAGAGGGTAACTGCTGCAACAGGTCTTCGTAACCTGCTACTTCATTCTCAATATAAGAAATGCAACGTGCCAGCGTTTTTGTATTGCCGCCTTTAATTTCTTTGATCTGTTGCTCCCACATTAAACAAATTTCTTTGATCTGTATGCAAATACCAAATTAAATAAGTTTTAACTGTAGCAGATACAAAACAATCCATGCTGTTTTTTATTGTTTCTTTGCAGGATGAATATTTCGGTGGTTATCATTACAAAGAATGAAGCAGATATTATTGCCAATACTTTGGTGAGCCTGCAGAATTTTGCAGATGATATTGTAGTGGTTGACAGTGGAAGTACCGATGAAACTGTAGCCATCTGCAAAAAATACAATGCAAGAGTTATTGAAACTGACTGGGGCGGTTACGGGGCTAATAAAAACAAGGGAAATAAAGCTGCAAAAAACGACTGGATACTGAGCCTGGATGCAGATGAGGCCATTAACGATGAATTGAAAAATTCTTTATTGCTGCTAAAACTTGATGATGATAAAAAGGTTTTTAAAATCCGGCGGATCAATTTCTTCTGCAATAAACAGATACGTTTTGGAGAATGGGGTTTTGAAAAAAATATCCGCCTGTTTAACCGGCAAACAGCGCAGTGGAATAATGCAGCCGTTCATGAAAATCTTGTTTTTTCAGAAGCAGTTAAAGTATCTGTATTAAAAGGTGGCATGCTGCATTATACTGTACAAAACCGGGAGGATTATAATGCTAAAACAGATCATTATGCCAGGATGAATGCAAAGAAATATATTGCAGCAGGTAAAAAAGCAGGTTTCTTCAAACAATATTTTTCGCCCGTTTTCGCTTTTATACAGCATTATATTTTCAGGCTTGGGTTTTTAGATGGCCGTGAAGGTTTTATCATTGCAAAAACAACCGCCCGCTATACTTTTTTAAAATATCATTATCTTAAAGAACTGAATAATAATAAAAATGCGTGCGTGTAAATTAACCGATGACTAATTTTATTCCAATATTCCCTCTGGCAATTGTTGTTTACCCCGGCGAGCAGCTTAACCTGCATATTTTTGAGCCCCGGTATAAACAGCTGGTTAATGAATGTTTTGAAGCGAAAAAACCATTTGGCATTCCTGCTGTTGTAGATGATAAGGTAAATGAAATGGGAGCCCTGGTTGAGGTAAAGGAAATAAGCCAGGTGTATGATGATGGTAAAATGGATATTAAAACAGAAGGGCTGCAGGTTTTCAGAATGCTGGAAATAATTAATGAATTGCCTGACAAGCTGTATAGTGGTGCTATTGTTAATTATCCCGATAATGATGAAAAAGGAAACAAAGTATTGATGCAGGGAATTATAAAGGGAATAAAGGAGTTACATAAACTGCTTAAAATTGAAAAGAAGTTTACAAAACCTGATGATGAATTATGGAGTTATGATGTGGCACACCATGCAGGGATGTCGTTGCAGGAGGAATATGAATTACTGGAATTATTACAGGAATTGCAGCGGCAGGAATATTTAAAGCGCCATCTTAAAAAAGTAATTCCGGTGCTGGCCGAAATGGAAACGCTGAAAGAGAAAGTGAAACTGAACGGACATTTCAAAAACCTTAAAGGACTTGAATAAGTTATGAATTAAGAGTTTTGTGTTATGAGTTGACTGTAACGAAATAACCCTAAACCCCTAAACTAATTTAAATGACAAAAACAATTTGCTTCGATTTTGGAAATACCCGTTTAAAAGCGGCAATCTTTGAAAATGAAAATTTTTCAGAAGAGATTATATTACCAGACGATGAGGTGTCAACTGTTGAAAAATTGTTGAATGAATATAAACCTCAAAAAACAATCTTATCATCCGTAATTGAGCACAATAGCGAAATAGAAAATGTATTGGCTGCAAAAACCATTTTTCATAAGCTCTCTCATCTTACCAAAGTAAATTTTACCACGCCGGTGGGTAAGCCCGAAACAATTGGAGCCGACAGGCTGGCAATTTCTGCAGCGGCAGTTCATTTCTATCCCGGTAAAAATAACCTCGTTGTTGTTTTGGGCAGTTGCATCACTTATAATTTTATTAATCAGTATAACGAATTTATTGGAGGCAGCATTTCGCCGGGTATGGAAATGCGTTTTAAAGCCATGCAGGTTTTTACTGCAAAGCTGCCATTAATTGAAAAAGAGTGGAATTTTCCTATAATCGGTTACGATACCAAAACAAATATGCTCAGCGGCGTAATTGCCGGAATTACCTATGAAATAGCCGGTTTCATTGATGAATATGCCCGAAAATACGGGAATTTTAACGTGGTTTTAACCGGGGGGGATACAAGCTATTTTGCCGGTCAACTTAAAAACAAGATATTTGCCGACCCTTATTTCTTATTTAAAGGATTATATGCACTCAGTGAAACTAACAATGGCTAAAACTCTATTCGTACTTTTTGTGGCATGTGGCTGGCAAATGAGTGCAACGGCACAGGAAAATTCTCCTTATTCAAGATATGGCCTTGGCGATCTTAGGCCAAATCATAATGTTTTTACAAGGGGTATGGGTGGTATTTCGGCTGCTGTGGCCGATAACAATAGTATCAATTTTACCAATCCGGCTTCGCTTACTTATATAGGCAATACAATTTTTGATGTGGCTACCGAAGTAGATTACAGAATTTTAAAAAGCCAGGTTCCGGCAAAAAAATTCACTTCTGCTAATACCTATGTTTCTTACCTGCAACTTGCTTTTCCGTTAACAACTCCTAAAATGGCCAAAAAGAATATGTTATGGGCCATGAGTTTTGGGATAAAGCCGGTAAGTAACATTAATTATAAGATTGAAGAAAGTAAACGATTGCCCGGTATTGACAGTTCACATACTTTGTACGAAGGATCAGGCGGTGCTAACCAGGCTTTTTTTGGAACAGGATTTAAATATAAAAATTTAAGGGTGGGTATTAATGCCGGATATATGTTTGGTAATAAAGATCACAGTACTATCCGTACAATTATTCCTGACAGTGTTAACAATTTTCACTACACTTCTAATTCTGCCACCAAAACAGCATACGGTGGACTTTTTATTAATGGAGGAATTCAATATGATATCGCCCTAGCCAGAGATGAAAAAAACCCGCTGATAGTAACAAAAAATCTACGACTGGGTGTTTACGGAAGTCTGCAGCAAAAAATAAATGCTAAAAGTGACCTGGTAAGAGAAACAATTTTTTATGACCAAAATGGTAATATTTTCCGGATAGACAGTGTGTATCAAGAGAATGATGTGAAAGGAACCATTAAATATCCTGCTATGGTTGGTATTGGCGGTGTTTACCAGGATGCCAACTGGTTAGTAGGCGCCGATTTTGAATTAGGTAATTGGTCTGCTTACCGTTACTATGGCCAGAAAGACGAGGTGCAGAATAACTGGATGGCAAGACTGGGAGCTCAATACAACCCTTTTAAACCCGGAACTTCAGCTACAAAATATTTCAGGCATGTAAATTACAGGGCCGGATTTTATTATGGATCAGATTATGTTAATACTAATGCAAACAGGCCCGAATACGGTTTCACCATCGGTACCGGTATGCCTTTAACCTCAATACGCAAAAGAAACCCCTATGGCGATTATGTTGTTTTAAATACTGCCCTTGAAGTTGGTAACAGGGGTAACAAACAAACTAATCTCAGGGAAAACCTTGTGCGGTTCAGTATTGGTATATCAATGAACGCCAGTTGGTTTCAAAAGCGTAAATACTATTAATGTGTTTTTAGGCATTATTAATAATTCCTGAAATTTTTTTCATGTCAGCATCATTGCAGAACATAGCCGGATATTTTCGGAAGAATACCCGCCTGAATATTACTGGCGGCACTTATGTTTATCTGTTAACAGCTGCCTGTTTTTTTTTAGCAACACTTATATCTTCCTGTGGCAACAGCGATAAAGAATTAAATGAGTACAACAGTAAAAGCCTGGGAATAGAGGAAATTAAAAACGCTGATATAAACTATACATTAGGTGGTAAAGCAAAAGCAAAACTGCAATCGCCTTTAATGCTGAGGGTACAGGAAAATAATCCCTATGTTGAATTTCCCAAAACGCTGCATGTTGATTTTTTTAATGAGAACGGAGAGGTGGATAGTCGCCTGGACTCCAGGTATGGCAAGTATTTTGAATCGGAAAGCAAGGTTTTTTTAAAAGACAGCGTAAGGGTAATTAATGTGCTGGGCGATACTTTATATTGCAATGAATTATGGTGGGACAGAAACAGGACAGGCAGGGAATTTTATACCGATAAACCCGTACGTATCCGTAAAAAATTAGAAGTGGTAGATGGAAGTGGAATGGAAGCCTCACAGGATTTTAAAAATGTTGTTGTCCGTGACCCCAGGCGGGGCGTTATGCGTATCCCTGCATCTCAATTTCCGGATGATTAAATATCTGCAAAACAAATCAACCATAGATTTGTTACAGTGTACTGCATAACGCATTTCGGGAATTTTTTCTTAACCTGATAATATGAGTGAAGTAGTATCTTTATCTAAACTCAAAAATTTAAAACGATTATGGAATATCGCCGCCTGGGGAGATCAGGATTACAAGTTAGTGTGTTGTCTTTTGGCAGTTGGGTAAGCTTCAGCAAACAGATTAATGATAAGGTTGCAGATGAATTAATGGGCGTTGCTTATGATAAGGGCATCAACTTTTTTGATAATGCCGAAGTGTATGCTTTGGGCGAAAGTGAAAAGATGATGGGCCGAGTGTTAAAAAGGAAAAAATGGGACCGTACATCATACACCGTTTCTTCAAAAGCGTTTTGGGGATGGCGTGGAAAAGATAATAAACCTAACCAAACCGGGTGCAGCCGCAAACATTTACTGGAAGCATGTGATGAAGTATTGCAAAGATTGCAGGTTGATTATCTTGATTTATACTTTTGCCACCGCCCTGATAAGAATACACCCATTGAAGAAACTGTTTGGGCAATGAATCATTTGATTCAGCAGGGAAAGATAATGTATTGGGGCACCAGCGAGTGGAGCGGAGTTGAAATCATGGAAGCACACCGGGTTGCAGATAAATTAAGACTGATTGGCCCGACCATGGAACAACCACAATACAATTTATTTGAACGGGAAAAAATAGATAAGGAATTTTTAGAGATATATAAGAACGTTGGCCTGGGCACAACTATCTGGAGCCCCTTGGCATCAGGACTTTTAACCGGAAAGTATAACGATGGTATTCCAAAGAACAGCCGCTTTGCTTTAGAAGGATTCGACTGGTTAAAGGAGAGATGGGTGATGGATGATAAAGTGAAGAAAGTTAAAAAGCTGAGTGAACTGGCTGCTAAAATGGGAGTAAGTACTGCCTCGCTAAGCATTGCCTGGTGTATTAAAAACCCGAATGTAAGTACGGCAATTTTGGGTGCAACTAAAAAAGCACAATTACTCGATAATTTAAAAGCACTGGATGTAGTTGCCATGCTTACACCCGATGTTATGGAGAAGATAGAAACAATTATGAAAACAAAACCAATACTACCGGAACATTAATATGACTTTAATTACTTTATACGGAATACCTAATTGCGACACTACAAAAAAAGCAATGCAGTGGTTGAAAAAAAATGGAGTTGTTTATATTTTTCATGATTATAAAAAAGAAGGGATAAGCAAAGAAAAATTAGAGGAATGGTGCAATAAAGCAGGCTGGGAACTTATCTTTAACAAACGCAGCACCACCTGGCGTGAGTTACTGGAAGCGGAACAGAAAAAAATAACCAATCAGGATGTTGCGATAAGAATAATGATAAAGCAAAACAGCATCATTAAAAGGCCGGTTTTAGAGTTTAACAGTAAATTGCTGGTTGGCTTTAAAGAAGAAGAATATAAGAAGGCATTTAAATAAACTAAATCATAACAACTAAAAAAGCCCCCGAACAATTATAGTGCAAAATCCTTTAAAAGTTTAGGGCAATTAAACACATGAAACGTAACGCAACAGCCGTTTGGAACGGTACAGGTAAAGAAGGTAATGGTCATCTTACTACACAAAGCACCACATTAAATAAAACACAATACAATTTCAGCTCTAGGTTTGAAGAGGGAATTGGAACTAATCCTGAGGAATTAGTAGCAGCTGCATTGTCGGGCTGCTTTGCTATGAAACTCAGTTTTGTTTTAGGTGGAGCAGGATTTACTCCGGATACGTTAGATGTAAATAGTACTATTACATTAGAAGCTGGTGCTATTACCAACGCTCACATAGTAGTTAAAGCATTCGTACCGGGTATTGATCAGGAAAAATTTGACACCTGTATGGAAGATGTTAAAGCAAACTGCCTGATTTCTAAATTGCTGAATGTTGATAAAACGTATGAAGTAAGTTTCAACTAAAAATGCCAATTTAAATCAGTTGACTCCATTGAGGTTTTGAGATTACTTCAATGGAGTCAACGTTTACAAGTTATATAAATTCATTTTGGATCTACCTAAAAAAGCAACGCATGTCATTCAAAAATAAAACAGTCATCATAACTGGTGCTTCACGTGGAATTGGTAAAGCAATTGGTTTGCGTTTAGCAGCCGAAGGTGCCAATATTGTTATTGCATCTAAAAGTGTGGAAGAAAATCCCAAACTTGGAGGAACGATATTTTCTGCCGCGGCAGAAATGGAAGCCGCCGGAGGTAAAGCCCTGGCTGTACAATGTGATATACGTTTTGAAGACCAGATTCAAAACGTGGTTGACAAAACTGTAGAAAAATTCGGTGGCATTGATATTTTAATCAACAACGCGTCGGCGATTAACTTAACCCCAACAGAAAAAACCGAGCCCAAGCGATTTGATCTGATGTATGATATTAACGTACGTGGCACGTTTATGATGAGCCGTGCCTGTATACCTTTTCTTAAAAAAGGGACCAACGCACATATTTTAAATCTCTCTCCGCCAATTAATATGGATTTGAAATGGTTCGAAAATCATTTGGCTTATACCATCAGCAAATATGATATGAGTATGATTGCCCTAGGTTTATCTGCCGAATTGAAAAAATATAATGTGGCAGCTAACGCTTTGTGGCCACGCACTACCATTGCCACCGCAGCAGTAAATAATTTACTCGGTGGCGAAATGCTGATGAAGATGAGCCGTACCGTTGACATCATTGCAGACTCGGCATACTATATCTTATCTAAGCCTTCAACAACCTGTACCGGTAATACATTTATTGATGAGGATGTACTGGCTGCAGAAGGGATTACAGATCTTGAAAAATATTCGGTAGTGCCGGGGGCACAATTGTATAAGGATCTGTTTGTGTAAATTAAATTTCCCGTGATATTACTAGCTAGGTACCTCAGAATATACGGATCCGGATTTTCCTTATGCCGAGAATTTATTCGTTTGCGTAAACGGGTTCTTGTTTTTTTACACCATCCATAGAGATGCCAGCCACCGATGTAATTTCTTTGCTTTTAAGATTCAGTTTTATCAGGACAACCAATATTTCTTCTGCCTCTGTTAGCGTATGATATACTATGCAAAAACGAACTAAATAACCCAGGGATACATTTTAAAATTTAAATAAACTTTCTTTTTGGTTTATCGTTGCTGTTGATACCTCACTAAACAAACAAAAAAGTTTACATAGTAATCTTATTCCTTAAATAATAATAATAATATAACCATAATTTTTTTTTAACTTTAGTAATACTGGTACTTTTATATACCGTTAATAACTTACAGTTATTCACATCAATCACTAACCAAAACTAAACTCCATGAAATCGAAACTTCTTCTTTTTATTACGTTATTAGCAAGCCTCTTTTTTCACCAATGTGCTGTTAACAAAGCGGTAAAATCTGATAATAGTAAATCTTATCCGGTTACAAAGTTTTCAGAATCTAAAGGTGAAAAACAGGACGGAATTAAAGAAGCCCAGGAAATGGAGTTTCAACTTACTAAGGACAATACTTTAGGATATGTTCCCAGGTTCCGACTGATTCAAGCAGTTAACGACTTACAAATTGCCAGAAAAAATGGCAGTTATTCAAATCTGATTGGTGCATTAAGCTGGACAGAAAGGGGACCTTACCTGGATTTAAAAGGACCGGGTGGTAACGGACGGGGCAATATAGGTAACCCAACACTTAGTGGCCGTATCCGTTCCATTTGGGTTGACTTGAAAGATGTAAGCAACCATACCGTATGGATTGGCTCGGCAAGTGGTGGTTTATGGAAAACAACCAATGTAGCTGCGGGCCCGCCTGCCACCTGGACAGCGGTTAATGATTTTTTAGGCAACCAGGCTATTATGACTATTTGCCAGGACCCAAGGGGCACGAAAGACGTCATGTATTTGGGAACCGGAGAAAAAACATTTAATTCAGGTGCCGTAAGAGGTGGCGGTATCTGGAAAAGTACTGATAATGGCGCTAACTGGGCGCTGCTTGCGAATACAGCCGGATTTAATAAGGTTTCCAAAATTGTTTGCGATGCGGCAGGCAATGTGTACGCCGGAACAATTGATGGCGGTGGTTTATATCGCTCAACAGACGGTGGGAATAACTGGACGGATATTACGCCAAACGGGCTGACTGACAGAATTATTGATATGAACCTGAGCAGTACAGGAAGACTGCACGTAGCGATTGGTTATTATAGTTCGGCCGCCTCATCAGGTTATAGATACACAGACAATCCTGCAACGGTAACTGGTGCAACCTGGAGTGCTCCCGTTACCCTCTATTCTCCCCTTGGCTATAATGTTGCATTAGCATCCAACGGCAATACTTTATATGCAACATGCGACAATGGTGCCGGCCATACAGAACAGGTTTGGAAATCAACAGACGGTGGAGCAAATTGGGCTGCTACTCCAACAACACCACCAATTACAGGTCCAGCTCCTGTAAGCAGTACACAGGCATGGTATTGTCAGGCGATCGCTGTAGATCCCTCAAATGCGAACAATGTAATGGTGGGCGGATTAAATACCTATATTTCAAACGATGGAGGCGCCACCTGGACTATAAATTCAGGTTGGGTTACAGGCATACCGGGTACCGCTAACTATATACATGCCGATCACCAAACTTTTGTTTGGAGTACTGGTAATGAGATATTATGCGGAGGCGATGGCGGATTATCATACTCAATCAATGGAGGTTCCACATTTGACGATAGAAATGAGGGCTTAAGAATAAAGCAATTTTATGCTGGTGCTATTCATCCCAACTTACCAAATTATTTTTTAGCAGGGGCACAGGATAACGGTGTTCACCAGTTAAATGGCCCAGGGCTTGCAAGCAGCTTAGAAGTTATCGGTGGTGATGGTGGATTTGTACATATAGATGAGAATGAATCTCAGTACCAGTTTGGTGCATATACCAACGCCCAGTACCGGCGCAGTACAAACGGGGGAAGTTCCTGGTCAAATCATAACTTTTCAGCCTCAGCAGGCCTGTTTATTAATCCAACTGATTACGATGATATGAATAATAATTTCTACGGATCATGGGATGCAAATTTTTACACATGCTGGACCAATGCACCAGCATCCGGCAATCACACTGAGTTTAATCTTTCTGAATTAGGGGGCAGTAAAGTAACCCATGTTGCAGTTTCCCGTTATGCAACAAACCGTATTTTCTTAGGTTCAGCGAATGGAACAATTTTAAAAGTAGAAAGTGCAAATACTTCTCCAACAGCTACGGCAATCAAGGGTACCGGAATGCCTGCAAGCAACGTTTCTTGTATTGCTACCGGCACTACTGATAATAACCTGCTTGCAACTTTTTCTAACTACGGAGCAGCACATGTATGGGCTAGTACTACCGGTGGTGGTGCAGCAGGATGGACTAATATCACAGGTGATCTTCCCGATATCCCGGTTAGATGGGCCATGTTTAACCCGGAAGACAATACAAAAGCAATTTTAGCTACTGAGGCTGGAATTTTTGAAACCTCGTTAATCAATGGCGCTTCAACGATTTGGGTACAAAATGCGGGTTTCCCTACAGTAAGAACAGATATGTTTCAATACAGGTATAGCGACAATACTATTTTGGCTGCATCTTATGGCCGTGGACTTTGGACTTCCACTTTTACCCCGGCTGTACCTCATATCAGGTTTGCTTCTTCCTATACCTATAGTCCGGAAAATATTGAAGCAACAACTGCAACGATAGCCGGTTGCCGTAATTATAAAGATTATACGCTTAATATGCATATTGATAAAGCACCTGCCGGAGCTGCTACAGTTACATTGAGCATTGCAGGTGGGCCAACTGCAACCCAGGGTATAGATTTTGAATATACGACCAATGGTAATTTTGCAGCGCCGTCAAATGTATTAACTTTTCCAAACGGTGGCACTGCCGATCAGCCAATAACCATCAGGGTATATGATGATGCGGAAATTGAAAGCGCAGAATCATTTATTTTTAATTATGTTGTAAGTGGTGCCACAGATGCAGTAGCAGCGCCATCCAGCCCATCCTATACATTTAATATTGCTGATAATGATGCTGCACCAGTAGTATCTACTTATAATGGATCCTTTACTCCGGGTTCCGGGTTTTCGAATATTATTAATGAATCACCATTCAGAGGAGGTGAGGTTAAACAAAGAATGCAGGCATTATACAAGGCATCTGAATTAAATGCAGCAGGTATAACCGGGGCGGGCAGAATAACATCAATGAAGATAAATATTTGGATAAAACAAAGTGGTGCACAGCCTTATAACGGGTTTACCATTTCGCTTGGTAACACAACGGCAACAAATATGAACTCGGGATTTGCATCGACCAGTCTTACCCAGGTTTATTCAGGAAATTATGTTACAGTTGCAGGTGATAATACATTTGCTTTCAGTACACCGTTCTTATGGGATGGAACATCTAATATTGTTGTAAATTATTGTTGGGATAATGGAGCTACAACTACAGCTTTAGACGCAGTAGTGGGTGAAGCAAATCCTTTCGGTGCAGGAAATCGGGCAACATGTTTTGCTAATTCCGGTGATCCCGGGGCCGGTTGTTCACTTTCGGGTGCATTTGTTTACGACGGCAGAATAAAGGCGACTTTTGACGCTAGTGATGGCAACTCGATTGAAACGGTTTTAAATAATAACCGTTCTGAGTATGTAGCTAATAATGGTACATACCATTTTTATAACGGCAATAATATTATCAGTAGAATAAATAGTGCTTCAGCCAATCTTGGTTGTGTAGGTGCCAATATTTTTGAGGCAGGTACTACCTGGTCTGCTTTTGAGGCCGGTCAAAGATCTCAGAAAGTGATAGAGATAACACCCACAACCAATACGGGTGCGTCTTATACAGTTAGTTTGTACTATACACTTGCAGAATTGGGTGGCATCATGCCTGCTAATATAAAAATAGCCAAAACGAATGCAGCAACCATGGCAGCAGCAAACGCAACAAATACAGCTACGGCACCCACCACATTTACAGCATTTGGTACCGGGTATTTATTTACAGCATCGTTTACCGGCTTTTCTAAGTTTTTCCTTATAAATGAAAATGTTGTTCTGCCGGTAACGCTTGTTTCGTTTAGCGGGCATTTAAACAGCCAGCAGCACAGTGAGTTGCAATGGCGTGCAACCAACCAGCTTAATTTTAATTATTATGAATTGCAACGCAGTTACGATGCAGTACAGTTTGCTCCAATGGGCACTGTGCCTGCTGTTCAAAATAACGGTGGTAACCAGGATTATTCGTTTACCGACCCGCTACTTGCAAAAGCTGAAAATTTTTACCGCCTTAAAATGGTTGACCTGGATGGTAAATTTAAATTGAGTGATGTGATAAGGATCAGTAATAACAAAATTCAAAAATTTGCGGAACTGGTACAAAACCCGGTTCAAAACCAAATCTCTTTACTGATCAATAATACAGGAAAGGATGATGTTACCGTTGAGTTGTTTAACCAGGCGGGACAGTTAATTAATAAAATGAACCTGGGAAAAGCAGATGGCAAAATAGTATTACCATTTAAAACTTCTTTTATGGCAAGCGGTACTTATATGCTACGTGTTACTGCCGGTGATAAATCGGAAAACCTGAAGTTGACAAAATTGTAAATGCTGAACAATAAACAGTAAACAATGAACTAGGAGTCTGCCCAAGCGGGCAGACTCTTTTTATCATATTTGATAGTAATGACCGGAATATGAAGAAAAAACACACACAATATTATGCATTCAGCTTTATGCTGGTTTTGCTGCTTGTTAACCTCTTGTCGTCCTGTGCCCAAACTAAAAAGCTGGTAATTAATTCGCATGCTTTTTTTGAGCAGCGTTTACCGGGAATGCAGCGCACTGACCAAGATGGAAAGCCTGTTCCGGTAAAACCTGATACGGTAACTATTGTGTATGTTGAAACCGTTTCAAAGGATGTTCTATGGGAAACGGCCTGGCAAAACGGGCAGCAATATTCCTTCTTTAGCCAGGAGATAGTTGCAGCACCCTTTAATGCTGGCAGATCGTATACCGAAGACAGAAAGATTACCCTTTTTACCGAAAGCGGGAACTTTTTGTGGAAACTGTATTTAATCAAGGAGCCAAACCAGAAGGCGCCTCCCGACCAACCTATTAAGGGGAATGAAATTTTACTAAAGGGAAAATTTAAAGGAAAGCCTTTTTTTAAGAATGCCGGTAAGCCTGTTGAACTTGCGCCCATTCCCGCTGTTTAATATTTTTCGTTTCTTATAGAAAAATGTATTTGGTGCGATTTAATAGCTTATTTATCTATGCATTTGTTACAAATGCTGTACAACTATATAAAGATATTTGTGCTTATTAATCCCTGTTAATTAAATCCTAAAAGCTTTTTTCTTTGATGAGTGGTAACATTTTATAGTGTGGTACGTTTATTTTCGTAGTAACATCATTACGCCATGAATGATGTGTTCGCAAACCAATAAAGTATAGCCATGAAATGTTTTCAACTCAAAGCATTATGCTTTTGCATACTGCTATCCTCAACGGCATTTAGCCAAACTGCAAAAAAACAGTTAGCTGCCAAAAGAATTAATTCAACCATAAAAATTGACGGGGTTTTAGACGATGCAGCCTGGAAAGATGCACCGGTGGCTGATAAATTTACTGCCCTGCGCCCTGCACCTTTTATTCCCGAAAATCCTGACAACGCAACACAGATCTATTTTCTGTACGATAATGAAGGTATCTATGTGGGCGGCTATTTGCATGAAAAAGTAAAGGATAGTGTTGCGGCTGAATTAGCAGGCCGTGATGGTTTTGGGAATAATGATTTTGTAGGTGTGATCTTCGACACGTATTATGATAAACTGAATGCATTTGAATATTTTGTTACCCCGCTGGGTGAACAATGGGATGCAAAAGTATCGCCAAACATAAACGGTAACAGCGAGGACTTTAGCTGGAATGCCGTTTGGGAAAGCAAAGTAAAATTGCAGGCTGATGGCTGGACTTTTGAAATGTTTATTCCATACTCAGCCATCAGGTTCGGCAAAAAGAATGTGCAGGATTGGGGATTGAATATTGTAAGGCGCCGGCAAAAAAGCGGCCAACAGTTATTCTGGCAATCTATTGATCCTAATGCAAACGGGTTTCTAACACAAGAGGGATTATTTACCGGACTTGAAAATATTAAGCCGCCCATGCGTTTGCAGTTTTCTCCCTATTTTTCTACCTACATGAACCATGATGGTACAGCAAAAGAAAATAAAAACAAAACAACTTTTAACGGAGGTATGGATGTAAAATATGGATTGAACCAGGCCTTTACACTGGACATGACATTGATACCTGATTTTGGACAAGTGCAATCTGATAACCGTATTTTAAACCTGACTCCTTTTGAACAAAGGTTTAATGAGAACCGTGCTTTTTTTACCGAAGGAACCGAGTTGTTTAATAAAGGGAATCTTTTTTACAGCCGTAGGATAGGTATCGAACCCCGGTTTAGAAAATGGCATTCGCCCCAGGCAAATGAAGAGATTATTGAAGATCCGGGCCAGGCGAAAATTATTAATGCTACAAAGATCAGTGGCCGCACACAAAAAGGGTTGGGTATTGGCGTATTAAATGCGGTTACGCAAAACCAGTACACAACATTTCAGGATATCAACAGCAAAGAAACACGTAAGGAAATAAATATGCCCCTTACTAATTACAACGTACTCGTTTTAGATCAAACTTTAAAAAACAACAGCAGCGTCTCGCTGGTTAATACAAATGTATGGCGCAGCGGCAATGATTATGACGCTAATGTAACCTCAGGCCTTTTTGATTTTAATGACAAAAAAAATAAATGGAATATTGGTGGCAATGTGAGTTTCAGTAACCTGATGGGAAAGAATGGTAAGACCACAACCGGCTATGCACATAGTATTTACTTTGCTAAAACCAGCGGTCATTTTACTTTTAATGTCTGGCAGGATCTGTTTAATGATAAATACGATAAAAGCGATTTCGGATATTTTACTAACAATAACACGATGGATCAGGGAGCCTGGGCGGGCTATAACTGGACAAAGCCCATCGGGTGGTTTAATCAGCTACGTATAAATACAAATTTTTACTTCAGCAGGTTGGTAACACCTATTGATGTTTTGCGCCGTAAAGAAATGATGTATCAGAATGCAAGTATCAATTTTAATTTTAACGGCCAAACAAAAAAACTATGGTGGATTGGTGCCAATATTAATGGCGGCCCAAAGCGTAATGATTTTTATGAGCCAAGAAGCTATGGCCGTTTTTTTCAGGATAAAGGAAGAATAAATGCCAACTTCTGGTGGGAAAGTAATTTTGCAAAAAAACTATCCTGGGGTGGAAGTGTATATGCCGGAACTGGCGGTGTGTTTAAGAGAAAAAATTTCGATTATAATTTATACGGTAAGATCCGCTTCAGCAGTAAGTTCTCTGTTGATAATTCAATTTATGTAAGCAGCAGTAAAAACCAGTCGGGTTATGCAGGCGACACCACTATTGCTGCAAACAAGGTTATTTATTTTGCAAGAAGAGATGTAAAATCGGTTGAAAATGTAATGAGTATTAAATACAGTTTTACAAACCGCATGGGCATTACTTTAAGAGCCCGTCATTACTGGAGTAAAGTAAATCCTCGCCAGTTTTATGAACTGGATGCCAATGGTAAACTGCAAACGCCAGATATACCTTTTACCAGAAATGTAAATCAAAATTATAATTATTTAAGTGTAGACATGGTTTATAACTGGCAGTTTGCACAGGGCAGTTTCTTCAGTATTGTATGGAAAGATATCGGCGAAAGCTTCAACAGGGAGTTTGAAAAAAATTATGTGAAGAATCTTGGTAATACCATTGAAGGCAATCAGTTCAACAGCCTTTCTGTAAGGGTAATTTATTTTCTCGATTACCTTACTTTAAAAAGGAAATTGAAGAAAAGTTAATATTGAATTTAACAGGTAAAAAAATCCTCTCTTAATGGAGAGGATTTTTAGTTTTATCTTTTTGGCCGGCCATTGCCAATAATTATTGCTGCCATGGCAAGTCCGGCATCTTTTAACAGTTGCCCCGGATTACCTTCCAGTGCAGGTTTAAGGTGCAGGGTAAATACAAAAATCAGCAACACGATGGCCAGTAAATAACAACCAAATTTTTTAAGCTTGTTTAAGAGAATCGATAAAGCAGCAAAAGCCAAAACAGCGCCGGTTAAATAAACCCAGATTTTGCCATCTGCCGGAATGAAGCCTGGAATCAGGCCACTCATAATATCAGCATTCGAAAAATGTAATACGGCAAAATAACCCATGATTAAAGCGTACAGAATTTCGGCCAGTCTTGAAGGAAAGTTAAATTTCATAATATCAGATTTTATTCAGGCGAAAAAATAATCATTAATCTTTAAATATACAAGGCAATAAAACAGATACCAGAAAATCTGGTTGTGTAACAATTTGAAAAACTGTCTGGTTGTCACGAAAGATTTCGGGACGAAACCAGGACTATTTAAAGTTAAGCCATCTTCGACAAGCTCTGAATGACAGTAAAATTATTTGTCAGAATTTTAAACCGATATACTGCTGAAAACATGTAAACCGTTAATTGTATCAACAAAAGAAAAAGAAAATGCCACAGCTGTTAAATTAAATTTAACCCACTGTGGCATTAAAGAGACATTCAAATTTTATCTCAACAATGTTTTTGGAACTTCTTTTTCCAGTAAATATTTATAAATGAATTTTGTTTTCATGTTTTGAAAATGCATGCCTTTATTGCCACCCCAGCCATGACGGCCACCACTGTAAGGCATAAAGTCAAAATCTTTTTTAAGGTCCTGTAATTTGCTGATGAACTGGATGCTGTTTTGAATATGCACGTTGTCATCAATCATTCCGTGCACAATCTGTATCATGCCTTTATATTTGGACGCATGCGTCATTACATTGCTGCTTATATATCCCTCAGGATTGTTTGCAGGTGTACCCATAAACCTTTCGGTGTAATGCGAATCATATAATGTCCAATCGGTAACACTTCCTCCTGCCATACCATGTGTGAATACATCACTGGCATAAGTTAACGCATAACATGTCAGGTAACCGCCGTAGCTAAACCCGGTAATACAAACTTTTGATGCATCAGCACTTCCGTTTTCAATCAGCCATTTTACCATCGTACTGTAATCCTTCATTTCCCAATAGCCCAGGTTATGATACATATTGCTTACTCCCTCTTTTCCAAAATGTCCGCTGGCACGGTGATCCATACTCACCTGTATCAATCCTTCTTTAGCGTACCATTGCTGGTTACCATTCAGCCCCCAGGTATCCATTACAGTACCGGCATTTGGTCCGCCATAAATCGAAATAAGTACGGGGTATTTTTTTGTTTTATCCATATTAACCGGCCAGGTAATCTTCATAGGCAGGTCGTATAAACCATCATCACTTTTTACACGGATGATCTCAGTCTTCGCTAAATTATAATTGTCAAATTCTTCCGCTTTGCTGCTGCCCAGTTCTTTAATGATATTTCTTTTCGTACTCATCAGCGTCATTCCGTTTGGCGTTGATGTGTTTGAATAGGTTGTTACAAAATAGGACCCTCCGGGAGAAAGATTGATATTGTTATTGTATTCGCCCAGCGTAAGGCGTTCCATATTTTTACCGTTGATGCTCACCCTGTAAAAATCATTCCTCGCTGTATTCTCTAAACTTCTTGCAGTAAAATATACCGTGCCTTTCTTTTCATCTACATATTCAATATTCGTAACTGTAAACTTGCCGCTTGTAACTGCATTCACCTGCTTTCCCTTCATATCGTGGAAATACAACTGGTTCCATCCCGTCTTATCGCTTTGCAGAATAAATCCGGTACCGTCTTTCATAAACTGCATGCGGCCACCCTGGTCATCAAGGTCAATCCATGTTTTTTGTTTTTCGTTATAGAATTCCGATTTGGCTCCCGTAATTGTATTTACTTCATAAATGATAAGGTTATCCTGCAGGCGGTTCATCCATTGTACCAGTAACGAGCTACCATCGGGTTTCCAGTAAGGCTGTCCAAAATACTGGTCGTCTTTTTCATTAAAAGCTGACCAGACAATATTGCTGCCATCAGGCTTAACAATACCAACTTTTACTTCCGGATTTGGGTCTCCAACTTTAGGATAGCGCTGTGTTTCCACAACACCATGTAATCCCGGTGCATCGGTAATGGTAAATACCGGAATCTTCGAATCATCTGACCGGAAGAACACAATATTCTTACTGTCGGGACTCCACCAGAATGCACGGTACCTGCCGCGGCGGCCAAGTATCTCTTCCATATACACCCAGCTTGCGTAACCATTCAAAATGGTTTCGCTGCCATCTTTTGTTATCCTGTTTTCTTTTTTTGTCTCCAGGTTAACCGTGTACAGGTCGTTGTTTTTTGTGTAAGCAACGTATTTGTTGTCGGGACTTACTGTTGCATTGAACTCTTTGTCTTCATCATTGGTTAACTGTATGTCGCCTGCGCTGGCCGAAAGAAACAGGTCGTTGTTTTTTGTGATCACATTAGGCGTTTCAGCAACAGTACCTTTGTTTACTGCAGGTTCAACGTAGTCTTTTTCTGCTCCTGTTTTACAATCAACTTCATAGTTTTTGCTATCTCGGCTTAAAATAAAATGACTGTCATCTATCCATTTTACAACCCTTGGAAGCGTTTTAGTTATGCCCTTAAAATTATTTTTAAAAAACTGATCATCGCCCAGGTCTTTTTTTTGCGCCTGTGTTGCCAGGCTGAAACTGAACACCACAGCAAACACTGCAATATGCTTTACAAACTTTATCATATTTTATTTATTTGTTTTTTGAGTTGCCAAGATAATTTATTTAAGATGAAATACAGAACTGTAATTGATGAATGGGTTTGATAAAAAAATGCTGCGGTATAAGTACCGCAGCATCTCCTCAACAGGAATAAAAATATTAGTCATCTTTCTTTTCTGGCCTCATCATCGGGAAAAACAAAACATCCTGTATTGAATGCTGGTTGGTCAGCAACATCGCAATCCGATCAATACCAAAACCGATACCACTGGTTGGCGGCATACCATATTCCAGGGCACGTAAAAAGTCATGATCAATAAACATGGCTTCATCATCGCCACGTTCCATCAGTTTGGTTTGTTCTTCAAATCGTTCACGCTGTTCAATGGGATCGTTTAACTCACTGTAGGCATTGGCAATTTCCTTGCCGTTGCACATCAGCTCAAAGCGCTCTACCAGCCCGGGTTTACTGCGGTGCTTTTTGGTAAGCGGACTCATCTCCACAGGATAGTCCGTTATAAAAGTTGGTTGTATATAATTGCCTTCGCATTTTCCTCCAAAAATTTCATCTATAAGTTTTCCTTTTCCCCATTTCTCATCAGCATGAATATGCAGTTGTTTGCAAACATCCCTTATGCCGGCTTCATCCATTTCCGAAATATCGAAACCGGTATGTTCTTTAATGGCATCATACATGGTTATCCTTTTGTATGGTGCTTTAAAATCAATTTCTTTTTCACCCACAGTAACTTTGGTTGTGCCGTTTGTTGCCATGGCTGCTTTCTCCAGCATTTGCTCTGTTGTATCCATCATCCACTCATAATCTTTGTAGGCAACATAAAATTCCAATACGGTAAACTCCGGGTTGTGTGTGCGGTCCATTCCTTCGTTGCGGAAGTTGCGGCTGAACTCATACACCCACTCAAAACCTCCAACAATCAATCTTTTTAAATAGAGTTCGTTTGCAATACGCATGTACATGGGTACATCTAATGCATTATGATGAGTTGTAAATGGCCTTGCTGCTGCACCACCGGGAATGCTTTGTAAAACCGGAGTATCAACTTCCAAAGCTCCACGATCATTCAAAAATTCACGAATGGCATTTACCATTTTTGTACGCTTGATAAAAGTTTTCTTTACTTCAGGATTTACGATCAGGTCGGCATAACGCTGCCTGTATCGGAATTCAGGATCTGTAACTTCATCAAAAGCTTCTCCGTCTTTCTCTTTTACAATTGGAAGCGGACGTAATGACTTTGTAAGAATTGAAAATTCTCTTACATGAATGGATGTTTCACCTGTCTTGGTTGTAAATACATAACCCTTAACACCAACGATGTCGCCAATGTCAACTAATTTTTTCCAAACTGTCTGGTACAATGTTTTATCCTCACCGGGACAAATATCATCCTGCTTTATGTAAAACTGAATCTTACCAACTGAATCCTGTATTACTGCAAAATTTGCTTTACCCATGTCACGTACACTCATGATGCGGCCTGCGATACACACATCTGCAAACTGATCTTTATTCTCATCCCCTTTATAATTTTCTTTGATATAAACTGATGTGGTGTTTACAGGGTACAAAGCTGCCGGGTAGGCATCAATGCCCAGTTTTGTAAGTTCTGCCAGTTTCTCTCTGCGGATAATCTCCTGTTCTGATAAATGTTGTGTGCTCATAAATTACTGTACTCTTTTTTTGATAGGCCAGCAAAGATACCGCATACGGTTCATTTGTGTATTTGAGGTTTTAGGCACTGTAATTGCCAATATTCTTTCATATATTTAAGTAAAGCAAAATTATAAAAATGAAAAGAATTTTAGCAGTAGTCCTGTTCTCCAGCCTGTTCTATGGTTGTGATGTAATTAAACAATTACCAACAATGACCGGAGGAGTTACTGAATCTGAAGCCGGAGAAGGCATAAAGGAAGCCCTTAGCCAAGGTTTGGTTGGCGCAGTTTTGAAGCTGAATAAAGAAGATGGTTTTTTTAAAGATGCTTTTTATAAGATACTGGTACCTGACGATGCCAGGAAGATTGAAAATACTTTACGTGATATTGGCCTGGGCAGTATGGTTGATAAAGCAATACTACAGATTAACCGTGGCGCTGAAGATGCAGCAGGTTATGCAAAACCCATTTTTGTGAACGCCATAAAAAGCATGAGTATACAGGATGCGATTGGTTTGGTAAGAAACGGTGATACCAGCGCTACTCATTTTTTCAGGGATAAAACAACCGCACAATTAATTGCGGCTTTTACACCGGTGATCAAATCTTCGCTTGATAAAGTAAACGCCACAAAGTATTACGGCGATATGGTAACTAAATACAACAGCATTCCGCTGGTAAAAAAAATCAATCCCGACCTGACCAGTTACGTAACCTTAAAGGCAACTAATGCTTTGTTTGATCTGGTGGCGCAGGAAGAACGGAATATCCGCAATAATTTTGCAGCAAGGACAACGGATATTTTAAAAAAGGTTTTTGGGGGGATATTGTAGCTAATAATCCGCCAGCAAAATCTGCCATGCCTCAATTACTTTGCCAGCATCTAATAGCTCCTTAGCGTATTTATGCAGCTCCTTATCCATCTCATCGGGGTTAATGGAAAAATACTGGATAATATTTTTAAGTTTATCATCGCTGAATGCCGGATCAACAAACGGCATTTCATGTACATTGGCCAACTGGCCTAGGTTATTGCCGGTAAGTATCTTACTGTTGCGGATGCTTTCGGGCAAGGCATCTACACCAATACCAAGTTGTGTATTGGGTTTGGCTACATCAAATACGGCATTTCCGCTGGCACGGCAGTAATGATCGGCGCCCATTCTTGCCACCAGGTCAATCTTATGCGGATCAATCTGTTTTTTCTCATTCAGAATATCATCGTTGATATGCATAACTAATACTTCGCAAACCACCAGGTTGCCGGCGCCGCCTTCGGTTCCGGTTTCAATCACTTCTCTCACTTTACACTCTATCTGCACCGGGCTTTCGGCCACACGCCATGGTTTTATTTTTTCCGATGCCAGCCTGGTAAATCCTGATTTTTCAAATTCATCAACGCCCTTTGGATATTCGCAACTGCTCAGACTGGCCTGCTGCACCATGGCGTAATTCACCACATTGATGACCACTTCTTTTGTTTCTAAAATATTCTGCAGCGTATGTTTTGTGGTATTGTCCCTCACCCTCCTGGCCGGAGAAAAGATAAGCGTGGTCGGGTTGCTTCCAAAAACATTAAAAAAACTGAATGGCGATAAATTAGGATTGCCATCCTTATCAACAGTACTGGCAAAGCAAATAGGCCTTGGTGCCACGGCTCCTAATAAATATGCATGTAATTCGCCTGTTTTTATTTCTCCGGGGATGATTTTCATATTTGTAAATATAGGTTCATAAAATTACTTAAAAAGCATTGCTTTGTTTTTGTAAATTCAATTTTAAAATTTTGTATGCGCCGCAAAAAAGGATTACTTTTTTTAATCAGTCTCGTATTATCTGTTTGCCTTTCTGCTCAAAATGCTAAACCGGTCATCAGGTTAAATTTATTGGGCTATACTCCCGGAAGTTTGAAAGTGGCAGTTTGGTGCAACAAACAAAAAGATACCATAAAAGACTTTTACCTGGCAGATGCTGCCACTAAAAAAATGGTTTTTAAAAAAACTGCCGGAAGTGCATTTGGTAATTACGGCCCATTTCAGCAAACGCAGCGGCTCTCATTTACTGAATTTAAGAAACCCGGTTCTTATTATATTGTTGCAGGAGATGCTGTTTCGCCTGTTTTTAAAATTGATGATGAGGTATATAAAGGCACTGCTGATTTTTGCCTGCGCTACATGCGCCAGCAACGCAGCGGCTTTAATCCTTTTTTAAAAGACAGTTGCCATACTCATGATGGCTATACATTGTATGGGCCCATGCCCGACAGTACGCATGTTGATGTGGTGGGCGGCTGGCACGATGCCAGTGATTACCTGCAATATTCAACCACATCGGCCAATGCAACTTATCATTTGCTGATGGCTTACCGTGATTTTCCATCGGTATTCAAGGATGAAAAAATGGCCAATGGGCTGGCTGGAAAAAATAATTATCCCGATGTGTTGGATGAGGCACAGTGGGGGATTGACTGGTTGATGAAAATGAACCCGTCGGAAAATATCATGTTCAATCAATTGGGCGATGACAGGGATCATATCAGCATGCGGATACCAAAACTCGACAGTCAGTATGGAAAGGGATATGAGCGCCCGGTGTATTTTATTGATGGCAAACCGCAGCAGCGGGGAAAATTTATGAACAATACAACAGGCACCAGCTCAACTGCTGCAAAATTCAGCAGCGTGTTTTCACTGGCGCATGTCTTGTATGAAACAGATTCGCTGTTCAGAAAGAATACCAGACGCGGCGGCTATTATGGAAGAGCTATTGAGGCGTTGAATTTTGCAAAGAAAATTCCCGGTGTTACACAAACTGCTTCGGTGCGTTCGCCCTATATATATGCAGAAGAAAACTGGGAGGATGATATGGAGCTGGCAAGTATTTCCATCCATAACATGTTTAACCATACACCCGGCGCTGCTGATAATGGCCATTGGATGGTGCTGGCGTTGGCAAATGCTAAAAATGAAAAATTAACACCCTGGCTTGGCGCCGACACTGCAAAACATTATCAGTGGTATCCGTTTATAAATATCGGCCACTATGAATTAATCAAACAATTGCAATCAAAAAAGTTTGGACCCGGCGTTGGTTATTACAAATCATTTGTTGAAAATTTCTGGAACAATGCCGATACTGTTCTGGGCTATTACAAACAAGGCATTCAGAAAGTATGGAACAAAGCAAACCAGAATGCGTTTTACAGGGGCGTACCTTTTATCTGGTGCAGCAACAATTTAACTGCATCATTTGCCATACAATGTTACTGGTACCGCACATTAAGTAATGACCGTTCTTTTGAAGAATTGGAGCAGGCGAATTTCGACTGGCTCTTTGGCTGCAATCCCTGGGGAACAAGTTTTGTATACGGGATGCCGCAGCATGGAGATTATCCGCAAGACCCACACTCAGCTTTTACTCATTTGAAAAATTATCCCATTGACGGTGGCCTGGTTGACGGACCGGTGTATGGAAGCATTTATAAAAATCTTATCGGTATTACCTTGTATCAGCCTGATGAATATGCAGAGTTCCAGAGTGACCTGGTTGTTTATCATGATGATTATGGAGATTACAGTACCAACGAACCTACCATGGATGGTACTGCTTCGCTGATCTATCTCTTGGCAGCAAAAGAAAACCAATCAAACCCCATAAATAAAAAATATACTTACGATCATGGAGCAATAATCAGGGGAGATACAATACAGAAAAATATTGCACTGGTTTTTACTGGCCATGAATTTGCTGATGGAGCTTCAATCATCACTAAAACCTTGCAGCAGCAAAAAGTAAAAGCATCTTTCTTTTTTACCGGAGATTTTTATAACAACAAGTCTTTTAAAGAAATAATCGGCAACTTAAAAAAAGACGGACATTACCTGGGTGCTCACTCCAATAAACATCTGTTATATGCCGACTGGAATAAAAGAGACAGTCTGTTGCTGACAAAACAGGAATTTAAGAATGATCTGGAGCAGAATTATGCAGCCATGAAAAGATCGGGTATCAATAATGCAAAATATTTTTTACCAGCCTATGAATGGTTTAATGATTCTATTGCTGCATGGACAAAAGAGATGAACCTGCAATTGATAAACTTCACACCGGGTACAAAAAGCAATGCAGATTATACCTGGCCGGCATTAAGTAATTACAAAAGCAGTGATGCTATTTATAGTTCGATAATAGAATACGAAAAACAAAAAGGGTTGAATGGTTATATCTTATTGTTGCATATTGGAACCGACCCCAGACGAACTGATAAGTTTTATTTTAAACTGAATCAATTAATCAAGAATTTAAAACAAAAAAATTACCGGTTTAAACGGATAGATGAATTGCTGGACTGACGAATTTAACCGCGGAGACGCTAAGGCGCTAAGTTTAGAAATCGTTTACGAATCTTTTTATTCCATCTTTGATAAGCGGGACGTGGAAATTAACTAAAAATCCTAATTTCTTTTGAGACAGCTTTAAATAGGAAATTATCTGAGCAGTATACACAGGATGGATAACATCAGCACATTTAATTTCTATCACAATTTCATTTTCAACCAATATATCAATAGCATAATGTTTGCCGGTATCATGACCTTTATAAAATAGCTTTACCTGAACCTGATTTTGTGCGATAATATTTCTGAGCTCAAACTCTTTTAATAAGGCATATTCATAAGCAGACTCAAGTAATCCCGGCCCAAGTTCTTTATGAACCTGGAAACATGCATCAACAATTTGTGTTGCCAGATGATTATATGTTTCTTTTGTCATCACTTAGCGTCTTTGCGCCTTAGCGGTTAAATCTTCTTCAACGCCAAAATTGAAAAATCGCTTTCATCTTTCACAATCGTATTACTCAACTTTCCCAGTCCATCAATTTCCATATCTACCACATCTCCATCCTGTAACCATTGTGGTTCAAAATCGGGATTGTTTAATAAACCTGTTCCGTTTAATTCTAAAAAGCAGCCGGTACCAACGGTTCCGCTTCCGATAACATCGCCTGGCATCAGCTCGACACCGTAACTACAGCGTTCAATAATTTCAGCAAAGGTCCAGTCCATATCAGCCAGGTTGCCTTCGCTTACCTGTTTTTCATTAACCCAGCATTTCATTCCCAGGTTCCAGGCTTTACCAGTGTGGTTTTCTTTACAGGGGACTTCATATTGTTCCAGTTCATCTAAAGTAACCAGCATGGGGCCTATCACCGTACAAAAATCTTTTCCTTTTGCAGGGCCAAGATTCAGTTTCATTTCTTCCATCTGCAATGTTCTTGCACTCATGTCATTCATGATCATAAGTCCGCCGATATATTCATCAGCATCAGCTGCTTTAATATTGCGGCCGGGTTTGCATATAACTATAGAAGCTTCCAGTTCAAAATCAAGTTTATGAAAATGATCGGGCATGCATACAATTTTGCCGGGCCCCTGAACACTATTGTGATTAGTAAAATAAAATATAGGATATTGATCGTACTCGGGAATCATATCCACTTTCCTGTTTCTCCTTGCAGAAGCTACATGCTGGCGAAAGGCATAAGCATCCCTGCAACTGGTAGGGTGAGGTACCGGTGCAAATATTTCTGCATCAGCCAAAGGCTGTCCCATTACATTTCTAACCAGACCATCCTTAATTTTTTGTTCCACCGCTCTTGCCATGGGCATCAGCTCTTCCCAAAAGTTTAAAAACATAGCCATAGTATTGGGTAAATCATTGTGCAAAACATCCATGGGGTATACATTGCCGTCAACAACAATGCCTAAGTGGTCGTGCCCGCCGTTTAAATAAGTAACTAATTTCATTTTTTGATTATTATTTTAAGATTTATAAATAGCCAGGCCAAGCTGTGGTAAATTCAGCAGTTAAATAATTTAATATATACATGTTATACTGTTACAGCAAATTTAACTATTAAATATGGAGCAAAATGGTTTCAGTTTTAATGAACTTTAGTTAGATTTGTGTTGAATTATTACTATACTTATGAAGTTCGAAAAAATTCATAACAAAGGCCAGGCTCAGATTTTTAAGAATAAATACCTGGAATATCTTACAAAGACCCATCCCCTTGTAATCTGGGGGCTCTATATTCCAATCCTGGGATTGATGCTTTACTACAGCCATGCTAAACTTGGATTTGGGTTTTCAGGTATTGTGTTAACCTTTTTAGCCGGGATGTTTTTTTGGTCGCTTTTTGAATACATGATTCACCGTTATGTATTTCATTTTATGGCAGAAAGTAAAAGGGCTTTACGGATTGTTTATGTAATTCATGGCAATCATCACGAATACCCAAGAGATAAGGAAAGATTATTTATGCCACCGGTGCCAAGTTTATTGCTGGCATCAGCAGTTTTCTGCAGCATGTATTTTACCGGGTATATTTTCGGGATGAGCAGTTATGCATTTATGTTCTTTCCGGGTTTTATACTGGGTTACCTGATTTACGGAACCATGCATTATGCCATTCATGCCTGGAACCCTCCATTTAAGTGGATGAAACCTTTATGGCGCAATCATCACCTGCATCATTACAAAAAAAATGAACTAGGCTTTGGCGTAAGCTCCACATTATGGGATCATGTATTTGGTACTATGTTCGACCTCAGTAAAGAAAAAGAAGATAAGGAGAAGGTACAGGAGCTGATGTTCAGCAAAACTTCAAAAAAAGAATTACAGGAGCTTTAGGCCACTACCATTTTTCCTCTTCATCAAAATCGTTAGCCTGCTGGCTAAATAATTCACGACTTTTTATTTTCTGCTGCTGCCTTTCAATAATGAGTGCAGCAATGATATGTGCCGCATCTTCCTGCTGATTTTCATGCAGGAGTAATTTTAATTTTTGTTCACTTACATCAATGCGGTACAGGTAGGTAATCAGTTTATCAAAATCGTGATTTATCAGGTGGTTAATATATTCTGCCAGTTGATCCTTCACTTCGTCATACGATTTCCTTTCTGCAAAATTGATTGGCAGTTCTTTATTTAATAGCCTTATTAATTCTGCTGTCTCCATCTGTTAAATTATTTTATCACCGATCTGTTCTCCATCACCCCCGTACCAAATAATGCAAAATCGTATTTAACCGGATCGGTTTTATCTAATGTACGTAAAAAAGCGGTTAATTCCAATGCGGTTTGCCAGTCGGAGGGTTGTCTTTTTATTAAATTAAATTCTTTTGCAATCCTTGCCACATGAACATCTAAGGGGCAGATGAGTTGAGCAGCGCTGATTTTTTTCCAGATACCAAAATCAACTTTTTTATCATCATTCCGTACCATCCACCGCAGGAACATATTCAGTCTTTTGCAGGAAGAGTTCTTTTCGGGTGAAGCAATATGTTTTCTGGTACGCTCCGGAATATCGGGTAACGAAAAAAAGTAATGATAAAATCCTTTCAGTCCGTTTTCAACAGTTTCATCTTTTTTGAGCATCCATTTGGTAAAGGCAATTTCCAGTGAATCATGGTTGGAATAATGCATTTTAAAAAAAGCGATAAAATACAGCAGATCCGTTGCATTGAATGTACGGTGTTTAAAGGAAAGTAGTTTTTTAAGATCATTATCAGTATGATGCAAACAGAAATCATGTGGAGAATTATTCATTAACTGCATCAGCTCTTTTGATTTGTTGATGATGGTGGTACGGTTGCCCCAGGAAAAGATAGCAGCAAAAAAACCTGCAATTTCTATATCCTGTTTTTTTGTAAAGGAATGTGGAATAGAAATGGGGTCGTCTTTAATAAAAGACGGTTGATTGTATAATTTAACCTTCTTATCTAAAAATTGTTTTAGCTTTTTTTGCATAAAACAAAAATAACCTGTCGTGCTCAGAAAAACCGGGTAGGTTATTGAATTGTTAGTTACTTATCAGCGGGGAATGATTGCGCCGCTGCCGCTTATACGTGCATTGATGACCGGGTTGCCTTTGTAATAAACGTTTCCACTTCCGGCAATATTTACTTTTAAATTATTGCTAACTGTAGCTTCCTGGTTGCCACTTCCTGAGATGGTGATGTTTGTATTTTCAGCAAGCATCCCAAAGCTGTGAACATTACCACTTCCCGGTATTGTAGAAAAATAATCCTGTGTAGTACCATAACTGAAATAAATATTACCACTGCCGTAGATGTTTGTTTCAAAAACCGGTACATTACTAAAAGTACCCGTGGCATTAATATTCCCCGATCCAGAGATTGATAATCCCTTTAACACAGGAAGGGTTATATATACTTTTACATTATCGTTTTTTACTTTAACGTTATCCCTGTATCCTAATGTAAGTATATCATTGAGCAGGTTGGTTTCAAAATAAGAAATTAAATTACCGTATCCGCTTACTTCTACTTTAAAATTTGTACCCTGGGTTACAAAAACTGCTGTAGCACCTAATGCATGTATCCTGGCGAAATTAATTATTGCCCTGTTTTCATTTCTTACAGGCCCATGCCCCGATATGCGTTCTTTTTTGCACGACACAAATACAGTTAAAACTGTTGCCAGTATAATAAACCTCACCGTTTTCATAATTGTAGTTTAATGTTGAAAATTTTTTAAGTACTAATTTTTCACAAACATAAACCGGGTGAACAGCCCGAAAAACTGAAACAGTATAAACTGTGGCTAAATTGTATTTTATATAGTTGAAAAGACAGGAAAACCTGTATGAACTGTTTTTACGGAAGCTGTTTATTTGCAGATTTATTGTTCGGTGATTAGCTTGCTCATTATTTTAAAACCCAGGCCATCACATGCTGCATTCTTACCAGACTGATTTATAATAACCACTACAGCTTTGCTTTTGTCTTTTAAAAAAGCACAAAAAGTTGAAAAACCATAAGTGCCTCCATTATGCCAGATCACCGGTATTTTACCATTTGCATTTATAATATGCCAGGCCCTGCCCACGCCCACCTGTGCATTTATAGCCACTGTCTGGGTAGTTAATTTATCAACAAGTATATTTGAATTATCCGTTTTGGGAAAACACATATTTTGAAGATAACTGAGCATTTCGGTACCATTACATTTTAAACCGCCTGCAGGTGCCAGAACATTCATATTCCAGAAAGGAGTTTTATCATCTGCAGCAAAATATCCCTGGCTTTTATTATCAGAAAGTGCAACGGCGTTTTCGGCTGATACCATTTTAAACGGAAGAAATATATACTGATCTAATAATTGGGCATATGTTTTACCTGAGATTCGCTGAGCTAAAACACCGGCAAGCCCGGCGCCCAGGTTTGAGTAATTGCTTTTTCCATCAGGCTTGGGGTTACAGTCTTTTAAATAAGTATAAAGATCATTCTCCGAATAATTTTCGTAGGGTTGCCGTGGATTATTCATCTTCATATTGCCGGGCAACCTGGGTAAACCTGAGGTATGATTCATCAGGCTTAAAAAACTTATGTCACGGATATTGACGTTCTTTTTAACCGAATCAGGGAGATATCCGATTATCGGGTCAGTATCTGAAATTCCTTTTTCATGTAAAACTGCCATCAATACATAGGCTGTAAAGGTTTTGGTAATGCTGCCTATTTCAAAAACTGTTGCCGAATCATAAACTGATTTTGTATCTGGATTTGCAAAGCCCGAACTGAAATAACTTCTGGTACTATTGTTCAGTACTGCAACAAAAACGCCGGGTACTTTTTCCTTTTGGTAAGTCTCTTCGGCGGCTTGTTTTACAAAGGAATCTAAATTTTCTTCACCGGTCTGGGCAAATGCAAGCTGTGTAAAAAATGTTAATCCCAATAACGACAATAGTAATTTCAGCTTCATATTGATCTGTTTATCCGATTGCTTTATTCAAATCTTCAATTAAATCATCAGCATCTTCAATACCTACACTTAATCTTATCAGTCCATCGCTCAGCCCGTTTTTAATCCGCTCTTCACGTGGTATGCTGGCGTGGGTCATGCTTGCAGGATGGTTGATCAGCGATTCAACACCACCCAGACTCTCGGCCAGCGAAAATAAATGTGTTGATGACAGTACTTTGTTTGCTGCTTCAATACTTTCGTCCTTTAATTCAAAACTTATCATTCCGCCAAAACCACGCATTTGTTTTTTGGCAACTACATAACCTGCATTGTCTTCAAAACCTGGCCAGTACACTTTACTCACCTTAGCATGATTACGTAACCAATGTGCAATTTTTTCTCCGTTCTCACAATGTTGCTTCATACGTACATGAAGAGTCTTTATTCCTCTTAGGATTAAAAAACAATCCATGGGGCCGGGTACAGCGCCACAGCTCTTTTGTATAAAGTACAATTTTTCCCGCAGCTCTTTATCATTCATCATCAATGCACCTTGTATCACATCGCTATGTCCGCTCAAATATTTTGTAGCCGAATGCATGATGATATCTGCACCCATATCTAAAGGATTTTGTAAATAAGGCGAAGCAAAAGTGTTATCAACACATAACAAAGCATTGGCTGCTTTTGCAATTGTTGCAATAGCAGCAATATCACTGATATTCATCAACGGATTTGTTGGAGTTTCTATCCAGATCAATTTTGTATTTGTGGTAACAGCGGCTTTTACATTAGCTGCATCCGTAGTATCTACATAAATGAATTTTATGCCAAAGCGTTCCCAAACCTTTGTAAACAAACGGTAGCTTCCGCCGTACATATCATTGGCAGCAATCACTTCATCACCGGGATTTAGTAATTTAATAACAGCATCAGTTGCTGCAACCCCGCTGCTGAAAGCCAAACCATAGTTTGCATTTTCAATTATGGCATAAGCATCTTCCAGGGCTTTTCGTGTTGGGTTCTGGCTGCGGGCATATTCATACCCCTTATTTTTTCCGGGCGCTTCCTGCACATAAGTGCTGGTTTGATAAATAGGTGTCATGATAGCACCTGTACTTGGATCAGGCTCTGCACCTGCATGAATAAATTTAGTAGCAATCTTCATTTGTATATTGATTTTAGAATAAAAACAATGAGGGGCAAAGGTGAGGAAATAATAGGGAAAAGCAAGTTGTGCCTTAACACAATCGTTGCTGTGTCATAAAAATTAAGATAATCTTAAATATACTGCGCAGCACATAAGTACCGCCAGTCGTAATTTTTACCGGCATGTACAGCCAGCGGTTCAATTTTTTTATCAAGTGCTTTTTTAGTGAGTATACCGCTGTTTATGAGTTTTCTTTTGGATTCTTGTATGTACTCCTGCAAGGCGGGATCTTCCATCCATTTTTTCTGAGGGGTTTCAAAGCCGATTTTATTTTTGCGCCATACAATATCATCAGGCAGTTTTTTATCCATGACTCTGCGTAATAAAAATTTTGTCCAGCCATCATGCATCTTTAATTGCGATGGGAGTGAAAAAACAAATTCAACCAGTTCATGATTTAAAAAAGGTAACCGCACTTCCCGGCCATGTGCCATACTGTTTCTGTCGGCAAAGCGAAGCAATTCTTCCAACCCCATTTCGGTAGTATTGAAGTGAAGGATATCGTTGAGTTTGGTAACAATGGGTTTATGAATGCCTTCCCATTCATGTCCTCTCAGTAATTTTAAAAATTCCGTACTGATGTCGGGGTGATGAATTGTTTTTTGGTATTCTCTTTTTTCGAGCATGATAGCAGCATGAGACGGAAGAAATGCTGCAAAATAATTTTTCAGATTCCAGAGAAAAGGTTGTCCGTTTTTACGGAATGCTGTTCTTTCAATTTGTGTTGCACCCAGTTTATGTCTGCTTAATACTTCCTGCAGGTACCAGTGAATATACCTTGGGTAGCCTGCCAGTATTTCATCGGCACCCTGGCCATCGAGTAATACTTTTACTTCATGATGTTTTGCAAGTTCAAATACTTTGTATTGTGCAAAAATGCCTGATGACTGAAAGGGTTCTTCCTGGTGGTAACAAAGTTTTTCAAAATCTGTTATCAAATCAAGTGCAGTTGGTTGGGTTTGAAAATTAGCAAGACCGAAATTTGAAACAACCGATTGAATGTATTTTGATTCATCTTTTTCAAAGCCCGGAAAAACAGCCGAAAATGTTTTTAATTGCTGTGCTTTATCAGCCCCTCCGGTACTGTTTTGTATTTGATGTACAAAAGCTGCAATTGTTGAACTGTCAAGTCCGCCACTTAAACTGGTACCTGTTGTTACATCACTCCGTAACCTTCTTTTTACAGAAATATTCAACAACTCAGTGAATTTATCAACGGCATCTGATGCCAGAATATCAATTCGTATTTCTTTATTTATACTCCAGTATTTTGTGATCTTGCAAAGTTGTTTTGACGAAGGCGTGAAAGTTAAATAATGTGACGGAGGGAGGGAATAAATATCTTCAAAAAAAGTTTGCTCCTTATCCACACAATTTTGAACATGGCCAAGTGTAAGATAATTGAGCAGCATTTTTGAATCTGTTTTCTTTTCTATCCCAATTGCCCAAAGTGCTTTCATTTCACTGGCAAAAATTAAATGCCCGTCATCTTCATAATAATAAAAAGGTTTTTCTCCAAAACGGTCCCTGGCTGCAAAAAACTGTTCTTCCTTTTCATCCCAAATGGCAAATGCAAACATGCCGTCAAACTGTTGCAGGCATTTTTCTTTCCAGTAATCGTAGGCAGCCAGAATTACTTCCGTATCGGATTGACTTGAAAAATTATAACCTTTATTTTGTAGAAATGACCTGATCTCTATGTAATTGTAAATTTCGCCGTTGTGTACTATCTGGTAACGACTTAAATAACTCATGGGCTGTGCTGCATTATTGCTCAGGTCAATAATTGCGAGCCTCCGGTGTCCAAGATGAACCGTGTTTTTTTTATTACTCCATTGTCCTTCACCATCCGGTCCCCGGTGAGCAATAGCATCAGTCATTTTTTTTAAATGCTCCGATGCCATCAGGTTAGCGCCCTGTAATAATATTCCGGCAATTCCACACATAGTGTAAATATCAACAAAAAAACCGAGTGAAAATTGTTTGTAAAATTATTGTTTGTGATTGAAGTGGATGGGCAATACTGTTTTCGCATTACCCCAGGCCATTACCAGATCGCAACCATAGATTGAACTTTGAAATAACATGGTGAAGTATTCTATTTCCACATCGTTTTTAATTACAGGGATTTCAATTTCTGCAATATCTTTTGTCTTATCTATATGTAAACCCCAACTATACAGGTTTTCATTAAAAACGATATTCCATTTATCGGGGTATGGGATGCAGTACATAATATACCGCCCCGGTGCAATTTTTCTTCCGTTGATAGTTACCTGTTTGAAAAACTCTATTTCTGTAGCTTCATTTGCTCCCAGCCTCCAGTCCTGCCCATATCTCTGAATCACATTTTGCAGTACGGATGAGTCGGCAAAAATAATTCTTTTGTTTATTTGAGGGCGGCTGTAAATTATCCTTGCAACCGGATTAGCAAGGTTTGGCGTAAGCATTTTTTGTTTTGGATAATCTTCGGGAAAGTAAATCATATCCATCGGCGACTTATCAATGGATAAGATAAGGCTGTCTTTTACCGATACCGGAATACGCATGGTATTTAAATTGTCAGGAACTTCATTTACAGGTTGCTGACAGGCAATAAAAGAACACAATGCAAAAAAAACTACAGGAACAGAAAATCCTTTTTTAAAACACATGATTAATAAATTGATTAGAAAACAATCGGTAAATTAAGTTTCACGTCATCCCAGGCAATAATAAGACCGGCACCCGAATCAGATTTTTCAAAAGCCATTACAAAATCTTCTTTTATTTCGGTTTGCTTTTGCACAGGCACATCCATCCTTAGCAGATCATTTTTTTCATCATACTTAAACGACCCCCAGGTATCGGTATCCTTGTTTATAATAATAGTCCATTTTTCTGCATTGGGGATGCTATACATGCTGTATCGCCCTTTTTTTACTTTTACATCATTGATCTTTACATCAGCGAAAAATTCAATCTCAGTTGCTTCATTGGCTCCCAGACGCCATACTTTTCCATATTCAAGTAATTCCCCAAAAATGGACCTGCCATTTTTTTGAGGCCTGCCGTAAATAACCCTTGCTACCAAAGGCTCTGTTGTTTTATCCTGTATCTTAAGTACTGGATAACGGTTTGGATAATAACTCATATCCATGGGCGATTTATCCATAGCAGGTAATTTGGTTTGTGCCTTCAGTGTTGAAAATGAAAAACAAAGTACTGTGATAACCAGAAATAAAAATTTCATACTTTTTTATTTAAAGATAATGAAATCACCTGTTTAATAATTCATCTAATTGGTTGATGGTAAATTTTTTCAGATCAGGAAAAAAAGCAGCATAGCAAACCTGCATGGCATCATAATGTTCGGTAAAAATGTCAAAGGCAATTTTTGATTCATCAAGGTAAGCTGCACGCCGCACCACTCCATTAAAACTTTTTTCGATGGCCCAGGTATATTTATAGTTGTAAAGCCAGTTATGCTCCTTCATGTATGGAAACATTTTCGAAAAAGGGGGAGGGAAGAGTTCAATAAAAGGCTCCAGCATTTCGTAACTGTGGGCAGCAAATTGCTGTAATTCGGTTTCGTTTCTAAACTCATTTACATCAATTGCCAGAAAATGATCATATACCACATCGGCAAATGCGCCTGAGTACAGGCGGTATTGAGGCCTGAAAAAAGCTTTCAGTTCATGAGTGGCAGCATGAGTATCGGTATAATTATCAATTGCCCGGTGCAGCCTGATACCTATTTGTACGGGCAGGGGGTAGTTAAATTGTTTTTTACCCTTTATATAATCACTTATCATATTGCCCACCAGTATTTCGGGCTTATTAAACGAAAGATATGCATGGGCCAGATAGTTCATATTGTGTATAAAGATACTTAGTTTAAAACGGCTTTTTGCTTTAAGGCCCCGCAAGGGGATTAAGAAAAAGTTAATGCCGTATTCACTTTTTAACAATACAGCATCATTTTTAATCTTTTTTTAAGAAAAAAATACAGATGCATTGCCACAGTTGATTTTGCAGATGATTGTTGGTTTAATTTATTTGAATTTTTACCGCTTATACTGCAATTAACTTTCATTAACAATCCAGGTACAGTTTTACTTTTGACTGAATAATCACATTGCTACTTTTGGGTTGTAATTAAAGCTGCCAGTCATGAGGCAGTTATTTTAAAAAACAAAAAAGTATAGTTATGAAAAAGTTTAAAATCGTTTTAACAGCAATCGTAATGCTGTTCGCTAGTACCGCCTTTGCAACAGAGCCAGTAAAAATTTCTAAAATTGTAAAGGCCGCATTCGAGAGTGATTTTTCCAAAGCCAGCCAGGTAATCTGGAAAAGATCGGAGGAATTCTATTTTGCATCCTTTATACTTAATGATGTAAATGTTGATGCCGCTTATAATGAATCCGGAGAATTGTTAGGGACCTCCAGATTTATTACTGCCGCACAGATGCCATTAAGTATTTCATTGGCAATTGCTGAAAAGTATGAAGGGTATCAGGTTGACAAATCAGTTGTTGAGTTAACTTTTGAGGGTAGTACCAGGTATTATGTTACAGTGTCTGGGAAAACACAGGTATTAAGACTAAAGTGTTATATCAATGGCGATATTGAGGTAGAACGTAAAGCAAAAAAATAACAGGTTTTATTTTTGAGTTAGGTTAAAGAACCCCGGCTTTCGGCCAGGGGTTCTTATTATTTGACAGCTTCTGTTTTTATCCAGTTTGAAATTATTTTGAGGGTTTCGGTATCAAAACTTTCTTCAAGCTCTTCATATTCTTCAACAGTGCATTTTGTGCAATGCTGAAATAAATGGTTTAAGCCCGGTAGCTCTATGGTTTTAAAATTTTTATTTTTATTTTTCTTCAGTGCATTCTCAATGGCTGCCAGATTTTCCTTGGCAGCTACTTGTATATCTTTTTCACCATTTAATGCCAGTACCGGACAATTAACTTTACTAAGATATTCCGATGGATTGATACTTATGAAATAAGGGAACCAAGGCCCGCTTAAATCTTTAATAAAGGCATTTGTAAAATTAATCATCGTTTTTTCATCTATAACCCCCGTTGTATTTTTTATTGTGGAAGCAGATTTGCCAATTTGCCATTTTTTAAAAACGCTTATTGCATTTTGCGATGCTGATGCTGAATCTTTAGCTTTAATTATAGCGGTAACAATATTTCTGTATAAAGGGCGATATGATTTTACATCATCAGCCGCTACACCCACAGAAGCCATCACATCTGCACTTTGTTGTTCCATCATATCTAAAATCGGTAAAGCAGGGCCGGCCAGCAATACTATAAACCGTACATCTTTTCTTTTAGATGCAACCATAGGCGCAATCAATCCCCCTTCACTATGGCCTATTAATCCAATCCCGTTTGTATCTACATCGGCCCTTGTCTTTAAATAACTGATTCCTGCTTCAACATCATTGGCAAAATCTGCTGTGGTTGATTTATTGAAGTTGCCGCTTGTTTTAGCCACTCCTCTGTCATCAACCCGCAATACAGCAATGCCTTCCCTGGTTAAATGATCGGCCATAACAGCAAAAGGCTTATGTTCAAAAATGGTTTCATCCCGGTCCTGAGGCCCGCTGCCGCTGATGAGTAATACAACCGGATAAACGGGAGCTCTGAAGTAATCAACGTTAGGGTCGGGAATGGGAACAGTAAATGTTGCTCCAAACTTAATTGACTTATCGGCATTTGTATAAACCACATCTTCTGATTTGTAAGGGTATGGTGGTTTTGGTGTTTGTGGCCGATTAATTTTTTTAATTGTTACTGTTTCGCTGGTTTTAGTCATGTCTAATGGAAAAGTATAACCCGATTGCGACCATGTACCGGTAAGCATTGTATTTTTATCATTTAACCTGCCGGCATATTGTCCTTTAATAGAATTCATTATTAAGATTACGCTGTCATCTTTTGCAATAATATCACTGCAGGGATTGTTATAGGTCTTTTGTTTCGGGCTGTCGAAACTTGCACTGTATTTACCCGATACATCTTTTGAAATATGAAAAACTATTGGTAATTCATTGCCCTGGATCTGTAAAGAGCCTTCCCAGTTGCCAACAATATTTTGACTGAATGTGGCTGATGAAATTGAAAGAGCAAATAAATTGAAAAGAATTTTTAGCATTATGAATGTTTTATGATGAATTATTTTGATGATTTTCTGTATAAATTATATGAGTAAAGAATGGGAATAGCCGACATGAAAAAGATAAAAATCATAAACACAATAAACAATATTTTAAAATCGAGTATGAGTGATAATAAAGCCAGAATAATACCTCCTGCAAACCAGACCTTACTAGCCAGTTGATGGGTTTTTCTCCAGTTGTCTTCATTTTCCAATGTCCACGGCACACGAATACCGGCAAAATAATTTGGTTTTATACTATGCATCAGGTTTCCGATATATGCAAGGAAAAGGCTTAACCCGCAAAAAAACAACGGCATTCCTGTTATTTTGCCCTTAAGTGTAGAGTGAATAATAAAAACGGTTAAAAACGATAAAAGGATAATGAGTACAACCGAAAGTTTTGCCATAACAGCAGAAGTACCTGCTGTATATTTTTTCTTCGGGTCTATTTTATGAATGTTTCGCAATAAGAACCAGGTTAAAAGGCCAGTTACCCCCAAAATAACCGGGGCAGTTATAATCGTTATTTTTTCACCATATTTGTCAGGCATGCCACTAAGCCCAAAATGTAAGGGAACTGCTTGTGGCAAATCGTTCCATATATATGCCAGGTAAATCCACGGAAGAGCCAGCATGGCAAAGGGAAATAGCAGGTTAAATAGTTTAGATTGTTTCATATTCTGGTTATTTTTTAAAAGTCATAAGCCATTTTACTATCTCATCCATTACTGTAGTATTTAACGAATAATAGATGAATTGGCCGTCTTTTGTTGCATGAACCAAACCTGCCTGCTTCAATAAATCAAGGTGATGCGATATACTTGGTTTACTGATATCAAACTTGTTCGCAATATCCCCGGCAGTAAGGTCTCCATTTTTTAAAATCTCAAGTATTTCTCTTCTTGTATTATCATTTAAAGCCTTAAAAAGGGTATTCATACTTGGGTAATTATATATTTAGACAAATGTCTAAATATAGTTTATTAACTCCAAACTTAAAATTGTTTATAAGTATATTCATGAGACTTTTGGCTTTTATTTTATTTTGATTATTCTTGTGTAGAAGTAGAAATTACAGAAACAAAAATTAACTTGTTGAGTTTCTTTTTCATTTTTTAAGTACAATCAGTAATATCTAAGATTGTTCATTTAAATGAAAATAAATCAAGTTTAATTTGGAATTTATATTTTAAATAGTATTTTTACGGCAGAATAAGTTAAAAACGAAGCATTCAGCATTGTTTTATTATTTGCAAGAATTACCTCTCTATCCTATCCAAAGGCTTCCCAAGGTTCATGCATATTATATTGAGTAACCAGTAATGTTTGTATTATTATGGCCAGCAGAATTATGTTTTTTACCCTTATTGTATTACTAAGTGCATCTTGTTCTACGTCGAAAAAAATTGCCTACTTCGAAAATGCGACTGATACCACTTTTCATGCAATGACTATTAATACTGAAATCCCTATACAGGTGAATGATATACTTAGTATAAGTGTAACCAGTGCCAGCAAAATTGCATCTGAAGCTTTTAATACAGAATTCCAAACATCAGGAATAAATGGTCAATTTGCCGGTTACCTGGTAAATAGTGATGGAAATATACAAATGCCTACACTTGGTAATGTTGCAGCAGCCGGGCTTACTAAAAGGCAATTGAAAGATAAGATTACAAAAGCTATTTTAGAAACCAGCATACTTAAAGACCCAATAGTTACAATCAAATATTTAAATTTTGATGTAACAGTAATTGGCGAAGTAAATAAACCAACAGTAATAAACGTGCCTAATGAGAAAATATCACTTATTAAAGCACTTGGTCTGGCAGGCGATCTTACAATTTATGGTAAAAGAGAGAATATTTTACTGATCAGGGAAGAAGACGGAAAAAAAATCACCAGGCGCATTAATATTAACTCTAATGATTTTTTCAGTTCACCATATTATTATCTGCAGCCCAATGATGTTGTGTATGTTGAACCCAATAAGACTAAGAGAGCTATTGCAAATAAATCACAGCAAACCGTGCCTATCATTTTAAGCAGTTTGTCAATAATTGCCGTAGTAATAACCAGTATAATTAAATAAGCAGTTTAATAATGAAACCTGTAAACAAACATAATAAGGTTGAAGAAAAGGAGGAAAATTTGGGCCAGATGATGGTTTCAAAATTTCTTCCATACTGGCCTTTATTTTTATTGTTTATTTTTTTAGCACTGTCTGCAGCCTATGTTAAGCTTCGTTATACCACACCTATTTACGAAGCCAAAGCTACGCTGATTATTAAGGATGAAAAGAAAGGGAGTGATGATTCAAAAATGACTGAATCACTTGATCTGTTTTCATCCAAAAAAATTGTTGAAAACGAGATTGAAGTAATTCAGTCGAGAACTTTGATGGATACCGTTGTAAGGTCGCTTTTTTTGTATGCGCCAATTTACGAGCAAGGAAAAGTAAATGTAGCTTCTGCTTTCACAATATCACCAATAGTTATTCAGGCCTATAATCCCGATTCTGTAAAATATGTAGACAAGGTTAACTTCAGTTATGATAAAACTAACAAAATTGTTATTGTAAATGAGACGGATAAATATCCAATTAATGAGTTTGTAAACACGCCTTACGGTAAACTGAGGTTTTTGCCGAATAAATATTATATGTCTTCGGACAATTCAGCAAAGCAATTGTATTTTTCACTTGTTAACTCAAAAGCTGTTGCAATGGGGCTTACAGGAAACCTAAAAGCCGCCGCTGCCAGCAAACTATCTACTGTAGTAGATCTTAGTTTTAGAGATGAAGAACCGCAGAGAGCCGAAAACGTTTTAAATGAATTAATCCGTGCTTATGAACAATCCGGCATCCTTGACCGGAATGCACTTGTACGAAATACACTGACTTTTGTTGAAGACCGGTTAAGTGCTTTATCAAAAGATCTGAACTCAATAGAACAAAGTGTACAGCAATATAAATCGGGAAGCAATGCAGTAGATGTAAGTACACAGGGGCAACTATATTTACAAAATGTAAGTGCCAATGATCAAAAACTCAGTGAAGTAAATATGCAGCTTTCAGTTTTAGATCAGGTTGAAAAATTTGTAGTTACCAGGGATAACAAACAAGGTATTGTACCCTCCACTTTGGGTGTAAACGATCCCATGCTTTCAGGGTTAATGGATAAATTATACGGCTCAGAACTGGATTATGAACAATTAAGTAAAACAGTTGGTAAAAACAACCCTTCATTGGTTGCCATTCAGGATCAGATCAATAAAGTACGGCCCGATATTTTACAAAATATTCAAAGCCAGCGCCAAAGTCTTATTGCCGCAAAAAGTAACCTGTTAACCACCAACAGTAAATTCAACTCAATATTACAATCTGTACCGCAGAAAGAAAGGAAACTCCTTGATATCAGCAGGGACCAGGCAATTAAAAACAATATTTATTCCTTTTTACTTCAGAAAAGAGAAGAAAGTGCACTTTCTTATGCTTCAACAATATCCAACAGCAGGATAGTTGACTATGCCAAAGCAAGCAGCGATCCTGTTAGCCCCAATAAGAAAATGTTTTATGCCATTGCGATATTTGCAGCAATAGGTATAGGTGTTGTTGTTGTTACACTTAAAGAGTCTTTTACAAGTAAAGTGCTTTATCGTAAAGAAATTGAGGATCTCACATCAATTCCTGTAATAGGTGAAGTTGCCCTTACCAAAACAAAAACTCCAATCGTTGTGGAAGCAGGGAAAAGAAGCTTTATTGCTGAAGAATTCAGAAAATTAAGAACTTCATTAACTTTTTTAGGGATTGACTCGTCACATAAAAAGATACTTGTTACTTCAAGTATTTCAGGTGAAGGCAAAAGTTTTATTGCTTCAAACCTGGCTGTAAGTATTTCACTAACCGGTAAAAAGGTTGTTTTGGTAGACCTAGATTTAAATGTTCCTTCACTTTCAAGGGTTTTTGGTGTAGATCATGAATCTGGAACTACACAGTTCCTACAGGGATCAAAAAGAGCAGATGAAGTGATTAACCAGGTTGCGGGTTATGAAAACCTGTTTTTTATTCCAACCGGTAGCTTACCTGATAATCCATCCGAACTGATATTGAATGGTAAAGTACAAAAGCTTATTGATTACCTTGAAAACAGTTTTGACGTCGTGATTATTGATACATCGCCTGTTGTGCTGGTAACCGATGGTTACATATTGTCGGGGCTTTGTGACGCCACTTTATATGTAGTTAAACACCGGTACACACCCAAATTACTGATTAAACGAATTGACGAGAATAACCAGATAAATGAATTAATAAACCCTGCCATTATTTTTAACGGTGTTAAAGAAAGAGGCCTGATAAAGAATAATTACGGCTATGGGTATAATTACGTTTATGGAAAAGATGTTTACGGCAGTAAGCAAAACAATAAAAATTGACAAACAACAATATTAACTCCTATATCATGAAATTCCACCTGACTCAATCCATTTAACATGTGACTGAGATTGGCGAAGCCGTATTTTATTCTTAAAACTAACTTATTCATTATCCTTCCAACAACCACCACCCGGGCTCTCTGTAACTTGGTTAACACCAATATCAGAATAACCCTCCTATTCCAATTATCCGATTAACTGCACATTTCTAATTTAAAAAAATGGTTATGCAGAAAAATTGGTACGCCGTTTATACTAAACCGCAAAGTGAAAAGAAAGTCGCAGCAATATTTTCTAAAAAGAAAATGGACTTCTTTTTACCAATGGTTTATATAAAAACGAAAACTTTCAAGGGACATAAGTTCGTATTCAACCCTTTATTTAAATCTATTGTATTTGTTCATGTTGCTCCGGAAGAGACGGCGGCCCTGAGACAGGTAAATGGAGTAATCAATCTTTTATACTGGCTTAACAAGCCTGCCGAAATTGCTGTTGAGGAAATAGCAACAATAAAAGAATTTGTTGAAGGTTACCGGAACTTAAAAGTAGAACCAGTGGAAGTAAACAGCAAAGAAACAGTAAACAATTATAATGGATCTTCAGTTTCAATTGAAGGTAAATTATATGCGGTTACCAATAAGACAATTAGGGTTAACCTGCCTACAATAGGTTTTTCTTTGGTTGCCGAGATTGATGAAGAAAGTATTTTTGCAAGGGATAAGCCGATGTTCCAGAATTATAAATTTGCAAATTCCTGATGAAGGAAACGGATAAGATTTATATTGCCGGACACAACGGAATGGTTGGCGCTGCTTTAATAAAGGCCTTGAAAATCAAGGGATTTAATAATCTTGTTTATCTTACTTCAAAAGAACTGGATCTTCGGAATCAAAAAGGTGTAGATATTTTTTTTAAGGAAGAAAAACCTGATTTTGTTTTTCTGGCAGCAGCAAGGGTTGGTGGTATTGTTGCTAATAATACTTACCGGGCCGAATTTTTATACGACAACCTGCTGATAGTTTCAAACATAGTAAATGCGGCATTTAAAAATAACGTAACTAAGCTTCTTTTTTTTGGAAGTTCATGTATCTACCCCAAAATGGCTCCGCAACCAATTAAAGAAGAATATCTTTTAACAGGTGCGCTTGAAAATACGAATGAGCCGTATGCTATTGCAAAAATTGCAGGAATCAAATTATGTGAAACTTTCCGGGAACAGTATGGCTGTAACTTTATCAGTGTAATGCCCGCTAACCTGTATGGCTTTAATGATAACTATCACCCTGAAAATTCGCATGTATTACCGGCTTTAATAAGAAGGTTTCATGAAGCTAAGGTTAACGGATCTGGTGAGGTGGTAATATGGGGCTCAGGTACACCCAGGCGTGAATTTTTATTTGCTGATGACCTGGCAGAAGCCTGTTTGTTTTTAATGGAAAAGTATAATGAAAAGGAAATTGTCAATATAGGATCAGGCGAAGATTTAAGTATTAAGGAACTGGCTGAATTAATTAAAGAGGTAACCGGATTTAGTGGCGATTTAGTATTTGATAATACAAAGCCAGATGGCACACCCCGCAAGTTATTGGATGTATCAAAAATAAATAAGCTGGGTTGGCATTATAAAACTGCTCTCAAAGACGGAATGAAAATAGCTTACCGGGATTTTTTATCGAAACAGGAAATTCTTCATGTTTAGTCTGAAATTCATTCCAAATTCCAAATATCAGGAGATTTAACGGCTGTATTATTTGCGTTAATTACCGCATTTTAAGAAGCCTGAATTGCAGAACTGCAGCTGTAATAGCTATAGCGATCCGACAATTTAAAACGTTTATTTCTGAAAAATGTAATTGTATTGATCACCTGTTTCAGGTGAATGTGAAAGAAATATCCGGTTTGTACCAGGTTATGGTAAATGGAGTATTATTTTACAAGGCAGGCATAGGAAGAATTAAATCTGATTTTTAAAATGAATCTGATGAAAAATTGCTTAACCGGGCATAATTTTAAATAAATATAGCAGGAGCCCGGAAATGGTCAATTAATACTAAGGAATGAAAAACAGTCTTGTTTCAACAATTGCATATTTTAAAAATGCAATTAACAGTGGTCATCAGCGCAGCGTAAAAGCAAAGAAAAACATTCTTGCTACATTTATTTTTAAGGGTTGCAGTATTGCTATAAGCCTTATACTGGTACCATTAACTATAAACTATATAAATCCTACACAATATGGTATCTGGATAACATTAAGTTCAATTGTAGGATGGTTTGCTTTTTTTGATATTGGATTCGGAAATGGATTACGTAACAGGTTTGCTGAAGCCATTGCAAAGGGCGAACATGAACAGGCTAGGGTTTACTTAAGTACAACTTATGCCATCCTGAGCATTATTATTGCAGGGTTATTAATTTTGTTTTTTTGTGTTAATCCTTTTCTCAACTGGTCAGTAATTCTGAATTCGCCGGCAAGTATGGCAGGGGAGCTAAGCCTGCTGGCTCTGTTGGTCTTTGTTTTCTTTTGTTTGCAGTTTGTACTGCAATTGATAACAACAATTATTACTGCCAATCAACAACCTGCAAAGGCTTCTTTTTTCAGTTTCCTGGGAAGTCTTTTGTCACTGACCGTTATTTTTATTCTTACAAAAACCACTTCGGGCAATTTGATATATTTAGGACTGAGCTTGGGAGCCGTACCGGTTGTTGTGCTGGCTGGTTCAAGTTTATGGTTTTACAATAATGAGTATAAAATGTATGCTCCATCTGTAAAATTTGTAAAGTTCAGTTATGCCCGTAACCTGATGAGCCTGGGCCTGAAGTTTTTTATTATACAGATTGCGGCAATAATTTTTTATGAAACAAGTAATATTATTATTGTACAGTTGTTTGGGCCCGCAGAAGTAACTTCTTATAATATTGCGTTTAAATATTTTAGTATTATTCCCATGGTGATGGGCATTATTATGACCCCGTTCTGGAGTGCATTTACAGAAGCCTGGGTTAAAAAAGATACGGCATGGATAAAAAGTACGATGAGCAAACTTCGTATCCTTTGGCTTTTATTAAGTATTGTAACGCTGGTGATGTTGTTGTTTTCAAATTTTATTTACGAATTATGGGTTGGTAAACAAATTGTAGTTCCACTAAGTGTTTCCGTAACAATTGCTGCTTACGTAATCATAAATGCATGGAATGGAATTTACAGCCATTTTCTGAACGGAATAGGAGTTATAAAAATACAACTGTATTTTGCCCTTGCGGGCAGCTTGGTTAATATTCCGCTTGCTATTTTTTTAGGAAGAACATTTGGTGTTTATGGCGTGATATTATCAACTACAATCATAAGCATAATGGCGGCTGTTATTTCTCCAATTCAGTACAATAAAATTATTAATAATAAAGCTGCTGGTATTTGGGCAAAGTAGCTGAAATAATTACAACAAACTGCAACAGAATCAGTAATGGATAATCAACTGGAAATATTAACGTGGGATAGCGATTTTTTTGGTTACCCGGTTGGAAAGATAATAGCTTCAGGAATAAAAACTGATAGTTTAGCTGAGCTAATAAGCCAGGCTAAAAAAAAATCTGCCAGATTAATTTACCTTTTTACAGATCCTGCTGATATTGTCTCTGCCAGTGCTGCAGACAGAAACGGAGCTAAGCTTGTTGATAAAAAAATCACTTTTCATATAAAAATTGCCGAATCAGTTGTTACACCAGGTGATGAACATATAAAAGAGTTTGAGCTCAGTTATCCTTCAGGTCAGCTCATCAGCCTGTCTATACAAAGTGGATTATATTCACGCTATAAAATCGACCCGAATTTCAAAGACAATGAATTTGAAAAGCTATATCTGGCATGGATTGAAAACTCAGTAAATAAAAAAATAGCAGATCATACATTGGTATACAAAGAAAACGGTGTGGAATTAGGTTTTGTTACCCTGAAGCTGAAAGAGAAGTATGGCGAGATAGGATTGATTGCGGTGGATGAAAATTCAAGAGGAAAATCAATAGGTATGAAATTAACTGCGGCAGTGATAAACCTGTTGTTTAAAAAAAACATTACCGATCTGCATGTTGCCACACAGGCGGATAATATTTTGGCCTGCAGGTTTTACGAAAAAGCAGGATTTAAAGGAATGAAATCAGAAAACATTTATCATATCTGGCTCTGATTAATCAGGACACCCAGGTTGCAGTTTAAAAAATCAGTATGAATATTTTAATGATCTTTTGTAATAATCCCCTCAAGGTTTCAGGAGCTGTTACATTTGATTTGTTTAATGAATTTAAGGCAAAAGGCCACCATGTAAAACTGCTGGTTAATACTTATGATGCAAATTATCCCGGCGACATCATCTGTATGGAAACATTTTACTCAGTATGGAAAAACCGGATAATAAATAAAATAAAAAGGACATTAGGGCTGGCTAAAAAAAATAATACAAATGCACGGTATCATTTTCATGAAATTGACGACCGTACAATGTATTATAAAACTGATAAGCTGTTAAGTAAGGCTGGTATAAAGCCAGATGCCATAATAATTCTCTTCGCAAAAAATTTTATCAATGCACAGAATATTTATGAACTCCATCAAAAAACAGGCAAACCGGTTTATTGGATGATGTATGATACTTCGCCTTTAACAGGTGGTTGTCATTATACCTGGGACTGCCTGGGTTATCAAAACAGTTGCGGTAACTGTCCGGGTTTGTTTTCAGATAATCCGTCAGACATTACTCACCAGAATCTTTTGTACAAAAAAAATTATATGGACAAAACCGATATCAGTATTGTGCTGGCATCGGAATGGCAACACCGGCAGGTAATAAAAAGTGCTGTGTTTAAAAATAAGCCTATTCACAAAATATTAATTTCTGTAAGTCCCGAAATATTTAAAATTGTTCCAAGGGAGATGAGCAGAAGTAAAATGCGAATAGCACCTGAAAAAAAAGTGATCTTCTTTGGAGCTAAAACGTTTAATGACGAACGAAAAGGGTTTAAGTATCTGCTGGAAGCCTTGAAAATAGTGAAAGATCTTCTGGCTGATAATCCTGGCCTGGCCGACAAGGTACATTTGTTAATAGCAGGCGAGGAAACTGAAAAATTTAAAGATGAACTTCCTTTTGAATACAGTAATCTTGGTTTGCTGAATAACAGTGATGGAGTTGCATCGGCTTACCAGGTTGCCGACATTTACCTTTGTCCTTCAATTGAAGATGCCGGCCCATCAATGGTTAATCAATCAATCATGTGCGGTACACCGGTAGTATCTTTTGCGCAGGGGGTTTCACTTGACCTGGTTATTTCCGGTAAGACTGGCTACCTGGCAAAATTGCATGACAGTGCTGATATGGCTAAAGGAATCTGCGAAATTCTGAAAATGACAGATGAAGAGCATATGCAGATGAAAAAAAATTGCCGCGACACAGCTATGGAGTTGTATCATCCGGATGTGAGCATAAATAAATGGCTTGAAATACTGAAAGCCGGTTAACGAAAAGTAATTTTGCTGGCGAATTCATCCAGCCTTTATTTTGAAAATCATTTAACTGCCAAACTAATAATTGAGAAAATGATCAACTTTAATAAACCCTACCTTACCGGCAAAGAAATGCACTACATGTATCAGGCGGTATATTCAGGAAAAATTTCAGGGAATGGACTGTTTACTAAAAAATGTCAGGCATTCCTGGAAGAAAAATATGGGTTCAAAAAGACGCTGTTAACCACATCGTGTACCGATGCACTTGAAATGTGCGCCATGCTTGCAGATATACAACCGGGGGATGAAGTGATAATACCATCTTTCACATTTGTTTCAACAGCATTGGCATTTACAAGACAGGGGGCAAAGATTGTTTTTGCTGATAGTAATGCAATTAATCCCAATATTGATGCAGACAGCATTGAAGCATTAATAACAAATCGTACTAAGGCTATTGTACCGGTGCATTATGCAGGTATTGCCTGCGATATGGATAAGATAATGGCGCTTGCTAAAAAATATAACTTACTGGTTATTGAAGATGCGGCACAGGGAATTGATTCTTATTACAAAGGAAAGGCTTTAGGTTCAATAGGTCATTTGGCTGCCTTCTCATTTCATGAAACAAAAAATATTAATTCGGGAGAAGGTGGTATGCTGGCTATTAACGATGAAAAATTTATTACCAGGGCCGAAATTATCTGGGAGAAAGGAACAAACAGAAACCAGTTCTTCAGGGGCGAAGTAGATAAGTATGGATGGATTGATACCGGGTCTTCTTTTTTGCCATCGGAAATTATTGCAGCTTATTTGTATGCTCAACTGGAAAACATCGAAGACATTCAGCAAAAAAGGAAAAATATATGGCTTCAGTATTACAACAGCCTTGAGGCATGGTGTAAAAAGCATAACATTATTATGCCAATAATACCAGAATATGCTACTAATTGTGGGCATATGTTTTATCTCATCTTTAATACTGTGGATCAGCGATCGGCATTTATTGCTCATTTAAAGCAACATGATATTTACTCAGTGTTTCATTACCTGAGCCTGCATAAAAGCCCATATTTTCAGAATAAATATGAGGGAAAAGAACTGGTTAACAGCGACAGATATACAGAATGCCTGGTAAGGCTTCCGTTATATTATGAATTGAGCAATACAGACATGGATAAGATAATTACAACGATTAAATCATTTAATTAGGCGATGAATAAATTCACACAAAATTTATTCCTGATAATTTATCCGTTTTATCCGCTTTGGGCCTGGGTAACAGTTTCGTTTTTGAAATTTCCTGCTGATAAGATACTTATTTTAGTAGTATTGCCAATCCTTATATATAATATATGGAACAGAAAATTCAGGGTACCGGTTTATTTGGGATTATTGATTTTATTCACCATAGTTCACCTGTACACGGTTTTTGTCAATGATACAATGCCGGATAATACTACCCCGTTGCTGTTTCTGTTTTCAGATTTTAATATACTAGCCTGTGTATTGTTACTGATTGTTGAGAACACTTATTTTGATGAGGAGTTTATAATCAAAATGAACCGTCATATTTTTTGGATTGTAGTGCTTTCATTAGCTGTAAGCATTATCCAGATAAAAGATACTTCATTCTTTTATAACACAACGCTTGATGCAGGAGATGCTTTTTCTATAGGAGAAACAAGAAATACCTCAATATACAGCTGGACAGATGCAAACTCCGGAGGTATTACTTTTCCAATATTGATTTCTATTTTGCTGAATGTGTATGATACAAAAAGCAAGCCTTTTTCATTAATAGTGTTGAGTGGAATTGTAGTTACATTTTTAACCAAGGCCAGGTACGTGATGTTATCCACAATCATTGCCTTTTCGCAGCTGATGCTTGTTAAAACCATTTCTCTTCAAAAGAAGCTGTATGTTATGTTTTTTTTTATTATCGGTATTTTCATGATCGTGTTAGTTTCGGCAATGGCAGGTTATGATATTCAGGCAACAATTGATGACCGGATACTGGAAAAAGGTGGCGATATGGAATCAGCTAAAGCCAGGGTACATTCGTACGATGTCTTTATGTTGAAGTTCCCTGAAAATCCTTATCTCGGAGTAGGCCCCAAAACCAGGGATGATGTTATTGATTTAATGGATGGTCAGGCACTAGTGATACACGTGGGTTACCTTGCTTACCTGTATTATTATGGAGTCTTTGGGGCAGGGCTGCTTTTTTTGTCGCTTTTTGTTTTAATAAGAGATGCCTGGATTGTTGGAAAACGATACGAATTTTGGGGAAGTTTTTACGGTTTGTTAGGATTTGCCTTGGCTAACGCCACCTTTGTATATTTTAATTTTAATGAAATGGGAATTGTAATAGCAGTTATCTATTTGAGATACTATAAATCCAATTTTTACGTCTAATATATTACGAAATCATGAGGCATAATTAATAATGCCTGATATAAAAGAGTTAAGTGATTGAAAATTAACAGCTTTATTGCTTACAGTAAGTACAATAACAATAAAAAATACCGGATACATTAAAATTATGAGTAATAAAAAATATATAGTTTACCTGGGTTGCTCGGGTTTCCCTTATGGAATGGCCGAAGTACAAAAAATGATACTGATTTCAAAAAGCCTTGTATTAACGGGAAATGCAGTTACAGTTATCTCAAGAAGGGGGTTGCATAAAATTGAAAGCCATCCTGACCTGAAAGTAATCGGGAATTATCAAGGGATAGATTATGTTTATACATCGGGATCACCGTTCCGAAGCGACAGTTTTTTTGTCAGAAATTTTTTGAAAATAAAAGCTATAGTAAATGAGTACCTAACGTTAAGGAAAATGAAGAAGAATAATCAACTTGATTATGCCATTATATCTACAAATAATTATTACCATGTGCTCTATTATTCCTTCTTATCCAAAGTATGCAGGTTTAAAACTATTTTAAATTACGTTGAATACTATCCGGGGCAAAAGAAGAAATGGTATAAGTTTGCTAAACGGTTAAATGACCAGCTATATGACAGATATGGTCCGCAACTCTGCGATTTTAATTTTCCAATAAGTGACTTCCTGATCCGTAACTTTCAAAAGGTTGTACCAGATAAAAAATATTTGAAAATCCCTGTTTTAACAGATATTGAAAGATATAATGGAATTGAAATTAAAGCCGGGCAGAAGTATATTCTTTTTTGTGGTGATGCAGCTTACGACGAGATTATCAAATTCAATATTAATGCGTTTGAAAGGTTAAATGATACATCTATATTCTTATACCTGGTGATTGGTGGAAGTGAATCTGATAAGCAAGGCGTCAAAGATTTTATCGCTAACAGTTCCTGCAAAGACAGGATCAGGTTTCTTACCAGGCTTACCGATAAAGAACTGAGTACCTATAATAAGAATGCAATTGCACTTTTAATTCCTTTGCGCCCAACCCAGCAGGATGAAGCACGCTTCCCTCATAAAATTGGTGAGTATCTGGCTTCAGGTACACCGGTCATTTCAACAAATTATGGAGAGGTAAAGCATTATTTTAAAGATATGGAAGACATGCTTATAGCAGACAGCTACGACATAAATTTATTTGCTGATAGAATGCAATTTGTTGTTGACAATCCGGAACTGGCTGAAAAAATTGGTATAAAAGGTAAAAATATTGTCAAAAACTTTTTTGATTACAGAGCTATGGGTATAGTGATAAATGAATTTCTTAACACAGGTTTAGGCAGGCAACCTGTACAAACTCAAATCAAGGAACAAACTAAACTGAAAATATTATTAAAGGATCTTGAGAAATAATTTTTAAAAAATAAAATTACAATTATGAAGACGAACAAAACTGCTATTGTATGTGGTGCAGGTGGCTTTATTGGGGGCCATTTGGTAAAAAGATTAAAACAAGAAGGCTATTGGGTTAGAGGTATAGATCTTAAGCAAAACGAATATGGCAACAATGATGCTGATGATTTTATTGTTGGCGACCTGAGGGATCCAAGGGTTTGCGAAGCGCTTTTTGATAAAGAGATAGATGAAGTTTATCAGTTAGCTGCCGATATGGGTGGAGCAGGTTATATTTTTACCGGCGAACATGATGCCGAAGTAATGCACAATTCTGCAACTATTAATTTAAATATGGCAGAAGTAAGCAGAAAAAATAAGGTAAAAAAAATATTTTATTCTTCTTCGGCCTGTATGTATCCTGAGTACAACCAGCTTGACCCTGATAATCCCAAATGCTCTGAGGAGTCTGCTTATCCTGCGGCACCGGATAGTGAATATGGTTGGGAAAAATTGTTCAGCGAACGCCTGTATCTTGCTTATTACAGAAATTATAAAATGGAAGTGCGTATTGCAAGGTTCCATAACATTTATGGCCCGCAGGGTACATGGAATGGTGGAAAAGAAAAAGCGCCTGCTGCCATGTGCCGCAAAGTTGCAGAAACGCCCGATGGTGGTGAGATAGAAGTTTGGGGAGACGGAAAACAAACCCGTTCGTTCCTGTTTATTGATGAATGTGTGGATGCGATAAGAAGATTAATGAACAGTGATTTTACAGGTCCGGTAAATGTTGGTTCAGAAGAAATGATTGCCATCAACGACCTTGTTAAAATGGTTGCAGATATTTCAAAAAAATCTATCAGTATTAAGAACATACCAGGGCCTACAGGTGTGCGGGGAAGAAATTCGGATAATAAACTGATCAGGGAAAAACTAAACTGGGCACCTTCGCAGCTCCTGATAGACGGGATGACTAAAACTTATGAATGGATCAACAAACAGGTAGTTAGCCATAAACAAAAAGAATTTGCATAAAATACATAGCTGCTATTAATTTTTGTTTTTCACCTTTAATGTAATGAACGGTACACTTTCAAAATATATTGATAAATTATTTTATAAAAAATGGATATTCGGGTTATGTAACTGTGATATAAAAGAGGTAATACGAAACCGGAAATTTGACCCCGATATAAGCTGGCAATTTAAAAAATCATTTCACCGGTTTTATGCCGATCCGTTTTTTTTGCCTTCTAAAGAAGGCAATATCAACATCATTCTGGAAGATTTTACTTTTGAAGAAAAATATGGTAAAGTATCCCTGATGACCTTCGACAGGAATTACAGGCAACTGAAGCATAAGGTTCTTTTAGATACAAAAAGCCATCTTTCTTATCCATTTGTTTTTTCAGAAAGTAATAAGATATACATATTCCCCGAAGCAAGTGACAGTGGTAAGTTATCTTGTTATGAATACGACCCTGCAGATGAATCACTCAGGTTTTTAAAAGACATCATTGAGCAGCCGTTGCTGGATGCCACTATTTTAAAATATGAAGATAAGTACTGGATTTTTGGTTCAACTGGTAAAACGTCCAGGAATTATGAACTGCACATTTTCTTTTCGGAAAATCTGTTGGGGCCTTATAAAACCCATATCGCTAATCCGGTTAAGCAAGGCTTGGATGGAACAAGGTCGGCCGGTAATTTTATTTTTGTTGATGGAGCTATCTACCGGCCCACACAAAACTGTAAAAATATTTATGGCGAATCAATTACCATTAATAAGGTTGTTGAATTAAGTGAAACCTCATTTGTTGAGGAATCTTATATGACTATTCGTATAAATAAAAAGAACAGATCCAATGCCGGAGTACAAACGATACATACCATCAATGTAATGAATGATATGATAGCTGTTGACGGCAAACACTGGACTTTTTCCCCTTTTGATCAATTAAAGAAATACAGCAGGAAGTATTTTAAAAGAAAGTTGTAAGCATGAAAATACTTTTTAGCATAGATTGTTTAACTGCAGGCGGTAAAGAACGCAGGCTTATTGAACTCATAAAATTTCTTAAGTTAAGAGATGATATTGAAATTGAGCTGATCGTAATGCGGAAAGATGTGCATTATAAAGAAGTTTTTGAACTGGGGATAAAGATGCACTACCTGATACGGAAAACAAAAAAAGATTTTTCTGTTTTTAATAAATTTTATAAGATATGCAAGAGCTTCAGGCCAGATGTTGTTCATAGCTGGGATAGTATGACGACTGTATATGCAGTGCCGGCCTGCAGAATACTCAACATTAAATTTATTAACGGAATCATTGTGAATGCCCCTCAAAAAAATAAGTTATTTGATAATAACTGGATCAGGGCCAAACTTACTTTCCCGTTCTCAAATATTATCATTGGTAATTCAAAAGCCGGAATGGCAGCCTACGGTGCACCAAAATATAAAAGCCATTTTATTCATAACGGATTCAATTTTGAAAGGATTGCTGATATAAAGGAAAAAGAAATCATTCTTTCAGAATTAAAAATAGATACAAAGTACCTGGTGGGTATGGTGGCAACATTCTCTGAATACAAGGATTACAGAACCTACTTTGATGCAGCACAATTACTGTTATCAAAAAGAAATGATATTACTTTCCTTGCAATTGGTAATAAAACAGATTCGGCATCTGCAAAAGCGCTTGTTGACAACAAGTACGAAAAACATTTTCGGTTTTTAGGAATGCGGTCAGACGTTGAATCCTTAGTAAGTGCAATGGATATTTGTATATTATCAACTTTCAGCGAAGGAATATCAAATTCCATTCTTGAATATATGGCCCTGGCAAAACCGGTAATAGCAACAACAGGCGGAGGTACTACTGAAATTGTAGATGATAAAAAGACTGGGTTTTTAATTGGTCCATCAAACCCAGCGGAACTTGCTGCAAAAACAGAAATACTCTTAAATGATGAAAAACTGCGTAAGCAAATGGGGCTTGCCGGCCATGAACGTATCAGGAATTGTTTTTCAATTGAAAAAATGGTAGATAAGTATATTGCCATCTGCGAGGATTCACTATCTAAGAATAAAACAAAGCAGCATTAGTTTTTATAATTTAGCTTAAAGCATAAGGTTTGAAAATAATCATTGTAAACTACAGGTACTTTGTTTCAGGCGGTCCCGAAAGATATTTATTCAACGTGATGGATCTGTTGCAGAAGAACGGCCATGAGGTTATTCCCTTCAGCATAAAGAATAAGCTGAACAAAGCTTCGGAATACGATGGTTATTTTATGGAACCGGTAAGCAAGGATGATGAAGTGTATTTCAGTGAGTACAAGAAATCAAATGTAAAAACCATAGCAAGGTCGTTCTCAAGAATGTTTTACTCGTTTGAGGCAAAAAAAAAGCTTGACAGCCTTATTAAGGCTGTCAAGCCCGACCTTATTTATGTGTTGCATTATCAAAACAAGATATCTGCAAGTATTTTTGATGCTGCAAAAAATAATCAGATACCGGTTATACATCGCATATCAGATTTTGGACAGATATGCGCCAATGCACTCTTTTACAGGCCTAATCAAAAAGACATTTGCGAAAGGTGTTTAACAGGGTCCAAGTTCAATGCGGTGATTAATAAATGTGTTTACGATTCTTACATTTATTCTTCCATAAAAGCAGCTTCAATAAGGTTTCAGGAAATTACCGGGCTGAAGAAAAAAGTGCAGGCCTTTGTTGTTCCTTCAAAATTTACGCTTGGGAAACTGGCTGTTCATGGTTTTCCAAATGAAAAACTCGTACATATACCTTCGTTTTTTAATTTTGAATTTATTACCAGCAAACTGGAAATTACCTATGAACCCTTTGCCTTGTATATCGGCCGCATAGAATCTGAAAAAGGATTGTTCTCATTGGTAAAGGCATTTGAGAACAGTAAGTACAATTTGAAAATAGTTGGTTTTTCAAGTACAGGTTTCGAAGAAGAATTAAAAGATTACCTGAAAGATAAACAGCACAATATTGAGTTTCTGGGAAAAAAGAACTTTGATGAAATTCAGGTTTATTTAAGTAAGTGTTCATTCACGCTTGTACCATCCGAGTGGTATGATAATTTCCCTAATACTTTACTGGAAAGTTTTGCATTTAAAAAATGCGCAGTGGCAACAAACACGGGCAGTTTAAAGGAATTGGTGATTGACAATCAAACAGGACTGCTGTTTAAACTTAAAGACATTCAGGATTTAAAAGATAAAATTGCTTATTTGTTTGAAAATAATGCTGTTTGTGAGAAATTGGGCGAAAATGCATTTAATATGCTGAATCAGGAATATTCATCGGAAGTGCATTATAAAAAACTGAATAATTTATTCGAAAATGTTGTTGCAGGTTATCAAACTGTAAACAAATCCATAAGTCAGGTATAATATTTTGCAGACATTATAATATATCTTACTATCGTTCGTTCTAAAGGGTACCTAACAAAAATAAAAATAATATCAAAAGGAAATTATGAAGCGAATTTACATGGCCGGATCGGGTGGCATGCTTGGAGAAGCGTTTTATACGCAGTTTAAAAATGAGTATGAACTGAAGTGTACAGATAAGGATGTTAACGAAAGCTGGTTGAGTTTTCTAGATTTCAGGGATTTCGAAAGCTATAAAAAAGATGTGATGAGCTTTAAGCCCGATTATCTTTTTCACCTGGGAGCATATACCGACCTGGAGTTTTGTGAGGAAAATGCCGATGATACTTATTTAACCAATACATTGTCGGTTGAAAATGCCGTTTACCTGTCCAATCAACTTGATATTCCTTTGCTTTATATAAGCACAGCGGGAATTTTTGATGGAAAAAAAGACCTCTATGATGATTGGGATCTTCCCAATCCTTTGGGAGTTTATGCACGATCAAAATATATGGGCGAACGATATGTTGCAGAAAATGCCAAACGTTTCCTGGTATGTCGTGCAGGCTGGATGATGGGCGCAGGGCCGAATAAAGACAAAAAGTTCATCCAGAAACTGATGAAGCAATTAAAAGCAGGTAAGAAAGAACTTTTTATTGTTGATGATAAGGATGGCACACCAACATTCACCCACGATTTTGCGAAAAATGTAAAAGCATTAATTGAAAACGAATACTGGGGCCTTTACAATATGGTTTGCGGCGGACAAACAAGCAGGCTTGAAGTGGCAGGAGAATTAATAAATATGCTCGGCCTGCAGGACAAGGTTAAAATAACAACTGTAAACTCAGATTATTTTAAAGATGTTTATTATGCCGAGCGCCCGCCGAGCGAACGTTTGGTGAACAGAAAACTACAGTTAAGGAATCTTAATTTAATGCAGGACTGGAAAGTTGCATTAAAAGAATATTTAGATATGTACTACCAAGGCTACCTCGATTAATTATGGATGAGAAATTAAGAATAGCAGCTTTTGGCGGGTTCAGGGGCATACCACCCAAGGCCGGAGCTGCAGGGTCGGACAAATTTGCTTTTGAGTTATATCCACGGATCGTGAAACAGGGACATAGCCTGATTGCTTATTGCAGAATTTATCCGGGCGATAAAGATGAACTGCAAACAGAATACGAAGGGATAAAACTGAAATATTTTAATACAGTACATAAAGCCGGATTCGATACACTTGTGCATTCTGCAAAAGCAACTTTCCATGTTATCTTTCGCAATACAGCCGATGTGGTCCATTTGCACAGCGGCTCAAACAGTATCTGGGCAATGTTATTAAGGATTGCTGGTAAAAGAGTGGTACTTACACAGTTTGCCATGGATTGGAAAAGGGATAAATGGCCATGGTACGGAAAGTTGTTTTATTTGTTTTCGAATTATTTAACTGCATACTTTCCCAATAAGGTTGCTTTTGATAATGTTTTCACGAAGGAATATTTCGAAAAAAAATTTAAACGTTCTTTTGATTTTGTCCCTTATGGTTCCGAGGTAAAATTACCTGCAGCCAATATTGACATTCTTACTAAGATCGGAATTCAGCCACAGGAATATTTTCTTTTTGTAGGAAGATTCATTCCCGATAAAGGATTGCACTTGTTGATAGAAGCTTTTGAAAAGTTAAAGACGGATAAAAAGTTAGTGCTTATTGGCGGGTCTCCTAATCCGGGAGATTATGAGATGAAAGTAAAAAGCACAGGGGATGAACGGATTATTTTTCCGGGATATGTTTATGGCGATGATACAAATATCCTGATGAAAAATGCATATGCTTATGTTCAGCCTTCCATTATTGAAGGTTTATCGCCGGTTATATTAACCGTGATGGGGCTAGGCACTCCGTTGATATGTTCCGATATTATAGAGAATACATTTATTACAAAAGAAAATGCGGTGCATTTTAAATCTGGCGACGCCGGTTCGTTGAATGAGAAACTGCAATATGCCTTGGAAGGTCATGGAAAATTGTTGGATAATGCGAAGCTTGGACAGGCAGATATTTCAGAGAGGTTCAATTGGGATGCAATCACAGATCAATACATCAAATTATTAAAAAAATAAGAAAGGCTATGTTGAAAGGAGCTATTATAGGGTTAGGTAAAATGGGCATATCGCATGCAGCCATTGTTGGCGCTCATCCGTCGGTAGATCTTATTGCGGTTTGCGATACATCATCATTGGTTTTAGATGCGTTCAAGAAATATACAGCGATACATACTTACAGTGACTATCTGAAGATGTTTGAAAAAGAAGCGCTGGATTTTGTGGTTGTTGCAACGCCAACTAAATTTCATTATCCCATGGTGAAATACGCCCTGGAGAAAAATATTCACGTATTCTGTGAAAAACCTTTTAGTTTAACTTCTAAAGAAGGAGAAGAACTGGTGGCTATTGCTAAACAAAGAAACCTGATCAACCAGGTTGGTTACCACAATCATTTTATTGGCACGTTCAGGGAACTGAGCAGGTTATTAAAAGCAGATATTCTTGGAGAGATTGTACACTTTACCGGCGAAGCCTATGGCCCGGTAGTTACTAAAGAAAAAGGTGGTACATGGAGGTCGAAGCCGGAAGAAGGTGGAGGATGTATGTTTGATTTTGCATCGCATGTTGTAAACCTGATACAGGAAGTTATTGGCCGGCCGGTGAAAGTAAACGGGGCTTTATTAAAAAGTGTTTACTCAAAAGGTGTTGAAGATGCTGTGTATGCACTGTTAACACTGGAGAATAAAGTAAGTGGAACACTGCTTGTGAACTGGAGCGATGAGACTTACCGGAAAATGTCAACATCGCTTAATGTTGAAGGAAAAAAAGGCAAGATCATCTGCGATGCAACAGAAATAAAAATATACCTGAAAGAAGCCAATCAAAAAGAAGGCCTTGAGAAAGGCTGGACCATGAAGTATATCACAGACTTTGCATTACCCGTAAACTATCACCTGCGTGGTGAAGAGTACAGCGCACAAATCGACTACTTTGTAGATAATATCATAAATAAAACACAAGGAACTTATAACAGTTTCGGGTAGGGATTCTACACTGATAAAGTGATTGAAATGATACTCGAAAAAGCAAATGAAAATTAAAATGGAAAAAGTTTTATTCGGCGATAACCAGTTTTTTGCAGTAAATCATGCTTCTGATGAAAAATCAAGAGCACAGGCAATTCGGTTTAAAGATGATTCATCAATCATTAAAGTACTTGACCAGTCAATAGACCTCGGTATAAAAACATTTATGTGTACCACGCATGACCGCATTGCAAATATCTGCGACCATATACGTGCTAATCCGGAGCGGTACAAGGATTTTAAAATTTATCCCTGCATGCCCTATGCTCATAAGTATGCTAATGCAGTTACTGAGCTGGGAATTGTAGGTACTATAAAGCAATATGTTCCCGGAAATATTTTCGGCACGTTTGCCAAAGGAGGGATGGCGTATTTAAGCAAAGATTTTGCTAAGCTGATGGAGATTTTCATTGATGCCGAAATGAAAATGTTTAAAGGAGTAAATACTCCTGTTGTATTTATACAGAATGTACTGGTTGATATGATACTGGGACTTAAAATGAACGGAATTTTTGCAGAGTATGATGCATATATCCGGAAAAAGTACAATGCAGAACCAGGTTATATTACCATGAACATGCCTCTGTTGCTTGATACGCTGAACTCAGTTGGAATAAAGAATCCGATCATTTGTTCTTCCATTAATAAAATCGGATTCAGGATGGCGGGCGGAAATGCAGTATATGAAAAATACCTGCAGGAAAAAGAATTCAGGCCTATAGCCATGCAGGTGCTGGCAGCAGGTGCATTAAGGCCAAAAGAAGCCATTGAGTATCTCGGTAAATTCCCAAAAATAGAATCGGTGCTGTTTGGCGCCTCTTCCAAACCCCATATACAGGAAACCAAAGAACTGATAGAGCAATATTTATAATTGTCTTTTTCACACATAAAGGAATACGGAAATAGTTTGTTAGTTTTAACTAAACCATGTAGCTAACTGAACTTTCCGTTTTTAGTATTTAAGTAATTGATTAAAACACAATAAAAAATCCGAAATGAACAGGCAGTTTGAACGATATCTGCAAATGACACTGGTTGCACTGGACCTGGCGGTATTAAATGTCGCCTACTTCCTTTGTTATTTTATATTCAGTAATAGTATTCTTCCGCAACACTCTAATTCTTATTTTAAATTTTGGGTTGCTTTAAATGTATTATGGCTTCTGTTGGCATTCTTCCTGAGGAATTACGGTACCCGGGTTATTTTAAATTTCGAATACTTTATTAAAAGAACCATGCAGGTTTACCTGTTGTGGATTATTTTAATCATGTCGTATTTATTCTTAACCCGCAATATTCATTTTTCACGTTTATTTATTATTTCTGTTATCGGTGGTTTTGGTGTTGCATTAATGATAAACCGGTTTTTATACCTTGGGATCAAAAATTATTTTAAACGCAGTCACCACCTGATTAAAAAAGTTATCATTCTGGGATATAATGATACTGCAAAAAAACTGGCTAAGTATTTTGAAGAGGATGGGATAAATACTGAATTGATTGGATTTATTGAGGATAATAAGAACATACGTGAATTGTCTCACTACCCGGTATTGTCCAATATCAACGGAACATTGCAGATAGCAAAGGATATGGATGTACAGGAAATTTACTCAACCATAACACCTGAACAAAACAAAGATATTTACAACCTGATGTACCAGGCCGAAAAAGAATGCATCCGTTTTAAAGTTGTACCCAATCTGTCACTGTTTATTACCCGTGAAGTGCATATCGAATATTTTGGCGACCTGCCGATATTGTCCTTACGCAGCGAACCTCTTGACGATGTAGGCAACCGGCTCAAAAAAAGAGCATTGGATATTGTAGTAAGCTTTTTTGTAATTGTATTAATCCTTTCATGGATGATTCCACTGCTGGCATTATTAATATTTTTGGAATCGGGCGAATCTGTTTTCTTTAAACAATTAAGAACGGGAAAAAATAAAAAACCATTTCACTGCCTGAAGTTCAGAAGTATGAAATTTAATAAGGATGCTGATGTAAAGCAAGCTACTGCAGATGATACAAGGGTTACACGAATAGGAAGAATTATACGGAGAACAAGCCTTGATGAATTTCCACAGTTCATAAATGTTTTTAAAGGCGAAATGAGCCTGGTAGGCCCAAGGCCGCACATGTTGAAGCATACAACTGATTACTCAAAGATTGTTGATGAATATATGATACGGCAATTCTTAAAACCCGGCATTACCGGCTGGGCGCAAATAAATGGTTACCGTGGAGAGATTACCAATCCGGAACAAATTAAGATGAGGGTTGATAAAGATCTGTGGTATCTGGAGAACTGGAGTCTCTGGCTCGATATACAGATACTGTTTCAGACGGTTTATTATATTTTCAAAGGAGATGAGAATGCATTTTAATAATATTCTTACAATTTAGATTTTGCTTGATAAGTAACTGGGGTCCTGTTTTAATACCCCTCGGAAAAAAATAAAACATAATTATAAAAAAGCAGCGCTGTTCAAACAGCGCTGCTTTTTTATGCTTTTAAACCTGGGTTTATTTTACCTTAATTACTTTTAAAGTCTTTTTTTCGTTGTTGCCAAAAATGACGGTAACAAAATAAATACCCTTAGGTAAAGAAGTCATATCTATCTTTTCAATGATCCTGTTTTGTTGCGAACGCAGCTCTTTAAATAAAATGGTTTTACCCTGTGCGTCGGTAATCGCCTCTATTACTTTAGGGTTGTCGTTTGTTTTATTAATTTCTAAAGTTGTTATATTAACAACAGGGTTTGGATAAATCTTTATACTGTTGTCTTGTGAGGCTGGTGCCGGAATTATAAGGCGGGTTACAAAAACACTTACGGTATCGAAACCCTTAGCACCCCTGTTATCGGTAACTGTAAATTCGAAAACGTAAATACCTTCAATAAGATTATTTGCATAAGTGGTTGCCGTATTTATTGAAAAAAGAACATTGGTTGATGGGCCTGACAATTGCTTCCAGGCATAGGCAGCTATGTTACCGTCAATATCAGATCCGCTGCCAATTAATTGTGCAGCATTAACCGGAAGAATAATAGTAGTATCCTGACCTGCATTGGCAACCGGCGGAATATTTGCAGCAGCAAGAATAACCACATTAACCGAAGCCGTGGAAACACAGCCCGTTGCGTTTGTAACAGTATAAGAATATGTTCCCGGTAACAGCCCGTTTATTGATGTGCTTGTTCCTGTACCGGTTGTAACTACAGCGTCCGGTGTTCTGGTTAAAGTCCATGTACCAGTTGCCGGCAAACCGCTGAGGTCAACAGTACCAGTTAAAACTGTACCCGTAGGTTGAACAACATTTCCAACAACCGGAGCAGATGGTGTTGAAGGCTGGGCATTTATAATCACATTGGCAGAAATTGCTGATATACATCCCGAAGCATTAGTAACTGTATAAGTATATGTTCCTGCACTAAGCCCGTTAATTGTTGTACTTGTTCCGGTTCCTGTTGTGGCTACAGCACCGGGAGATCTTGTTAAAGTCCAAGTACCTGTTGCAGGTAATCCACTTAAAATAACAGTACCCGTAGCCGAAGCACAGGTAGGTTGCGTTATTGATCCAACAGTTGCCGAAGAAGGCGTTGCCGGTTGAGTGTTGATAATTATGTTAGCTGATGAAACAGAATTACATCCTGCAGTATTGCTTACTGTAAAGTTGTATGTTCCGGCAGCCAATCCTGTAATGGTCGTACTTGTGCCGGTTCCGGTTATGGTTACGGCCCCGGGTGTTCTTGTTAAAGTCCAGGTACCTGATGCAGGCAATCCGTTTAAAACAACAGCACCAGTGGCAACTGCACATGTAGGTTGCGTTATTGTCCCTGCAGCGGGGGCAGCTGGTGTTGCTGGTTGTGCATTAATAACTACGTTAGCCGAAGCAATGGAAGTACATCCGAACGAATTGCTAACTGTATAAGTATATGTTCCGGCTGCAAGTCCTGTTATTGTAGTACTTGTTCCGGTTCCTGTTGTTGTTACAGCACCAGGTGTCCTTATTAAAGTCCAGGTACCTGTTGCAGGTAACCCACTTAAATCAACTGAGCCGGAAGGTACCGCACATGAAGGATGTGCAATTGTACCAACAGCCGGAGCAGAAGCTGCTGGCGGTTGAGTATTGATCACTATACCAGCCGAATTCGATGAAGTACATCCTGACGAATTTGCTACAGAAAAAGTGTACGTTCCAGTTGCAAGCCCGGCTATTGTGGTACTTGTTCCTGTTCCTGTTGTTGTTACAGCGCCAGGTGTTCTTGTTATGATCCATGTACCTGATGCCGGTAATCCATTTAAAATAACAGTTCCCGTTGCTACTGCACAATCAGGTTGACTAATAGTACCAACTGATGGTGCCGAAGGTGTAGGTGGTTGATTATTGATTACAATACTGGCAGAGGAAATAGAAATACAGCCCGATGCATTTGCTACAGTATAAGTATAAGTTCCGGCCGCAAGTCCTGTAATGGTAGTACTTATTCCCGTTCCGGTTGTTGTTACAGCACCTGGTGTTCTCGTTAAGGTCCATGTACCTGTTGCAGGCAAATTACTCAAAACAACATCGCCTGTTGCAATAGTACAGGTAGGTTGTGTTATGGCACCTACTGCTGGAGTTGATGGTGTTGCCGGAAGTGCATTAATAATTACATTGGCCGAAGCCCCCGATATACATCCTGAAGTGTTGGTTACTGTGAAAGTAAATGTTCCCGGTGTAATTCCTGAAATCGTTGTGTTGGTACCTGTACCTGTAGTTGTTAAATTACCTGGCGTTCTTGTCAATGTCCATGAACCTGCAGGTAACCCGTTTAAAATAACAGACCCCGAGGGAACAGCACATGAAGGCTGTGTAATTGTTCCAACAGTTGGAGCAGATGGTGTTACTGGTTGTGCGTTAATAACAATATTAGCCGAGGCAACCGAAGTACATCCCGAAGCATTGCTCACCGTAAAAGTATATGTTCCGGCAGCCAATCCTGTAATGGTAGTGTTTGTTCCGGTTCCTGTGGTTGTTACAGCACCTGGTGTTCTGGTTAAAGTCCACGTACCTGATGCCGGTAGTCCGTTTAAAACAACATTTCCTGTTGAAACCGCACAGGTAGGTTGATTTATTGTTCCTGCTGCAGGTGCAGAAGGAGTAGGTGGTTGAGTATTGACAACCACACTGGCAGATGTGACCGAAGTACATCCTAATGAATTGGTAACAGTGTAAGAATAAGTTCCGGCAGCAAGCCCTGTAATGGTAGTACTTGTTCCCGTTCCGGTTGTTGTTACAGCACCTGGTGTTCTTGTTAAGGTCCATGTACCTGTTGCAGGTAAATTACTCAAAACAACATTGCCTGTTGCAATAGTACAGGTTGGTTGTGTTATGGCACCTACTGCTGGAGTTGATGGTGTTGCCGGAAGCGCATTAATAATTACATTGGCCGAAGCCACCGATGTGCATCCTGAGGTGTTGGTTACTGTGTATGTAAATGTTCCGGGTGTAATTCCTGAAATTGTAGTATTTGTTCCTGTACCTGTAGTTGTTACGGCACCTGGTGTTCTTATCAATGTCCATGAACCTGCAGGTAATCCGTTTAAAACAACAGACCCCGATGGAACAGCACATGAAGGCTGTGTAATTGTTCCAACAGATGGAGCAGATGGTGTTGCCGGTTGTGCGTTAATAATAATATTAGCCGAGGCACCCGAACTGCATCCGGAAGCATTGGTTACAGTATAAGTATATGTTCCTGGGTTAAGCCCTGTTATTGTAATATTTGTTCCGGTTCCTGTCGTTGTTACAGCACCTGGCATTCTGGTCAATGTCCATGTTCCTGCAGACGGCAAACCAGTTAAAACTAAATCTCCGGTGGCAACTACGCAGGAAGGTTGAGTTATTGTACCAACTGCAGGGGCGGATGGTGTTGGCGGTGGTATATTTATAACCACGCTGGCCGAGGCAGGTGAAGTACATCCCGAAGCATTAGTTACAGTGTATGTAAATGTTCCGGGTATAATTCCTGAAACTGTTGTACTTGTTCCCGTTCCTGTAGTTGTTACAGCACCTGGTGTTCTTGTCAGGGTCCAGGCTCCTGTTGCTGGCAATCCACTTAAATCAACCGTGCCGGTAGTTACCGAACAGGTAGGTTGAGATATTGTTCCAACCACTGGGGACGATGGTGTAGGTGGTTGTGTATTGATAACAATATTAGTTGAAGCACTTGAAGCGCAACCAAAACTATTAGTAACAGTATAACTATATGTTCCGGCAACCAGTCCATTTATAGTTCTGCTTGTACCTGTACCTGTCGTTGTTACAGCCCCTGGGGTTCTTATTAAAGTCCATGTTCCGGTTGATGGCAGGCCATTTAAAACAAGAGTTCCTGTAGCTACTGTACAGGATGGTTGTGTTATTGTTCCTATTGATGGCGCAGGTGGGGTTGGTGGTTGAGCATTGATAACTATGTTAGCAGATGGTACCGAAGAGCCCGTTGAGTTTGAAACGGTATAAGTATAAGTTCCCGCAGAAAGCCCTGTTACTGTAAATATTATTCCTGTTCCTGTTGTAGTAACAGCACCTGGTGTTCTTGTTAAAGTCCAGGGGCCGGTTGGCGGCAAACCACTTAAAACTACAGCGCCTGCAGCAATTAAACAGGTTGGTTGAGTTATAGCACCAATAACTGGAGCTGGAATACTTGCTGCTGAAGTAAATTCAAACGGACCCATATCGGGTGCCGAGCCAATAAACGGGAGTCCAACATCAATTCCTGCATCTATAAGATCGCTTCCCTGTGCCAGTTTTAAGAAATTCAATACGGGAAGTTCACCATTCTGACCTCTTTGCCCATCCATACCTACAGATGAGATACTTAAAAAGTCGGCATTATTAACTGTAACACCGCCATTCCATGTGTTATAGGAACCCTGTGCCTGACCATTGTCATCCATGTTTCCGTTTGGATTATTATATCCGATATTATTTTTAAAATCCTGTGTGATTCCTGAATGCCATGCCCACCAAAATCCACTACGCCCGTTTTTGTATGCAATATTGTTATACAGACGATACCTGGTTTGCCCTGTATTTTGCGAAAACCCATTCTGCCTGTTTTCAAAAGCCAGGCAGTTGGTTAATATTTTAGTGATATTATTAGACTGGTCTGTGTTGGTCGGCCCTAGTTTAAAACCTTCTCCATTACCAGCAGTGGAGAAACTTCCCGGCTGGTAGCCATTCCAGAATGACCAGCAGTTTTTCAAAGTCCTGATTCCATCAGTTGAGTAAAAATCCCAGCCGTCATCGCTGTTCCACCATGATCTGCAACCTTCATATGTTGTACGGGTTGAGCCTTCTCCACCTGTGCCGCTGAATCCATCTGCTCCACCCCATGCTCCTGGATTACTCCATCTGTCATCATTGTGATGGGTATCGCAATTTAAATATGTTGCATCGTTACTATTACTTATACTAAAGCCACGGCCACCTATATTATCAACCTCCAATTGTTCGTGAACAATATAATTTGAGCTAATAGTATACATGCCAAAGGATATACCTGTTCCGCCACGATGTTGCTGTAATCCGGTTACCCTTAGTCCTTTTACCCTCAGGTAACTGCAATTTTGAATAACCAAACCCTTTGGATTTTGGTTGGTAGGTATTCCAATAGTTGATAGATCCAGAACAGGGCTTTCGCCGGGATAATTTTGAATTATTATATAATTTGAAGAGTTACCATTCAGGTTTTGAATTAAAGAGTGAACGCTGGCCCCAGCTCCCTGGGTAGACGTATAAGTTCCACCACGGATATAGGCTATATCTCCGGCAGACATAACTGATGATAATTTGGCCCATGTTCTAAATGGAGCACTGATGGTGCCAGTATTGTTATCATTACCATTTGGCGCAACATAGTATGTTGTTGCATGTGCAAAGGATGGGATAATAATCAGGAAGAGCAAAAGGTTTTTCATTTAAATTATTTTCTTGGGTGGATATCTAGATATTGGTTAACAGATTTAACAATTGTGTCATGTTGCTTATTATCTTAAAATAGTTGGATTTTTCTTTTATGTATTTAAACTTGTTTTCATAGTTCGATTGTCAACATAAGAATTGTTATGATTTAGTAATTCTTTTTTATACACAACGAAGCTGTTAAAAAAAGAATTTAATTTGATTATTGTTTTCCAGGTACATGCAGTCTTTTGGCCCTGAATAATTGTACGGGAATCACCTGTATTAACAGATGAAATATTGTAGTTAATTAAATTTATCAATGCATAAATATGCAATGACAAAATAAGTAATAGGATACTCATTGGATTTCGTGATATTGAACTTAAATATTATTTAGTTAACGCTCTGCATATTAATTTTAGTATCCGTTTCCTAAATTGGCATCTTCAGAAAAAAAACTATAAATTAATTGCTATTTGGCATCAAATTAAGCAAATTCAATGCTGCTTTTTATAAATAACCTTATTTTTACCAACAAAAATGGCGAGTTTATCAACAATTTGATTAATTATAAATCATTTGCATATACAAGTGGTTGATAAAGGGAAAGAGTATTAACAATCACTTTGTAATTTTTTTTCATGTTTTTTTGATGGTTCAGCTATAATGCCGTCATTTCTTAAAAAGGGATGTAAAATGAATAAATCCTAAGGGTTTATAAACCCTGGGTTTATTTTGTAAGTTTATAAAATGATATTTTGAATTCCGAAGAATATATATATATTTGTGAGGCTTATTCTGAATAAAATAATATCATACTTATTTTATTACTGTTTATGTACAAAAAGCTAATTGTATAAAAATAGCTTTTACCACCCTTAATCCTCTAGAAATTACCGCGTTTTTACAACTCCAAAGAAAGCACCATTTTTTATTCCTCAAAGTCTGAAACCACTTTGTTCAATTGAATTCGTTTGTATGAAATGTAATTTTTTACATAATATAAAAAGACAATTTTTATTTTCTGTATTTTTCGCATTTGCATTAGTAAATTTTGCATTTGGGCAAAACCCTATTGTTACTGAAAATGCCTTGCCTGGTACACCGCAAAGTGTGTGGGATGCCGGCGACAACTCAACTATTGAAGGTTTTGCTCAGGAATTTAGTGTAAATAAAGGTGAGACAGTAAATTTTAAGATAAATGTTGAATCCGGCGTAGTATTACCATATACAGTTAAAATATATCGTATTGGCTGGTACCAGGGTAATGGCGCAAGGTTTATAACCGACCTTGGCAGTTTATCAGGTTCACAACAACCATCTTATAATTATGAAACAGCAACCGGTAAGGTTGATTGCAATAACTGGTCCGTATCTGCACAATGGGCAGTACCAACAACCGCTGTTTCGGGCGTGTATATTGCCCGTTTAGATTGTCCTTCATTGGGCGCTAATTCAAAGTCTATTATTCTTTTTATTGTTAGAGATAATGATGCCAATTCTCCGGTGTTATTTAAAACTTCGGATGCAACATGGCAGGCTTATAATCTTTACGGAGGTAATACTTTTTATAATACAACAACTCCGGTACCTGGCTTTACTCATGCTACTAAGGTCAGTTATCAGCGTATTCTTTCACTCAGGGGAGATAAGTCCAACTTTTTTAATTCAGAATATCCAATGATCAGGTGGATGGAAAGAAATGGGTATAACATGTCCTATTCTACAGATCTGGATATGTCGAGGAATGCAACGCCGATCACTACTGCCAATCATAAACTGATACTATCTGTAGGGCATGATGAATACTGGTCGGCAGAGGAACGTACTAAAATAGAAAATGCAAGAAATAGTGGAGTTCATCTTGCGTTTTTCAGTGCAAATAATGTTTACTGGAAAACAAGATGGGAAGATAATTATCAGACATTGGTTTGTTATAAGGAAGGGGCAATTGGAGAAAGTGGTTGTGGTACAAAGTGTGATCCATTGCCAGGTGTTTGGACAGGCTTATGGAGAGATGGTTGTGCGCCAACCTACGCCCCGAATGATGGCTGCTTACCTGAAGGATCTTTGGTAGGTCAGATGAGTTGGACCCAATCTACGGGGTCAATAAAAGTACCAGACACGTACAAAAATTTACGATTTTGGAAGAACACGAGCATTGCTGCTCTCGGAGCCAGCCAAACGGCCGTTTTACCTTATGGCACATTGGGAAATGAGTGGGATCCGGAACAATTAACATCAACATATCCTCAGCACCGGATAATTTTATCAAATACGATACAAACAGGAAATGTTCATAAAATGGCGTTATACCGCCATAGCAGTGGCGCATTGGTTTTTTCCGCCGGTACTATGCAATGGCCATGGGGATTAGATTCAGCGCACGATCTGAATACTGCAAATCCTCCTTTACAGCCTGTAAGCGCTGATATGCAACAGGCTACTGTTAATCTTTTGCATGATATGGGCGTTAATCCTGCTACATTGCAGGGTGATCTTGTAACTCCAACCATTGGTCCAGATGTGGTTGCGCCTGCTTCAATTATTTCTTATCCAACTCATAATTCCACAGTTCCGGGTGGCTCAATTACCTTAACAGGAACTTCGGCAGATAATGTAGGTGGAGGGGCTGTAGCAGGAGTAGAAGTGTCTCTCGACAATGGAGCAACCTGGAACAATGCTTTCGGCTTAGAAAACTGGTCATATACTTTTGCGCCGCTTAATAATGCTACAATTACAATCAAAGTAAGAGCATGGGATGATTTGGGAAATGTAGAAATTGCGGGTTCTCCAGGTTCGCCAAACTGTATTACAATATCGCCTTCGGGTCCATTCTATCATTCTGTTTTTAATTCAACTTACCCAACAACGGTTCCTTCATTTAATACCGGTGACTCGGTTGAGCTTGGTATGAAATTCCGAAGCACAGTTCCGGGTTTCATTACTGGTTTCAGGTATTATAAAGGGGCTGGAGTAACAGGTGTTCATACCGGACACTTATGGAGTAATACAGGAACATTGCTTGCTTCTCAGGTTTTTATTAACGAAACTGCTTTGGGTTGGCAAGTGGCAACACTAACAACACCGGTTGCAATTAATGCCAACACCACTTATACTGTATCTTATTTTACTGAATCGGGAACATTCTCAAGAACGGAAGATTTCTTTACTCAACCAATAGTGAACGGGTTGCTTAAAGGTCTGGCAGATGGTGAAGATGGAGGGAATGGTGTTTACACCTATGCAAATACTCCAACATTTCCGAATGCCAGTTTTAATTCAAGCAATTACTATGCTGATGTAATATTTACAGTCAGCGATTTAACTCCTCCACAGGTTGTTTCAGTTACGCCTGCAAATAACAGCACAGGAATTGTTCTGAATATTCGCCCAACTGCAACATTAAATGAACCATTAGACTCTTCGACAATTTCAATTTCAACAGTTACCATGACCGGACCTGGAAACGTAAATATTCCCGGAACAGTTGCGGTAATTAATGGCAATAAAATAGAATTCACACCCAACGCAGAATTGAGTGTTTCAACATTATATTCCGTAAAATTAAAAGGAGGAAATCAGGAGCCACGTATCAAAGATGCTTCTGGAAACGAATTGACAGCTGATTATACCTGGAGTTTTACAACCGGCGCATTAATAGCCCCTGGCATAACAACTAACCCTGCTTCGAAAAGTACCTGTGCAAATACTAACGTCAGCTTTATTTCAGGAGCAACGGGTATACCCACACCTACTGTAAAATGGCAGGTAAGTAGTAATAATGGTTCAAGTTGGTCAGATATCATAGGAGAGGTTTCAGGAACTTATTCATTTACCGCTTCACCGTCGGATAATAATAAGCAATATCGTGCTATATGGACCAATAGCCAGGGTTTTGTTAACTCAAATGCGGCAGTATTAACAGTGTCACCAATAATAACAGGTGCTGTAGCTGCAGTTAGTTCAAATGTTTGTGTTGGCAGTCCTATGCAATTACAATTGACATCTGCAACCGGCCCTTCGCCCTATTCATTGGTAATTAATTCAAATACTTATACTGGCATAACCGTTGGACAGCCATTCCGTACCGTTCTTTCAAACGAAAATATCTGGTCTTCTCCCATTACGCCTTCAGAACTGGGTGTTGCCGATAATAACGGGGTTGAAGTAGGGGTTAAGTTTAAATCTAATAAAGACGGCGTAATAAAAGGTATACGTTTTTATAAAGGATCCAGTGCCAACAGTGGAACACATAAAGGTTCTTTGTGGAGCCAATCAGGCACCCTGCTGGGGTCTGCAACATTTACAAACGAATCTGCAATCGGTTGGCAGGAAGTATTGTTCACTGCACCTGTTAATGTAACAGCTAATACTATATATGTTGCCTCCACTTATTTGCCTTTAGGAAATTATTCCAGAACAGGAAATTATTTTCTTACCAGTCATTCAAACGGGAATTCACTTACGGCTCCTTCAAACGGAGAAACTCCTAACGGGGTTTATGTTTATGGTGCCCAAAGTGCTTTTCCTGCTAATAGTGCTGGTGCACATAACTATTGGATTGACGTGGTATTTGCAGCATACACCACCACTACAACCAGCTTTGATCTTACTTCTATAACTGCAAGTAATGGTTGTTCTGTTACTGGTAATCCAATCAGCAACACATTAATTACAGTTAGCCCGGTTAAAAGTGCCGGAACAGTATCAGGCTTATCTCCTATGTGTTTAGGCGCTACTGCCACATATACTTCCAATGGAGATTCAGGTGGAACATGGAGCAGTTCAAATACATCGGTTGCAACAGTAAATCCAACAACAGGTCTGGTTACTGCACAAGGTTTGGGAGATGCCAATATAATTTATGAAGTGATAAGTTGTACCGGATCTGTCAGTTCTTTTAAGGTTGTAAATGTTGGCACGAATACTATTGGCAATCCGGGAACAATAACAGGAGCCTCATCTTTATGCGTAACCGGTACAACCAGTTTTAGCAGCAATGGTGACCCTGGTGGAATCTGGAGTAGTAGTAATGAAGCAATTGCTACAGTTAATAGTTCAGGTTTAATAACAGGAATTGCCCCAGGGACCTGTAATATAATTTATACGATTACCGGAAGTTGTAATGGAGCCGTATCTGCACAGAAAGCAATTAATGTAATAGCAAATTCAGCAATTGACTCAGTAAGTAGTGGTAATAACGCAATATGTGTTGGAGCAACGTCAAACTACACTGCTATTGGAGTAGTATTAGGAGGGGGTATCGGTTCCTGGAGTAGTAGTAACGGGGCAGTAGCTACAGTAGATAATACAGGCTTGGTAACCGGAGCCGGTGTTGGTGCCTGTAATATTATTTATACTATAACGGGAGGTTGTGGCGGACCTGTATCTGCACAAAAACCAGTTACAGTAACATCAACCAATTCTTCAGTAACCTCAGTAACCGGTGGTACAAGCCCCCTATGTTTATCAACTTTCACTACGAACACTGGTGCTAATGAAACAATCTGGACTACTGAAATCCCTGCTGAAATAGTCGTGCCTGAAAGTGATGCAGTTGAATTGGGGATTAAATTCAAGGCAAATAAAGAAGGGGTTGTAAGAGGTATACGTTTCTATAAAGGGTCAACTGCTAATAGTGGAACGCATACCGGTTCATTGTGGACCGCATCCGGTACACTGCTTGCATCAGCTACTTTTACAAATGAATCCGCTTCAGGCTGGCAGGAAGTTTTATTTTCAACACCGGTCAGTATATCAGCTAATACAATTTATGTAGCATCTTATTTTGCACCGGTAGGGAATTTTTCCAGAACTGTTGATTATTTTCATCATCCCCATTCAAATGGTGTTTCACTAATTGCTCCCGAATGGACAGAATCAGAACACAACGGAACTTATAATTATACTCCGGTAAGTGCTTTTCCTGCATACAATTTTTTAAATCCAAACTATTGGGTTGACGTAGTGTATGCTCCTTTTATAATAGTACCAACAACCACTACCTGCACAGCTAATGGTGTGGTATTAGGTGCAGGAACCGGCTCATGGAGCAGCAGTAATCCTGCAGTTGCAACAGTTGATAATGCCGGTGTTGTAACTGCGGTAGGGGTTGGAACCTGTAATATCATTTATACCATAACAGGGGGATGTAACGGGACAAGTTCAGCACAACAGACTATCACAGTTATACCTGATGCATCTATTGTTTCGGTAACAACTGCACAAGCTGCCTTGAATATAGGAGAGACTACAACCTGCATTGCCAATGGTGTTGTTTTAAGCGGAGGAACAGGCTCGTGGAGCAGCAATGATCTTTCTGTAGCAACTGTGAATAGTGCAGGCCTGGTAACTGCTGTAGGTAATGGGGCAGCCGATATCAAGTATATAATAACAGGCGGTTGTAATGGGACTGCCGAAGCACAGCAGGAAATTAAAGTAGGTATTATTGAAGCCCCTTCTATTTTCTGCCCTCCGGATACCACTGTTAGCGCAAATACAGGGTGTACCTATATTGGGCAGATTGGTAGTCCAACAACAACTGATAATAAAACGCATGGCCATGACATGATAATAACCAATGATGCACCCGTATCATTTCCGCCCGGCGTAACAGCAGTTACATGGACAACAGAAGATGAAGATGGCAATACAGCAAGCTGTACGCAGATTGTAACTGTGAGTGAACTCACTGCTCCTGTAATAACTTGTCCGGCAGCTATAACCATCAATTGCGAGGATTCAAACCTGCCAGAAAGTACAGGAGGATCCGCTACAGCGACTGATAATTGTACAGCATCACCACTGATTACATATAGCGATGAAATTATTACAAGTATTTGTGCCAGCAATTATACGATTAACAGAACCTGGAAAGCGACAGATGCTTCAGGTAATAGCAGCAGCTGTTTACAAGTGATTACCGTACAGGACATCACAGCACCAACAGCGGCTACACCTGCAACAATCAATGTGCAGTGCTACAGTGCTATTCCTGCAGCTAATATAAATGTGGTAACAGGCGTAACGGACAACTGTGATCCTGCCCCGGTTGTAACCTTATTAACGAATATCCCCGCAGCGCCAAGCTGTAACGGCGGACCTATAACAGTCACCAGGGTTTAT
>Ga0138256_10000162_pt1 | contig 79259 bp, 78 predicted proteins | sample KNB2016incub_MG_FD_105486 | JGI IMG/M metagenome (GOLD analysis project Ga0138256, IMG submission 105486) | Active sludge microbial communities from wastewater in Klosterneuburg, Austria - KNB2014incub_MG | ecosystem: Engineered > WWTP > Activated sludge > Unclassified | place: Austria... | reverse complement strand
TTGGCTGAAAAACTACAGGACGTTATCTTTGCCGTCCTTTAACAGGAAATGCCGCGTTGGTCAAGGGGTTAAGACGCCTCCCTTTCACGGAGGAATCACGGGTTCGAATCCCGTACGTGGTACGAAAAGCCTCCCGATTTTTATCGGGAGGCTTTTTTGTTTTGGGGCCGTGGGCAGTTGTAATTCTGTTGGGCGTGGGTTCCGGCTTTGCGTTACAAGCTTCACTTCGTTCGCTTTCCACAATTATCCTGCAATCGATGAACTAAGTAAGATTGTTCTTTCAATTACTTTCCTTGAGGTAATTTGTAATCTGGATAAGCCTTAAAAAATGGAATCAGTTGTTCTAAACCATCCCACGCAAGAAATTCTTTTATAGTTGACAACTCTTTAAAAACAGCTTTATGACACTTTCTGAATTTTATCTTATTACAAAAGGGGCAATACTTAGTTCTATCAGGATTATAGTCCTTAATAATCAAGTCAAACATTTGAATCAACTCCTTCGGGTTTTTTGCCTTAAGTTTACTTTGATAGTACTCAATTCTTCCAAATATACCATGTGAATATTCACCATATAAATAATAACCTTCCCTAATTCGGAACGATTGATTTGCAAAATATGGAATTGCAAAACTCTGAATATATTCAGATACATTTAATCCGTCCTTACATAGAATCAACTCATTTGGTGTGATATCAACACAACAGGATTTATCATCAAACTCATAAACATGCCAGTCAACGATTTTTGGGAAAGCACCTGCAGTTTCAAATAGCTTAGGAAAAGAATAGGGGTACTTGCCACTCCCCTTAATTTCTATTTGATAAGTATCCCAAAGTTTGCCGCTGGTATCAATAATATCAACTTCGCCTTTAAGAAATTTCTCTCCATCCAGTTCAACTATATCTAGCTTGTCGAATGTTTCTGGAACGGCGATAATATCATTCTCAAATTTTTCATTCCTCATTATTCAGCATATGGCTTTGTAGTGGGAGGTATTATTGTCACCAACCCAGCTGACGAGTTTGAAATTTCATCTTTGTCCTCACCCAATGGAAATCTATCACTTAAATATTTACGCCACAATTCAGTTGCCTTGCGATTGTTTTTTTCCTGTAATGCTTTTTTAGCATCTTCAATAAAATCAGCAAGGCATTTCATAAAATAATCTTTATGAGCATAATCCTTCAAAAGGTTTTCCCCTTTTGGAATTGTAGGACGATAACAAGCAAAACCTTTTTTCAGAACTGACTCAATATTGACAATTGTTTCCTTCAGAGCAATATCATCACGGTCTTTTCTATAAACAACATTTTCAGCAATTAGAATAGTAATGATTAAGCCGCTTGGCATTGGCTTACTTTCATTTTCAAAATCTTTTTTATCGCACCATCCTTTTCCAAATCTAACCAGACTCCTAAGCTGTGGTTCTTTATCTGCTCTGTCATTGAACCATTCAGTAAATGCTTTCGGGTCGCTTTCAATGTAACCATGCCTTTTATGAGCCAGTTCGGGAACGCTTCCTTTCTTGTAATAAATCGGCTGGTCAATATTATGACCATCAGCAAACAAAGTTCTAATGCAGGTGTTTTTATCAATCGGGTCGGTATTAGTATGACCCTTCACTGCTTCATAAACCCAGTTATGATATGTTGAAGGCGAAGGTCTTTCAGCAACACTTTTGTATCCTTCAAAATAAATCCCATCATCAATGTCGTAATACAGTTTACTTACTTCTTCTTTTCCTTCTATTACTTTTCTTGGAATAGGATTTATGATAGTATCCATAGACATAGAACCCTGTCCGTTAAACTTTGGTTGAGTTTCATCGGGCTTATTTTCATTAAACCACTTTCTTACTTTGTTGCGGAGTTCTTTTCTTGAGCTCTTCAACTTTTTTCTACGGGCATCAGTCAATCTGATTTCACCGTTATACTTTTCAAAATGTTCATTGCAATTTGCCATAGCTAATAATTTAAAATTTGCCTTGAAGGTGGTTTGAAATAAGGGTGCCTTCAATTTCACCCCTTGTTTGTATTTGTCGATTAGTAAAGTAATGGCCCATTAAACTGTTTCTTATTCCATCTTTACCTGGATGAAATCTTAGTTTATTTGCTCCTTCGTGACAATCCAAACCACCATTTTGTTTAGTGCCGCTGTTCAAGTAGAACAAATAAATATCAAAGAATCCATCATCGTCTTCTTTGATTTCTTCGACCAGACTTTTTGAGGATGTTTTCTCATTAGCCCCATCGCTAAAAAAAGTATGCACTTTAATTTTAGAAGCAGTTTGTACAACTTCAATGAAGCAGGGTTTTTCACCATCAGCACCATTCCAATTAAATTTTACTTTACCCTTATATCTACCAGCCATATTTGGAACAGCCATGAGCAGACTAAAAACAGGCAATTTCCATAGCACTTGATTATAGAGAAGGAAAAACATTCCGAGAATGCTCACAGTAGTTGGCACTCTGAAATGATTACCTTTTGGCAGATATTCAACCAGTATGGGGTTAATCCATTCACCGACACAATAATCAATCAAGCCCGACAGGATAATAATTGAAACAATTAGCGGAGTGATTTTGTAGTACTTAAAGCTCATTTTAGTTTATCTATTTGGTGAATTTTCGATACCAATTAAAGCTCCAACGATACTTCCAAATATGCCGCCAACTGGTCCTGCAACCGCAAACCCAATTCCGCTTCCAATGACTGCACCACTTGCTGTATTGTCATTTTTAATTTGACTCTTCTTTGCTTTGGAATATGGCGCACGGGTAATGCCATTTTGAGCCCTTATAGTTTTTGTATGCTTAGTTCCTTTGTCAATATTGCAAGAAATGCAAGCAGCGTAGAGATTATTCATATGATTACTTCCGCCATTAAATTTTGCCTTAGAATGTTCTATATGCCAAGCACCTTTAGTACCATAAGAACCATAGTTTGTAAAACTTAATTTACAATGGCACAGATGACAGTAGCCATCCGTTTTTCGATATATTTTTTGTAACCTTTCCTTTTCCATATTTATGAACATTATTTTTTTTAATTGTTGATTTCTTTAAGTACCGCAATTTGCAATTACGATTTTAAGTTTTATATTTGTTGCATACTCGAAACGCTTTTGCGATTATGTTGCACCAAAGATACACATCTTTTTACTTGTTACACACATGCAACGCTGTTTAATCTATAAAAATTTATCAACATGGAATCAACACTCAACACTGATTTATTAGCAGGGATGCTAAAAAACAAAAGGGGTGACAAAGGTTTAAGAGCCGTTGCCGAAGAAATTGGGGGTGTAAGTTTCGCAACTTTATCAAGGATTGAACAAGGCAAACTCCCTGATGTAGATACTTTTATTAGAATCTGTAAATGGCTTGATGTCTCTGCAGATACTTTTATTGTCAGCAGCTCGAAAAAGAAATCTATTACAACAAAAGAGCAAGTAGTAGCACATTTAAGAGCAGATAGGGAATTGACGAAGGAAACAACTAACATGCTTATCAAGATGATAGATATGGCTTATATCACAAAATGAAAATTCTTTGGCTGCTAAGAGTATTCTTAAACGAGGATTCAAAGCCAGTGCTGAAAGATTGGCTAAGCAATATAGGGAAGAAATGAAAATTCATCCCTGTGCGGCTTTATGCGCATTTAAATTAGCTGAGCATTTACAAATTTCAATTTTTAGCTCGGATGAATTTCTAACTCAAACTTCTGAAATAGACCTGTTATCAGGAAGTAATGGTGATGATTGTGGGTGGAGTGCTTTAACAATGCTTACAAAGGCGGGCAACAGAATAATTATTCATAATCCATATCATTCTGAAACTCGCCAACAAAGCAATATTATGCATGAATTAGCCCATATTATTTGCGAACATGAAAGAAATCAAAAAGAATATGACTTTGAAATACCTATTGGCATAAGAGAGTTTGACGAATTACAAGAGGAAGAAGCAAAATGTTTAGGCTCCACGCTTCAACTTCCGACACCTTGTTTATTATGGGCCGATAAAAGAAAAATGTCGAACGAAGCCATTGCAGAACATTTTAATGCCAGTAAAGACATGGTCAATTACAGAATGAATATGACTGGTATTTCTAAACGAAAGTATTTCATGAAGTAAAATAATATATAGAGTATCTTAATCTATCTTTCTGCCGCTGTAGGTAGATATATTTTGCCGCTACAGGCAGGTATATTGCCGTCGCCTTTGCCTCCGCAGGCAGCTACATTGCTGTCGCTTGGGCTTCGACCAGCTACGTATCAGAATCTAAAAAAAATTCTAATTAAATAAATGCTCCAATAAAATGAGCCTAATTGAAAAAAGAATACTGGCACTTGGCTTCAACTTACCCGAACCAAAGCCACCCGTTGGAAATTACCTGGGCAGTAAATCAATTGCTGAATTACTTTTTGCGGCAGGCAGGGTAAGCGACCTGGCCGGAGAAGTGGGAACAGAAGTTTCGGAAGAACAGGCTAAAGAAGCGGCACGGAATACGGTCTTAACCATTCTATCCATCGTAAAACAAGATATAAAAGACCTGGATTTGATTACAGGTGTTGTAAAGCTGACGGGATTTATACGTTCGTCACCGGAATTTACCCGGCAACCCGCCGTTGTTGACGGAGCTTCTGATCTGTTAATTGAAATTTTTGGAGAGAACGGCCGCCATGCAAGAACCGCAACCGGCGTTGCACAATTACCTTTTGGAGCTTCTGTTCAGCTAGATATAATTTTTCAGCTAAAACAAAATCATTAAATATTCCCGGTCATCTTCTCCAGCTGATGTGCATACAACCTTCCAATCGGAATTTCCTGTCCGCCAATTTCCACATCATGGTTGGTAAATGCAGCTATCTTGTTGATGGCAACAATATAAGAGCGGTGAATACGCAGGAATAAATTTGCCGGAAGCACATCTTCCAGCGATGAAATGGATTGCTTTACCAGCAGTGGCTTATCAGCCACCCTCACAATCTTTATATAGTCCTTCATGCTTTCCACATAAACAATATCATGGTAACCAACCTTTATCATTTTCCTGTCGGCCCGGAAATAAACAAAGCCCTGGTTATCCACTACCTGCTGTTCTTCTTTTATGTCAACAGCCTGTGTAATTCCAATCTTGTTTATAGCTTTCATCAAACGTTCGAGTGTGATGGGTTTAAGCAGGTAATCTACAGCATCCAGTTCAAAAGCATCCAGCGCATACTCTTTATACGCTGTGGTAAAAATAACTTTGGGTGGATTGCGGAGTGTACGTAAAAACTCATGCCCCATCAGTTTAGGCATATGTATATCAAGGAACATGAGGTCAATATTATTTTTTGTAAGCGCTTCCATAGCCATGAAAGCATTGTGGCAACTGCCGGTAATTTTCAGTGAGGGAATATTTTCAATATGGGTTTCCAGCACCTTTACGGCAAGCGGTTCATCATCAACTATCAGGCAGTTCAGTTTCATACGGCAGCAGGTATCGGGTTTACAAAAGAAGTATCACTAACCGGCGCAGTCCGGGTTTCTGTTGCCTTGCTTAACTGTAACTGCAGTTTCACTATAAACATCCCGGCTTTTTCACTAACCATCAGCTCATATTTGCCGGCATAGATGAGTTCCAGCCGTTTTTTAATATTCTGCAAACCTATTCCGCCCGAAAAAGGTTTTGTTTTATCACTGCTGATACTGTTGCTCAGGTTAAAAGTAAAATTATTTCCATCGGCATGAAAGTGCAGGTTAACCCAGCACTGGTCCAGTTGTTCGCTTGTACCATACTTGAAACTGTTTTCAACAAATGGTATCAATAAAAGCGGAGCGATAAGGTTGTCTTTTATGTTACCGCTGCTCACAAAAGAAACATCTATACGGCTGCCATAACGCAGTTTTTCCAGTTCAACATATTTCTTCAGGGCTTCAATCTCATTTTCAAGCGGCACTTCTTTTTCGTTGCATTCATATAACATATACCGCAGCAATTCTGATAAATGAGTAACTACCAAAGGCGCTTTTTTTGACTGAGTTAACGTAAGTGAATACAGGTTGTTCAATGTGTTGAATAAAAAATGCGGATGCACCTGGGCTTTCAGTATCTCCAGTTCCATGGTTACTTTTTCTTTTTCCATTTTCCGGTTACGGTCATTTTCCTGGTACCATTTCTTCAACAGTTTAATGGAGACTGCAATGCCACAGATCATAAAGAAAGAAAAAAACGCCCTGAATTCAATAAACGGAAACACAAAAAAATCAGACCATTCAAATTCCTGCGGTAGTTTATTAAACTTCAGAGGATACACAAATTTGCCATACATAATAAAATTGAAAACACTTACAATTTTCGTCAATATCAATGCAAAAAAAATGTAAAGGACAATCCTCTTTCTTAAAAGAAAAACAGGAATCAGAAAATACAATTGTGTATAGGTAAATACCAGGTGAAAGGGTATCAGAATAAGCGTATAGTTCAATTCTTCAGCATATTTTCCGTTTTGAGCATAGTTGCCGGTATATATAAGTGTATAAAAACACCAAAAAGCAACGTGTTGCAGCATGCGGTTATTTAGTATCGCTTTCATGTTGGAAAATCTGTTACTTAAAATTACACAAATGAACAACGAATGCAATGTTTACAGTGCATTTATAGACAAACTGCAGGATTCGGTCGGCAAACTACATTAAACAGCTCCTGTTTCAGTTTATCGCCTGTTTACTGCAATCTGTTTAACCATTTCCGCAGCCCATCTATATTGTGAAATACCTCTCATGTGTGATATTAATTTTACATCAGAAAACAAATATTTTAAACCAATAAATTTTACAATTATGAAAAAGATTTTTTTAACAACAGGCCTTTCGCTAATACTGTTACTGGCTGTTTTTACCGTTTTTGCACAAACAGAGGCAAAGGCTCACCCTACTCCCAAATGGGTTTCTGAAAATGGTTACTGGGTTATTGAAACAAATACCCACACACCAAAACTTAACACAATCTATTTTTACAATACCAATAATGAGCTGGTGTACAAAGAAAAAGTTGATGGTGTTGTTATAAACCTGAAAAAAAGAAGAGTTAAGATGAACCTTAAAAAAGTGCTGGACCAGTCCGTAATCGCCTATAACAAAACACAAAAAGCTGCTGAAAATGAAATGCTGGTTATTAATTTAATAAAGCATTAAATCAGGCAACAGGCACTCATTAAAAGGGCAATGTATAAAACATTGCCCTTTATACGGATTGCAAAATGCCCGTACCTGGTCTTTCTATTTCCCTCCATCAAATTTTTTAAAGATGGTTTTAACATTCCGGTCAATTTCACGGCTGCTGATATTGCGGCCGTTCAGTTCACTGGTTGTCCATCCCTGCCATACTGCTTTATCTGTTCTGCTGTCTATCATGGTTATCGTAACAGTTCCTTCCTTAACGGTTGTAGTGTAGCTGTCGTAACCAATAAACTGCGACGGGTAATAAAAAGTATGAACCCTGCCGGTACGACGGTTATAATAACTCCGTGTATAAGATTGAGAATAAACAGGATCCTGTTGTTCTTTCTGATTTTTTTCTACCAGTAACTCGTAGTTGATGATCACATCAGGATTTGCATTTGATTCACGCCATCCTTTTTTCTGCAGCTCAGTATTAACTGCATTGCGAACATTTGTTTCTGTAAGATCATGCCTGCTTTTTTTCCTGTTTTCTTTTGTATCGGGCTTATCTACCCAGGCATAGGTCTGGTACTTGCTGAAATCTGCATTTTTGTCTTTTTCGATATGGGCATTACCGGCACAACCGGCAAATATAACTACAGCTAAAATGGCTGTAACCCACTTGATTGATCTGTTTGCCATAGTGGTTTAATTTAAATTGTTTTATGCCGCAGGGCTGTGTATTGCGGAATAATAAATAAGCGTTACACAGTACGTTACTCTTCTGAACTTATATACGCAACAATTATGCTCATATTGTTACCGGAATTGTGAAAGTTTAGCAAAAGAAAAAAAGCCTGCAAACCGGAAAATGAGGGGGCTGATATTGTTCAAAATGTATTGTTAAAGTCTAATGATTATCTTTATAAAAAAAACTTATTTTATGAGCATCAACTGGACCGGCGTTTTCCCCGCACTCACTACAAAATTTACAGCAGAAGACAAATTAGATCTTCCCTTATTTGAGAAGAATTTAAATGCACAATTAGATGCAGGTGTAAACGGCATTGTGCTGGGCGGTACACTTGGAGAAGCCAGTGTATTAACCACAGATGAAAAGGAAGAACTGGTAAAATTTGCTGTTGGCAAATGCACAGGTAAAGTCCCAGTTATTTTAAATATTGCTGAAGGCAGTACCAAAGACGCATTGCAACAGGCAGAATATGCCAAAGCATGGGGTGCCAAAGGTTTGATGATGCTGCCGCCCATGCGTTATAAAAGCGATCACCGAGAAACAGTTCATTGGTTTAAAACAGTTGCAGATGCTACAGAATTACCCATCATGATTTATAACAATCCCGTTGATTATAAGAATGAAGTGACGCTCGATATGTTTGCTGAACTGATTGCCTGCAAAAATATTGAAGCAGTAAAAGAAAGTACAAGAGATGTTACGAACGTAACCAGGATGAAAAACCGTTTTGGTGACCGGATAAAAATTTTATGCGGAGTAGATACATTGGCCATGGAAGAACTTTGTTTGGGTGCCGATGGCTGGGTGGCCGGATTGGTTTGTGCTTTCCCTAAGGAAACAGTTGATATTTTTAATTTAGTAAAAGCTGGTAAGATAGAAGAAGCTGCAAAAATTTACCGTTGGTTTATGCCTTTGCTTGAGCTGGATATTCATCCAAAACTAGTGCAGTATATTAAACTGGCGGAAACACAGGTTGGGCTGGGATCAGAAAATGTAAGAGCACCCCGGCTTATATTAGAAGGAAAAGAAAGGGCAGATGTTTTGAAGATTATTAAGGATGGTATTGCTTCAAGACCATAGTAAATATATTTAATCTTGTTTTGGGCTGAAGCCCTTCATGTATTATTATATTGCCCCGGCCTTAAGGCCGGGCAATTGATTTTGTGCTGAAAAGGCTTTAGCCCAAAACAATAATTTATTTGTTTAAAATATCTGCAGCTTCTTTTTTCGTAAAGGTAAATACACAGTTATCAATTCTTCAGTAAACAATTCGAATGACTGTTCAACCATCCGGTTTTCGGGCCAGTGAATCCGTATATTTTTTTCCGTTACCCGGTAATTGATGCAATACAGGGTTCCAAAATTCTTTTCATAATTATAATTAAACAGCGGCGGCTCCAGAAATTTATCGGTAATGTAAGCTTCGTTTTCAAAAAGATTGGCATACATCCGTTCCATCACTTCTTTTCTTTCTTCGGTTGCCGTTAAAGCGGCGTACTGCGGCCACTCTACTTTTTCCTGGTGATTGGTGGCAATGGGCAGGTTGGTTACCACCGCTTCCCGGTCGGGTGATACATACACCGTTGCATGATTGCCCATTGCATCGGTAAGCGTTACATTGTACACCATGTGTATGGGAATACGTTTTAAAATTTCAACAGCTTCCGAAACGGTTGATGCTGTTTCTAAAATGTATCGTATCACTAATGGAATTCCAAAACCTTCGCCGGAAACTTTACGGCCGCCAAAAGCAAGCGATGCAGCAAGTCCGTCGGCATTCATTCCATCCAGCAAACCCCAGGTGCAATCGCTCATACCAATAACAGGTTTCAGCCATTTGGTGTACAATAAATTGCCTTCAAACAAAGCCGGGTTATAATCGTAGTTGCGGATGAGAAACACATTGTCTCTATGACATGCCATTTGTGAACAACCGGCCATATACGGCGGCGGACACCACATACTCAAAAATCTTGCTTCCAGATCACCGCCGCCGGCCAGTACATTTAACTGATCGTACAAGGGCACCAACTCCGGCATATGTTCTTTTAGTTTACTTGCCGAACTGAGATATCCTTTCCGGTTGATGACGCCTTCGCTCAAAAACCAATGCCGGTAATAAGGCCAGGCCTTATTAAATAAGGCCTGCCATTTTATTCCCGGAATATCTTCCTGTATGCATTGAAGCGTTAAGATCATACTGTAAACTTACTACATTTTAAAACCATCATCTTACTCTTTGTCATTTCGACGCAGGAGAAATCTATACAAGACCAACTTAACTTTTATTGGCTTATGCTAACAGATGTCTCCTTCGTCGACATGACAGAAAATTTATTACAACATTTTAAATCCACCAATCTCCAAAGGTTGTGCCTGAGGAGCTGCAAATGATTCTAATGGTGCTGCTGCAAACTCATTGCGTATGGCATCAATCCATTTTTCTGCACGCTTGTTCATTTCAAAATTATTGGTCATCAATCTTCCACGCATTACCAATATGCCGAGGTCGGCGCCTTCGTAACGGTAATTATCAACATCGCTGATGCGTAAAAAGAATGCTTCATTTTCTGTTTCAACCGAACGACGGTGTGTATCCATTCTTGAGAAACTGATTGTGCCGTCTTCATGCATTTTATAAATGCCGCTTTTTGGAGCTGCGGTAATTTTATCAACCGTTTTTTCGGTATGCTTGATCACCATCTGTCCCCAGCTATCGGTATTTTCTTTTTTTGCCCACCGGGTATTGATCTGTTTTACATTCAGTTCGTATGGCACATCCATCCACTCCAGCAAATGAAATAAGAACAATGGCATATCGCTTAATGCAAACACCGCATGATTGGTGATTGAACTGGCTCCGGTAATTCTCGGGTTCAGTTCGCCCAGGTAAATTTCTTTGGTATCCTGGTCAATCAAAAAGTCAAGTTCAAAATATCCTTTGTAACCTTCCTTGCGTAACTGATCGCCAAAAAGCTGTGTGTATTCTCTTGCTTTTTTGCGGATGGATGCATTAAATGCATCAGGATAAATTTCGTTACCGCACCAGCCGCCTTTGTAGGGTGTTAAATTTTTAAACCCTACCAGCTCTGTCATCAACGGCGCAACCACTGTGCCATGGCGGGTTACACAAGCCTCAATGGCCGAGCCCTTGCAATTGATACGCTTCATCACTTTCACTTCTGCTTCCTTCTCAATTTCCTCAGCATGTTTATTATAGTCTTCTTCATTTTTGATAAAGAATGTTGTATGACCCGAATCGCCAAACGGCGTTTGAATAACCAGGTCGGTTCCTAAATGCTTACTCACTTCACATAAATGGGTATAGTTTTCAACCTTCGACAAAACATTCGGCACACATGGCACGCCTGCTTTTTCGGCAATGCGGTTTGTGTTTACTTTATTATCCATAAAGGTCCGCATCTTTGCAGACGAGAAGCAAACTTCCAGTCCCAGGTTCTTTGCCAGTTCTTCTGTTTTTTCATCAAACATCAGTAACATGGCTTTTCCACCTTCTCCCCTGCTGCGGATATAATCCACCACTTCCTTGTGCTCCAGTAAATAATTGTTGATGTCTTCAATGCTCTGAAATTCGTCATGTGGCATTTCTTCACGTGGCGTAAACACGTTCGGGTGCTGCCGGTCAAAACAATTGATATAGGTGATGAACTTGAAACCCTTCACCCACTCATCGGCTCCCAGCAAATTAAAATTGGTGGCGCTTATAAAATAAATGGGTTTATCATTCGTATAAAAAAACCGGCGGATGTCGGAAATCCCTTTCAGAGGTTTTTCTTTTTTCATTAGCTTGTTTGGTGTTGCAGTAACATGTGTTGTTGACAATGTTGCTGCTTTCTTCTCTTTTAAAATATCTGTGTCCATAATTTATCTGTTGTGTTTTTTTTAGTGAACTAATTCTTTTTTTGTTTTCTTAACGCCGCCATTTTGCGGAGCCTTGTTGGTTATTTGTTTTGGGGATAATGCAGATTCGGGATTCAATACCTTTTCTGTAAATACCCGTAAACCCAGTTCCGGCCTGAAACCGTGAATTTCTTTTACATCCAATGCCAGTAAGAAATTCAATATCTCTTCCGTCATCACCTGCCCCGGCACCAATACCGGAAAGCCCGGCGGGTAGGGAATTACAAAGGATGCTGAAATTATATTTCGTCCTTTCTCCATTACACTATGGCAATTTTCAAGCTTGATATATTCGCAGGTATCTTCTTTATAAGCCAGGAAATAAGCCTTGCGGATATTTCCACCGGGAATGCCTTTCACCGGCCTGAAATAATCATGGTAATAACTGAAGTCGGGTAATGGCGGTGTATCATGTGTAAGGGAGTGAATTCTTTCTTCAAGAATTTTTACCTCTTCTTTATTCAATGCTTCGGCATGTTCATCAAGCTGATCGGCAATCTTCAGTAACACACTTATTAAATAACTAACCGAACTTCTTGTTGTTCCGATATTCGTCATCAACAAAACGGTATTTCTCGATGTCTTATTTATCTGGATGCTGAACTGATCCATCAAAAATTTATTTTTGAATGTATCACCATCAACACCGGTCTTGCCAATGTATAAATTGATTTTTGTAGGGTCCAAAACAAATTCATCCTGCTCCCATGCATTTTCCAAACGTTTCCAGCCGGTTTCTTTGTGATAATATTCTTCCTGTCCCGATATCCTGTATTCATCCGGAATCAGGTCCTTAATAGTAAGCACCGAAAAATATTTACGCAATTTTGGATGATCCGTTATTTTAGCCCTGATAAGCATCGCCATCTCAATACTCTTTTCTACAAGTTCATATCCTTCAAACATAACCTGTCTTCTTCCCACATCCAATGAAGCCAGTATCTGGTAATTAGCCGATGTTGATGTATGCGTCATATACGCTTCATGAAAATTACCTTCGGCTTTTTTCTCAAACTCTTCATCCCAAACATGTATCATTGATCCCTGGCGGAACGAAGACAATGTTTTATGCGTTGACTGCGTTGAGTAAACCCGCAGCTTTACTTTTTCAGGATCAGGCATACCAGGAATAATTATTTCGCCGGTTTGTTTTTTTGCCAGCAGACTGTATTGTTTTTTATATTCTTCCTTATACGCATCGCTATGATATTTTTCGTGCAGTTTATCTGCGATGAACATGGCGGTACGCTGCTTATAGGTATTGGTAAACGCTGCAAACGCAAACCAGGCTTCGTCCCAAAGAAAAACCAAGTCGGGCTTGATGGCCAGTAATTCGCTCATTACTTTTTCAACATTGTAAACCAACCCGTCGAAAGTACAGTTGGTAAGGATCACCATTTTTACTTTATCCAAACGGCCTGCTTCTTTCAGTTGCAGTAATTTTCCTTTGATCGTTGTTAAAGGTACCGCACCATACATCGAATATTTTTCCAGCGGATAAGAATCCAGATAAACCACATTGGCACCCGCAAGTACCATCGCATAGTGATGCGATTTGTGACAATCCCTGTCAATCAAAACCAGGTCATCAGGTTCTATCATTGCCTGCAAAACAATTTTGTTTGAAGTAGATGTTCCGTTGGTTGCAAAAAATGTATGCCTTGAGCCAAATGCTTTTGATGCCAGTTGCTGCGCTTTCTTCAGCGGTCCGGTGGGTTGTAATAAAGAATCAAGCCCGCCTGTTGTTGAAGATGTTTCGGCCAGAAATAAATTACGGCCGTAAAATTCTCCAAAATCATCAATCCAGTTCGACTTAAAAACAGAATTACCTCTTGAAACCGGCATGGCATGAAAAACGCCCGTTGGTTTTTTACTGTAATCTTTTAAAGCCGTATAAAACGGTGTATTAAATCTTTCTTTGATGCCCATTAAAATACTCAGGTGCAGTTCCTGCACATCTTCTTTACGGTAAAATATCCTGGTGAAATTCTGTAATGCACTATCCGATAAACCATTCACCGGCGTATCGGTAACATAATACAGATCAAGCTCCGGTCTCAGTTTTTTAATCGCTTCGCCCAGTAAAACACTGATGGTTCTTCCTGAATTTTCGTCAAACTTATAATTCAACACCTGTGCAATAAAGGGTTTGATGACGTTGTTGATATTATTTGATTTGTACAACACGCCGTAACGGATAACACAGGCCTGTATATTGGGATTGAAAAGTAAAGCAATCAATGTATCCTGGAACGATTTTGCAAAAATGGTATTGTACACAAAGCCTTCCTTTTCTTCCCTCATATCGGCCAGTTTTTCCTTCATCTCCTGCTCCTCTCTTGCCGAGAGTTTATCGGTAAATAAAACTTCAAAATATTTTTTGTTTGATTTTTTGGCTTCAGTATTTTCATCTTTCTGCTGATTGAAAAAACCCAGGTGATGGGCTGCAGATGGTTTATGCCGGTAATCCTCACTCACCAGTAACCTGTTTATATCTGCAACTGCTTTCGATAGTAAAAGATGTTCATGCTGCTTCAATAGTGTTGCCAAACCATTTACCGAATCTATGCCCGGAAAAGCCCAATACTGCTCCAGTGTTTTCAGCATTTTAATATTCGATTCAACCGATGCCTTTAAATCAGGATCATCATTTTTTACCATCGCTAAATCATGCGTTTCTATTTTCAATAATGTCCACGCTTTCATCCTGAACTGGTTGACATTGTAAAACTGGTTACTGGTGAAATTTATTTTCTGATTCTTCGACATGTATATTTTTTGTTTCGTTAAAAATTTATTTCTCTGTATTAGCTGTTCAATTTTCGGCATCTGCTTCCAATACCGGAGTCTGCAGTACATTGGTGATCTGCTGCAGGTTCATCTTTGTTGGTTTAATCAACGGACCTAAGGAATTCAGGTAAGGGGTAGTTCCTCCATTCTTATAAATTTCAAAACTGATATTCCTGTCACGGAAACTTTTTAATGGTTGTCCCAATCTTAAAATTCCGTTCTCCCTGCTGCGCTGTACTCTCTCCAGGTCAATTTCAATGGGTATCATTTCTTCGCCGGTGCTGGCCTGGTATAAAACCCTTCCATCGGGGCCGCAAACAATTGAACGGCCTGTACCACCATCGCCCAATCCATTAATATCAAATACATAACACTGATTAGTGGCCGCAGTTGCCTGCACAATGGCCAGTTCAATGTCCCGGTCAATGGTTCCGGTTAATGTGGGATGAATGATTACTTCAACACCTTGCACAGCGAGTGTTCTGGATGTTTCAGGGAACCACATATCGTAACAGATGGATAAACCAAAAAGGCCAATTTCCGGCACATCAAAAATTAAAAATTCATCTCCGCCCGTAACACCAATCTCATAAGGATAAAAAGGAAACATTTTGTTGTAACGGGCCACAATCTCACCCTCCGGATTAATTACCGTTGCGGTATTATAAATTTTATCCTCGCTTTTTTGAAACATGGTGCCGGGTATTAACCAGATGCCATGCTTTTTTGCAATGGCACAAAACTCGTCTTCAATATTATTCGGAAACGGCATTGCATGCACTGTTAACGGTCCGTATGCACAAAGCTCGCTGAACACAACCATCTGCACCCAGGGATACACCGAAGTCAACACTTCTATTTTGTGTTTCATCATTTCTACATTACTTCTTGCCGCAGAAACATGCATTTGCACCCCTGCTATCGAAAATGGAATCATAAATTTTTACTTGTTTAGTTTTTGTAATTCTTCTTCAAAAATGTCAAGTCCTTCGTTCAGTAATTCGTTACTGATAACCAACGGACTTAATATCCTGATAATATTTTTATTGGAACCTGCGCTTAAAAGCAACAGTCCTCTTTGCAAACAATTATTTATCAATGCTGATACCATTTCGGCATCCGGCTGCAATGGGTCGTTATTTTTTACGAACTCAATCGCCTGCATCGCTCCCAATCCTCTCACATCACCAATACAGGAAAATTTATTTTTCATGATGGCGAACCTGCTTGCAACAAGCTTACTTAATTCAATTGCCCTGTCATTCAGGTTTTCCTTCTCCATTAAATCAATCGTTGCTAAAGCTGCAGCACAGCAAACAGGATTACCTAAATAAGTACCGCCAATTGTTCCCGGAGCTGCGGCATCCATAATTTCGGCTTTGCCCATCACAGCGCCAATCGGCATACCGGAGCCCATTGATTTGGCCCAGGTAGAAATATCGGGCGTTACATTATAATGCTGATATGCTCCCCATTTTCCGGTGCGGCAAAAACCGCTCTGCACTTCATCAAAAATCAACATGATGCCATGTTCATCACAAAATTTACGTAAGCCTTCAACATAGCGTTGCGGCGTTACATTAAATCCGCCTTCACCCTGCACCAGTTCAATAATGATTGCGGCAATATTTTCAGGAGCAACCATTGAATGTGTTGCATCATCAAGTCTTTTCAATTCCTGGTCAATAAATTCATCTTCGGTTAACCCTTTACCAAAATGATAATGATCGGGAAAAGGTAAACGATATACTTCCGGTGCAAAAGGTCCGCAACCGGTTTTATAATTAATTTTAGAAGTGAGTGTCATGGCCATCATGCTGCGGCCGTGAAATGCTTCCGTAAAACAAATAACGGCTGAGCGGTTGGTTGCCTGTCTTGCAATTTTGATTGCGTTTTCTACTGCTTCTGCGCCGGTATTGGTAAGCATCACTTTCGTGTTTTTGCCATGTGGCAGAATACCGGCGAGTCTTTCGCAAAGCGATAGATAACCGTCATAGGTTGAAACATGAAAACTGGAATGAATTAATTTGGCTGCCTGGTCCTGAATGGCTTTAACCACAGTCTCCGGACAATGCCCTGCATTCAATACACCAATGCCGCCGCCAAAATCAATCAGCTGATTATTATCAGCATCGGTAATTACAGCGCCATTTGCATGAACAGTAGTTGAAGGGCAAAAAATCCCAACCCCGTTGGGAACAATTTTTTTTCGCCGCTTGATTTCTGTTTCAGTATTTGTAAAGCCCAATAATTTTTTGTCTACAGAAGTAGCTGTAAGTTCACTCATATAATATGTATGGTTGTTTTGTAAATGTAAAAATTAGGAGATGCTGCAATTGCATCTTTCCCGATTGGATATTAAACCCCAACAAAGAGAATGTACAAAAAATAAAGGGGTTAAAAAAATATGATTTGCAAATTCAAAATACAAATCTTCTGAAACTGCTTACTGCAAAGGGTTTCCCGATTTACTAACAAATCTTTCATCTATACTTTTGTATGATTAAAATTGATTTTTCAGTAAGTAAATTTTTAAAATCGTATATTTTCGTCTTCTTTCAATATTAAAACAAGAGAATACTTATGAGTTATACAGATGCAACAATACCGGAAATAAATACAGCCATGCAGGATGCCTGGAATGCATTTCATGTTTACCGCAAAATGAGTTTGAAACAACGTGCAGCTTTTATGAAAGCCATTGCCGTTGAACTGGAAAACTGTGGCGATGAATTGATACATACAGCCATGAGAGAGTCTAATTTACCGGAAGCCAGGATGCGTGGCGAAAGGGCCAGAACAATTTTTCAACTGAACAGTTATGCTGAGGCCTGCGAAAAGGGTACCTGGCTGGATGTAAGAATTGATACAGCGGTTCCGGACAAAACACCACCCAAACCCGATATCAGAAAAATGCTGGTGCCACTTGGACCCGTGGTAGTTTTTGGAGCAAGTAATTTTCCGTTTGCCTATTCTACCGCCGGTGGCGATACAGCCTGTGCCTTTGCTGCCGGTTGTCCGGTTATTGTAAAAGCGCATCCGGCGCATGCAGATACTTCGGAAATGGTTGCTAAAGCCATTTTAATGGCAGCAGATAAAACAAAAATGCCGAAAGGAATTTTTACACATATACATGGTGCAAGTTTTGAAGTGGGAAAAGCATTGGTGCAACATCCACTTACAAAAGCGGTTGGCTTTACGGGTTCATATTTAGGCGGACGGCAGTTATTCGATTGGGGTAACCAACGTAAAGAACCCATTCCTGTTTTTTCGGAAATGGGAAGCATCAATCCTGTTTTCTTAATGCCCGAAAAATTAAATACTGCGGCCGGAGAGATTGCTCAACAATATGCAGGTTCCATCACTTTAGGTGTTGGACAGTTTTGTACTAACCCCGGATTGATCATTGGTATTGAAAGTGAGGCGCTGAAAACTTTTGTACATGATCTGGGAAAAGCCATTCAAAAAATTGACCCGGCGCCGATGCTGCATCCTGGTATCGTATCGGCTTACAAAAAAAACAAAGGCAATGCATTGTTACAAGATGATGTGCACCTGGTTGCCGAAAGTGAAACCGATGTAAAAGAGAATGAAGCCTTGCCAACCATTGCCACTGCAACCGGTCAGGCATTTTTAAATAACCCGGTTTTGCACCAGGAAGTATTTGGCCCCTACTCCATCATCATCCGTTGCAAGGATATGAACGAAATGATTGCAGTTGCTAAAAATCTGGAAGGACAATTGACATCAACTTTGATGGCTACTGAAAATGATATTAGGGGCAACGATGAATTAGTTGAAGCGGTTAAGAATATCTGCGGAAGATTTATTTTGAATGGTGTACCAACCGGTGTGGAAGTTTGCCTGAGCCAACATCATGGCGGGCCATTTCCTGCTTCAACAGATTCACGGTTTGGTGCTGTGGGGGCTGATGGCATCAGGCGTTTTGCACGCCCCATTGCTTTCCAGAACTGGAGTAATGGTTTATTGCCTGATGAGTTAAAGAACGAAAATCCGTTAGGAATCTGGCGAACGGTGAATGATGAAATATCTAAAGAAAAAATTTAAGCAGAAACCGGCACTTGCCGGTTTTCTTTTTCTGTTGAATAAGCCAGCCAGCCTGTTACCCCAACAGAAATTACAAAATATGCAATCAGCACATTACTTATCCATGGCAGGAATGCATTGGCGCCAAACCAATCGCCTAAATAAAAAATTACGGATACCCCAATGGCTGCTTTTAAAATTTCCCAAATCAAGGCATGCTTATTTCCATCCATCAGTTCGCTGTAGGCATATACATATATAAATACAAAGCCGCCGTAAATGAACATATTGGGGCTGCCGATCTTTGCAATATTTCCAAAGAAATAACTTACAAATAATAAAAGCATGATAAGCTGTATCCATGTCCAGGTTGATAAGAACATAGAGGTTTTAGTATCATACTTTTCAAAGCTGTACACATTTTCAATTTTAAATACCGGGTATTTTTCTTCCACATCGGCAGGTCTCCAGCCGGTTGGCATGAACCAGATTCGGAATTTATCCTTTATACTTTTTGCTCTCCAGGCATCTTTTATCAGCAGCCACATGTGCTGAAAATTTATTTTGATGGGATTCCATGTTCGCACGGGTCTTGTAATTCCATAAACAGGCGGTACATCTGGCAACTCTTCCTGGAAAGTTCCAAAAAATTTATCCCAGAAAATAAAAATCTGTCCAAGGTTCTTATCAATGTATTCTTTGTTGATAGCATGGTGTACCCGGTGATGCGATGGGGTAACAATTATTTTTTCGAGGAAACCCATGCGGCCGATATGCTGTGTATGATACCAGAACTGAGCAAACAAATGAATGGGTGCTATTGTTGCAATAACAATTGCCGGTACGCCCAGCAAGGCTGCCGGTATCAGCAAAAAAGAAAATAATTTTACAAAAGTTGAAATACTTTGTCTTAATGCACAGGCCAGGTTAAATTCTTCGCTGCTGTGGTGCACTATATGAGCGTTCCAGAAAAAATTTATTTTATGATCGATGCGGTGTACCCAGTAGCCGGCAAAATCCAAGACAATAAATGCAACCAAAAATGTAATAAAGGATGACTCAATATGAGTTAATGCAATTCTCTCCACCAGCCAGCTATAACCTAAAACAGCAACACTTAAACCAAGCACATCTTTCGTTACGTTGGTTACACCAGAACTGAGACTGCTCACCATATCCATATTACGCACTGTATCTTTTCCTTTGTACCAGCCATACCATTTCTCTAATAATACAAGTATTAAAAAAGCCGGCATGGCAAAAAGTAAAATCTTTCCGTACTGTTCCATTGCATAAAATTACAGCATGCAATGCAAATAAACGCTACGAAAATTTTAAGCCCGGCAAAGCCTTTCCACAACCCAAAAGTCATTATGCTCAGGCAAACCCGCAATATCCCGCAACCCGGTATCCTCAAATACCATGTTAAATAAATCAGAAGATAATATTTCAGATTAAACCTTCATAAAGCGAATATTCGCAATACATTCATTTTAACAAAAACAAAATCACCCTCCTGATGTTCTGGCACAGTTTTATTACCAGTTTAAATGACAAAACATTTTTCAAATTTTAAACCCAAACATCATGAAAAAAATATTTACACTTTCCGCAAGCTTTTTCCTTGCAATTATTTTATTAAGCAGTTGCGTAAAAGAACACATCGTTGTTGCTAACGATGAAAATTACTGGCTGACTAAAGAAGAGGGAGAAGTAGTATACAGCGATGCTTATTGCAGTTATTACGTTGTTGAGACTTATAACGGATACAATATTGTACGTGCCTATGCTGGCTATAAACCTTACGAAGGCGATCTTGTTTATGGTAATTTCAGTAACCTGGGTACAAGGGATATGTATAATTATTCTGGAAGATTTGTGTTTACCGGAACCGTAACCGACTACTGGTTAAGCTACAACGAAGCTTTGGATGCGCTTGATTACTATTGCCCGTTTTATGGCAAAGGAGCAGAAAAAAGAGTTTTCAAAGAATCTACTAAAATTCAGAAAAAATAAACACTGATAACTAATTATAAGGCCGCTGCTAATTTTGGTAGTGGCCTTATAATTTTAAGGTTTTACCAAAGTTCTTAAACAGCAGAATTAAAAAAGCGGTATTGCAAAAAGTAAAATCTCTCCGTACTGTTTCATATAGCATATTTGAATGAAGACAGTTAATTAAAGAATATAAACCTCCTGAAATTGTATCATTAAAAACCGGCTCACTCTGTATTAATTCATAACTTACAGTTTATGAAAAAAATGCTATTCCTGATACTGCTCTACAGCCAGACAATTTTTTGTCAAACAAATAATAATGACTGGCAACTGGGTCCTTTTGCAAAACCCGTTGCTGCCAATCCGGTAATGCAGGCAGACTCCAGCTATTTATTTGCATGCCCGGTAAAGAAAGAAACTGTACAATGGCAAAAAGCGGATGTGTTTAACCCGGCTGCCATAGTAAGGAATAATAAGTTGTATATCCTGTTCAGGGCCGAAGATATTCCTGGTGTGGGAATCGGCATGCGTACCTCAAGGATCGGACTGGCTGTAAGTGATGATGGTTTGAATTTTACGAAAATGAAAGATCCTGTTCTATATCCCGATAATGATGATTTTAAGCAATTTGATTTTCCCGGCGGGTGTGAAGACCCGAGGGTTATAGAAACAGCAGCTGGTAATTATGTTTTATTATATACAAGCTGGAACCGGGATGTAGCCCGTCTAAGCGTGGCCACTTCAGCCGACCTGGTGAACTGGAAAAAACAAGGCCCGGCATTTTTAAAAGCATTTAACGGAAAGTTTTTAAATACCTGGAGCAAATCAGGTTCGGTTGTTACAAAACAGGTAAATGAAAGATTTATTGCTGAAAAAATAAATGGTAAATACTGGATGTATTGGGGTGAAGGGCCTGTTTACCTGGCCACATCAACTGACCTGATCAACTGGGCTCCTGTAGTAGATGCTGCAGGAGAACTGTTACCAATCATGACCGCCAGGAAAAAAATGTTCGACAGTCATGTGGTAGAACCAGGGCCGCCTGCCGTAATTACCAACGAAGGAATTGTATTGTTATACAATGGCAAGAATGCGGAGACTGAAGATGCGGATCCGGCTATTGCAAAGGGTATTTATTGCGGGGGACAGGCATTGTTCGATGCAAAAGATCCTACCAAATTACTGGACCGTTGTAAAACTTATTTTATTAAACCCGACCTGCCCCATGAGATCAGCGGACAATATAAAGCTGGCACAACTTTTATAGAAGGGCTTGTTTATTTTAAAAATCAATATTTCCTGTATTACGGTACGGCAGACAGTATGGTGGGTGTCGCTGTAAAAAAATAATTTAATTCTTTCAGACTTTGTCAAAGTTTATAAAAACATGAAACATATTTTTACCTGTATTGATGGTCATACCTGTGGAAACCCTGTTCGCCTGGTAAAAGAAGGCGGACCTGAACTTATTGGAAATACCATGAGTGATAAACGTCAGCATTTTTTAAAAGCATACGATTGGATACGCAAGGGCCTGATGTTTGAACCCCGGGGCCATGATATGATGAGCGGCAGCATCTTATACCCGCCGCATGATCCCAACAATGATGTGGCTGTATTATTTATTGAAACCAGTGGCTGCCTGCCAATGTGCGGACATGGAACCATCGGCACCATCACCATCGCCATTGAAGAAGGATTGATAAAACCAAAAACACCGGGTGTTGTAAGGATGGAAGCACCAGCAGGATTGGTTTTAATATCTTATTCAGAAGAAGGCGGCAAAGTAAAGTCAGTTAAATTAACCAACGTTCCTTCCTACTTAGCCGAAACAGAACTGACAGTTAACTGTCCTGATTTGGGTGAACTGATCATTGATGTTTCCTATGGCGGGAATTTTTATGCCATTGTGGATGTGCAGAAAAATTTTAAAGGCCTGGAAAATTATACTGCAGATAAACTGATCAGCTGGTCGAGAGAGTTGCGCAAAAATATCAATGACAAATATCAATTTGTACATCCTGAAAATGAAACCATCAAAGGATGCAGTCATATTTTATGGACAGGTGCTGTACTGGATAAAACATCAACAGCACGTAATGCCGTTTTTTATGGCGATAAAGCCATCGACCGCAGTCCCTGTGGTACAGGCACATCGGCCCGTATGGCGCAATGGTATGAAAAAGGATTACTGAAGAAAGGCGATGAATTTATTCATGAGAGTATAATTGGCAGTAAATTTACAGGACGCATTGAAGAAGAATTACTGGTTGCAGGAAAACCAGCTATAAAACCAAGTATTGAAGGCTGGGCAAGGATTTACGGATATAATACCATTACGATTGATGATAAGGATGATCCGTATGCTTTTGGATTCCAGGTATTGTAACAGGAGAGATAACCGTTTTAATTTATGAAATCACCAGTTATGAAAAAAAAAATATTGCTGCTTGTCAGCCTTTTTCAAACCACCCTGCTGCTTTCTCAAACACATGAAAAAATTGAATTCATCAATTTTTCTAAAGTAAATATTACCGATAATTTCTGGAAACCAAAAATCGACAAAGTGGCCACTATTACGATTCCGGTTTGTATTGACCAGACTGAGGTGAAAACGCCCCGTATCAGAAATTTTGAAAAAGTTGCCCGTAAGAAAGGAGAAAAACATGAAGGCATTTTTTATGATGACAGTGATGTTTTTAAAGCGCTTGAAGCGATTGCCTATTCATTAAAAACAAATCCCAATCCGGCACTGGAAGCCAAAGCAGATGAATGGATAGATAAGATTGCTGCCGCACAGCAGCCCGACGGTTACCTGAATACCTGGTATACCTTATATGGATTAGAGAACCGGTATACAGATATGAGCATGCATGAAGATTACAATGCCGGCCATATGATAGAAGCAGGCGTTGCCTATTTCAATGCAACAGGTAAAAGAAAATTCCTGGATGTATGTATCAGATGGGCTGATCATTTTGACGCTTTATTTGGCCCGGCAAAAAGACATTGGGTAACCGGGCATGAAGAACTGGAGCTGGCCCTGGTTAAGTTGTATAAGGTAACCGGCAATGAAAAATATTTAAAATTATCAAACTGGCTGCTGGAAGAACGCGGCCACGGCTATGCGAAAGGATATACCTGGACAGACTGGAAAGATACTGCTTATGCACAGGATGTAAAACCGGTTAAAGAACAAACAGAGATTACCGGCCATGCCGTAAGAGCAATGTACCTCTATTCCGGCGCTGCGGATGTTGCTGCACTTACCAATGACCAGGAGTATATTAATGTGATGAAAAAAGTGTGGGAAGATGTGGTGTACAGGAATATGTATATCACCGGGGGCATTGGCAGCAGCGGAAGTAATGAAGGTTTCAGCAATGATTATGATCTGCCTAATGAAAATGCCTACTGCGAAACCTGTGCAAGCGTGGGCATGGTTTTCTGGAACCAGCGTATGAATGCATTAACTGGTGATGGCATGTATATGGATGTGCTGGAAAAAAGTCTGTACAATGGCGCATTGGATGGTTTATCGCTTGACGGTGACCGTTTTTTTTACGGCAACCCGTTGGCATCTAACGGCAGGCATAGCCGCAGGGAATGGTTTGGTACCGCCTGTTGCCCGGCAAATATTGCCCGGTTGGTTGCTTCACTGGGAGATTATATTTATGCAAAATCAGATAACAGTATTTATATTAATTTATTTGTTGGAAGTAATACCAGCATTCCACTTAAGAATGGAAATGTAGCTGTAAAGATGGAAACCGGTTATCCATTGAATGGAAACATAAAACTGGATTTATCTTCTGCAAAAAAGATGAAATATGCACTGCGGGTAAGAATTCCGGGCTGGGCAAGCGGAACAGCTGCACCGGGCGGGTTATATCATTTTGCAGACAACAGCATTTCAAAACCAACCATTAAAATAAACGGGATACCGGCTGATTATCTAGTAGAAAAAGGTTACGCAGTTATTGACAGGGAATGGAAAAAAACTGATATGGTGGAGATTGATATCCCGATGGAAATTAAAAAGATCATAGCAAGAGACGAACTTAAGCAGGATAATGACCGCATGGCTTTGCAGCGTGGGCCGCTGGTTTATTGTTTTGAAGGTGCAGATAATAATGGAAAAGCATGGAATATCATCCTGCCCCAAAATGCAGTTTTTTCAACCGAAGCATTTACCATTAAAAATGAAAATGTAATTGCCCTTACTGCCGGGCTTCCGGTTTTAAATATTAACAGTAATGGCACATCGGTAACCACCAGTGAACAAAAAATAAAAGCGATCCCTTATTATACCTGGTGTAACCGCGGCAGTAATCCCATGCAGGTATGGCTGCCAGTAAAAATTAAAGATGTAAAAATTAATAATTGATTGTATGAGATTTATTAAGCTGCTGCTATTACTGACCATCTCATGGCTGAATATTTCTGCGCAGCAAAAAATATGGAGCAGCAAACAGGCAAATGACTGGTATAAAAAACAGGGATGGCTGGTTGGCGCCAATTTTTTACCCAGTACTGCTATTAATCAACTTGAAATGTGGCAGGCTGAAACTTTTGACAAGGCTACTATAGATAAAGAGCTGGGCTGGGCAGCTTCCATTGGAATGAATGTAATGCGTGTTTACCTGCATGACCTTGCATGGAAAGCAGATGCTTCCGGTTTTAAACAAAGGATGGATGAATTTTTAGTGATTGCTGATAAGCATAAGATCAAAATACTGTTTTGCATTTTTGATGATTGCTGGAACCCCGATGCAAAAATTGGGCAACAGCCCGAACCAAGGCCCGGTGTACATAACAGCGGATGGGTACGCAGCCCGAATAAGGAAACCCACGATGATATAACACAATGGAATTACCTGGAAGAATATGTAAAAGACATTCTGACCAGGTTTAAAAATGACAAACGCATCCTGATGTGGGACCTTTATAATGAGCCTGCCAACAGTGGATATGGTATGGGCTCTTTTCCCCTGCTGAAAAAAGTTTTTGAATGGGCCTGGGCGGTCAGGCCATCGCAACCTTTAACCGTTGGCATCTGGTTTATGGAATACCCCGAAATAAATAAATACCAGCTTGAACATTCAGATGTCATCAGTTTTCACAATTACAGCGATACCAATTCTCTTAAGAAGGCGATCGACAGTTTGCAAAAAACCGGAAGGCCTGTGATCTGTACCGAATATATGGCGAGAACAAACAACAGTAAATTTATAACCCACCTGCCTGTTTTTAAAAGAACCCATGTGGGCGCAATCAACTGGGGATTGGTAAGTGGTAAAAGCAATACCATTTTTCCCTGGGAGAGTAAAGAAGGAAGCCCGGAGCCAAATCCCTGGTTTCATGATATTTTCAGAAAAGACGGAACCGCATTTGACAAAAAAGAAGTTGAGATCATAAAACAATTAACAGGCAAAAAATGAAAAAGATCCTGCTTTCATTGATGGGATTTGCTGCTGCCTTTTGTTTTGGCCAGTCCTATATACCCGAAAAAAATAACAGCCTGTTAAAAGTAAAACCAGTTATTCCGGTAAAAGCTTATGCATTTAATCTGAAAGATGTAAAACTACTGGAAGGAAGCCCTTTTAAAAATGCGATGAATAAAGATGAAGCCTATCTCTTATTACTAAAACCCGACAGGCTCTTATACCGTTTTTATAAAAATGCCGGCCTGCCGGTAAAAGATTCCATTTATGGCGGATGGGAAACTGATGGTTTATCCGGGCATACATTGGGGCATTATCTGTCAGCATGCGCCATGATGTATATTTCAAGCGGGAATCCGGAATTTAAAAAAAGGGTTGATTATATTACGAGTGAATTAGCCCGCTGCCAGCAGGCCAGAAAAACAGGTTATATCGGCGCTATCCCAAAAGAAGATTCAATTTTTGCACTCGTATCTGATGGAAAGATCAAATCTTCCGGCTTTGACTTGAACGGAGGCTGGAGTCCCTGGTACACTGTACACAAAGTAATGGCGGGTTTATGCGATGCATATTTGTATTGCAATAACAAACAGGCTTTAAAGCTGGTAACCGGCATAGCAGACTGGACATACAATACTATCAATCATCTGCCTGATTCATTAAGACTGAAAATGCTGAACTGTGAATATGGTGGCATGAATGATGTGCTGGCAAACATTTATGCCTTCACCGGAAATAAAAAATATCTGAACCTGTCCTATAAATTTAAAGATGAGTTTGTAATGGGCAAGCTGGCAAAACAAATTGATCCCATGCCTGGCAAACACAGTAATACCAATGTACCCAAAGCGATTGGGGCAGCAAAACAATATGAACTCACCGGTAGTAAAGATGAAAAAAACATTGCATCTTTTTTCTGGAATACCATGGTGAATCATCACAGCTATGTGATTGGCGGCAACAGCAATTATGAATATTGCGGGCAGGAAGATAAACTGAATGACCGCCTAAGTGATAACACCTGCGAAACCTGCAATACATATAATATGCTTAAACTGACCAGGCATTTATTTGCATGGCAGCCATCTGCAGCGTACATGGATTATTATGAACGTGCTTTATATAATCATATACTGGCCTCTCAAAATCCTGATGACGGGATGATGTGTTATTTTGTTCCGCTGCGCCAGGGAACGCATAAAATATTCAGCGATTTCTTTAATACATTTACCTGTTGTGTAGGCAGTGGTATGGAAAATCATTCAAAATATGCAGAGAGTATTTTTGCACAGGGTGATGATGGAAGCCTTTTTGTAAATCTTTTTATCCCGGCTGAATTAAACTGGAAGGAAAAAAATATAATTATCCGGCAGGAGAATTTCATTCCGGATGCTAAACAGGTAAGACTTAAGATTATCAGTGAAAAACCTGCAAACTTTACATTGAGGATACGCAGGCCGGCCTGGTCAAAAACAAGCCCGGTTATTTACGTAAATGGAAAAACCGTAAACACAGAATTAAAAGATGGATACTTATTTGCCAAAAGACAATGGCAAAACAATGATGTTGTAACGGTGGATTTCCCTATGTTTATTTATACAGAAGCTATGCCCGACAATGCGAACAGGATTGCATTTTTATATGGCCCGGTTGTATTGGCTGCTGAACTAGGCACTGCCATGCCTGACCCTGTTTATGGTACGCCGGTTTTAATTACAGATAACAAGAACAGTAACGATTGGGTAAAACCGGTAGCCAGCCAATCACTCACATTTGAAACAAAGAACATTGGCAAACCTGTTGATATAAAACTGGTTCCCTTTTATAAAACCTACAAACAGTATTACAGCGTGTACTTCGATTATTTTACGAATGCAGCTTTTGCAGAAAGGCAATCGGCTTATGAAGCCGAGAAAAAAGCACAACAGATGATTGAAGAAAAGACAATTGATAATTTCAGGATTGGCGAAATGCAGCCCGAAAGAGATCATAATTTATTTGCCACAGAAAAAAGTTATACCGATGAAGCAATTGGCAGAATGGGCAGGGAAGCAAGGGCGGAGAATTATTTTACATTTGATATGAAAACAGAGCCCGGTATTCCTAGCAGTCTGTTGCTTACTTTACTGGGAGATGATAAGGACAGGAAATTTGATATTTTTGTTGATGATATATTGCTGGCTACAGAGGAATGGAAAGGAGGTATCACAGGTAAATTCTACGACAGGATTTATCCAATTCCTGCTGACCTGCTGAAAAACAAATCAACTGTAAAAATTAAAATTGCTGCTAATTACAGGAAGACAGCCGGAAGGATATTCGGCGTAAGAATTATTAAAGATTAACCCGTTTATTAAATTCAACAACAGACCAGGTTTGAAAAACATTACGATCATTGGCGGCGGCATTATCGGATTAAGCTGCGCCTACTATCTCCACAAAGCAGGACATAAAGTTTCAGTGATTGACAACACTGATATGAAGGACGGAGCCTCCTATGGCAATGCCGGGCAAATTGTACCCAGTCATTTTGTACCACTGGCGTCTCCGGGCATTATTGCACAAGGTATGCGGTGGATGCTGAATTCATCAAGCCCGTTTTATATTAAGCCCAGGCTTGATGCTGATCTTATCCGCTGGGGGCTTAGCTTTTGGCGTAAGTCAGGCGAAAAGACCATGCAGGCTAATATCCCACACCTTCATCAATTATTAATGCTGAGCAGGGATCTTTTTGAAGATATGAAAAATGACCTTGGCAATAATTTTTTCATGAAAGAAAAAGGAATACTGATTGTATATAAAACAGCTGAAAGTGAAAAGCATGAGAAAGCATTGGCGCTTCGGGCCGAAAAAATGGGTATGCATACCGAAGTATTATCTGCAGCACAGGTACAGGAACTGGAATCAGCAACAACTATTGATGTAAGGGGTGGTGTTATATATAAAGAAGATGCTCACCTGCATCCGGGATTATTTACTACTGCGTTAAAGAATTACCTGGCAAATGCTGCTGTGAAAATAATTGACGAAACTGAAGTGAAAGGTTTTGAAGCATCCGGAACTAACATCAAGGCCGTAATTACGAACAAAGAAAAAATAATTTCCGATGAATTTATCCTGGCTAATGGTGCATGGCTTCCCTTCCTTACAAAAAAAATAGGGATCAATATTTTAATGCAGGCCGGTAAAGGATACAGTATTACTTACAAAAAATATGATCCGCTATTACAATATCCGGCCATACTGGTAGATCACCGTGTGGTTACTACTCCTGTAGGCAATGACCTGAGATTATCCGGTACTATGGAAATAAATTCACCGGGTTCGCCCATGATGCCGAAAAGAGTTAAAGCGATTGTTGATTCTGTAAAAAAATATTATCCAGACCTGGATCTGCCTTACCCCGAAAAGCAGGAAGCCTGGAGCGGCCTTCGTCCGCTTAGTCCTGATGGCCTGCCCTATATTGGCCGTCATTCAAAATATAATAACCTGGTAATTGCCGGCGGTCATGCCATGCTCGGGCTTTCATTAGCCACCGGAACCGGAAAAATTGTGCAGGAAATTATTGAGCAAAAACAACTGAGTATTCCGATAGATGCATTCAATGTTGAAAGATTTAGCTGATAATTTATTTTAGCTGATGAATCATAAATATCGTAGCCACCAGAACCCTTTACAGTAAAGAGTTTTAGCATATCCAGATTTTTTAATCGTATTTTAATCCCTATAACTTTTCTCCCGCCTTCGTTTTTTGTAACTTCGCCGCTTCTCAGATATGCTGCCTGTCTGGCAGCCAGAGTTTTGTAATCTTATTTTTTCACCAGATAAATATTGAAGATGCATTGGATTGACGCCGTGATATTTATTGCTTACATGCTGGTATTATTAGCTGTGGGGTTTTATTTTTTACGAAAAAATAAAAATGCCGAAGATTATTTTGTGAGCGGAAGAAATATGACCCGCTGGCATATCGGCCTTTCAGTTGTGGCTACTGATGTGGGTGGAGGTTTTTCAATCGGCCTTGGCGGATTGGGATTTTTGATGGGGCTGTCAGGCTCGTGGATGTTGTTCACCGGATTGATTGGAGCCTGGCTGAGTGCTGTGATTCTGATTCCAAAAATTCATCCGCTGGGAAAAGATATCAAATTCTTTACATTCCCGCAGGTGTTTGGGCATTTCTTTAATAAACGTGTTGCATTGGTTGCAGGAATAATTTCCGCCATCGGCTATTTAGGATTTACAAGTTCGCAAATTCTTGCCGGTGCAAAACTGGCATCAGCATCTTTTGTTTCGCTGGATATGACTACGGCATTAATTGTAATGGGCATCATCACCGTTGGATATACTGTTTTAGGCGGAATGAATGCAGTGATTTACACCGATACCATTCAGTGGATTGTACTAATCGGCGGACTATGTTTACTTGGAATTCCACTTGCCTACAATGCAATTGGAGGCATGGATGCTATACAAGCAACACTGAGTAAAGATTTTCTTTCACTCACAAATATTACCTGGCAAACTTTGGTGAACTGGGGTGTAACAATCATCCCCATCTGGTTTGTTGGTATGACATTGTATCAGCGCATTTATGCAAGCCGTGATGTGAAGGAAGCAAAAAAAGCCTGGTTCATTGCCGGATTATTTGAATGGCCCGTAATGGCATTCATGGGTGTGGCACTTGGTTTGTTTGCAAGGGTTGCGGCGGAGCAGGGAATGTTTGCCGGCCTCGGTTTTGCAACTGCCGGAAGCATGGACCCCGAAATGGGATTACCCATTTTATTAAGAACGATTCTGCCTGTTGGTTTAATGGGTGTGATGATGGCGGTTTATTTTTCGGCGATATTATCAACCGCAGACAGTTGCCTGATGGCAGCTTCCGGCAATATCATAACCGATATTCTGCATCATTTCTTTCACATTGACCACGACAGTAAAAGAACATTACGCCTGAGCCAGTTGTTTACATTAGTGTTGGGTATTTTTGCCATTGTGCTGGCATCCATGATGGGAAATGTGCTGGAGCTGATGTTGTATTCATACGCATTTATGGTCTCAGGACTATTTGTGCCGCTGGTGGCAGCGTTGTTCTTTAAGAAAACAAATTCAAATGCCGCCATACTGGCGATGATCGGCGGCGGATTAACAACTGTAATTTTAAGTATCGCCATTAAAGAATTACCTTTTGGTTTGGATGCTAACCTGTTTGGCATTTTAACCTCACTTATTTTATTTGTAGCAGGATCTTATTTACTGCCGCAAAAACAACCAATTTTAAAAACAGTATAATGGAAATAATTATTATAGATCAGCAAAGCAGCAAGCCGCATGTTTTCAGCAATGACGATATCGCATCCTTCTTATTTCAACACCTCGATCAGTTTGGTGATAAAAAAGAACTCATATTAAAATGCCTGGATTATGTTTTTAATCCTGAGCGTGGAGGTTTTGTTGTAATAGCACATGAGGCTGGAAAGATTGGGGGAGCCGTAGTGGTTAATGAAACCGGCATGAATGGTTATATACCGGAAAACATCCTGGTGTACATCGCAGTTGATAAAGCACATCGTGGAAAAGGCCTGGGCAAAAGGCTGATGCAGAAAACGATGGAAAGGGCAACAGGAAGCATAGCCTTACATGTGGAGCCGGATAATCCTGCAAAATTTTTGTACGAAAAACTCGGCTTCACCAATAAATATTTAGAAATGCGTTTGCAACGATAAACAATATGGAAACAACAGCACAACATCTTATTCACCTGCGGCAATTGCTGCATACTTATCCCGAAGTTTCGGGTGATGAGAAAAAAACGGCTGCCTATATCTATGGTTTTTTGAAGAAGCTGAATCCCACTCAGTTGATAAATGAAATTGGTGGCGAAGGAATCCTGGTTTTATTTGATTCAGGCAAACCTGGCCCTGCCCTGCTTTTCAGGGCCGATATGGATGCGCTGCCGATACAGGAAGTAAATGATTTTACACACAGGTCAGTTCATGAAGGCGTTTCGCATAAGTGTGGTCACGACGGACATACAACTATATTATGCGGACTGGCTGAAAAACTTTCGGAACAAAAACCTGCAACAGGAAAAGTATATTTATTGTTTCAGCCTGCAGAAGAAACTGGTGAAGGAGCAGCTAAAGTTGTGAACGATTCTAAATTCAACATCAAGCCTGACTTTGTTTTTGCATTGCACAACCTGCCTGGATATGAAGAAGGAAATATTGTAGTGAAAGACGGCTTGTTTTCTGCAGCCGTAAACAGTATCATCATCAAACTCAAAGGTAAAACGGCACATGCTGCCGAGCCTGAGTTTGGTTTTAATCCTGCCAAAGCGGTTGCAGAAATTATAAACCTTGCTGATGAATTGAATCATAATGTTCCTGAAGATAAAAATTTTCAATTGATAACGCCTGTGCACATTAATATGGGAACTACTGCATATGGAATATCTGCAGGAGAAGCAGAACTCCATTACACCCTGCGTTGCTGGGATAATGAAAGGCTGAGAATACTTGAATCAACTTTAATTAATCAATCAGCAAACATTGCAAATAAACATGGGATAAAGTCTGAGCATGAATTCACTCAAACATTCTTTGCAAACAACAATGATAAAGATGCAAATGATGTGGTGAGAGAAGCCGCTAAACAAAACGGATTTGCAGTTGAAGAAAAACAAGTTCCCTTTAAGTGGGCCGAAGATTTTGGTTATTTCACTTCAACATACAAAGGTTGCATGTTTGGTTTAGGTGCAGGTAAAGACCAACCTGCATTGCACAACCCTGATTATGATTTTCCTGACAACATCACCGCAACAGGCGTAACTATTTTTCACAGCATCACTAAAATTTTATTAAGTAATTAATGTTTGAATCATCCTACATAGAAATTAGCAAATCGGCTTTACAAACTAATCTTAAATTTTTAAGGCAGCGCATTGGTCCGCATGCAAAATACTGCAGCGTGGTAAAAGGCAATGCTTACGGTCACGGATTGGTTGAGTTTGTAAAACTATCTATGGACTGTGGTGTAGATTATTTTGCGGTTTATTCTGCCGACGAAGCGTACAAGATTGTTCAAAATATTAAAAAGCGTCCCGAAATTTATATCATCGGTTTTGTAGAAAACGAGGCTGTGGAATGGGCCATTAACGAAGGCATTGAATTTTGTATTTTTGATATGCAGCGCCTGGAAACAGCCTTGAAGTTTGCAAAGAAATTAAAAAAGAAAGCAAAGATTCATATTGACCTGGAAACCGGAATGAACCGCACTGGTCTTGATGAGAAAGGAATTATTGCCGCAGGTGAACTAATAACAAAACATGCTGATCAGTTTGACCTGAGAGGCGCCTGCACTCATTTTGCCGGCGCCGAAAGCATGGCCAATAACTTCAGGGTGTCGCAGCAGATCGGTAGTTTTTACAAGTCGATGCTTACTGTTGGGCGTACAGGAATGAAACCTGTTTTTCAGCACCTGGCATGTTCTGCAGCAGTGATGAATTACCCCGAAACCGTTTCCAATATGGTCCGTGTGGGTATCATGCAATACGGTTTCTGGCCAAATGCCGAAACCTTTGTGCGGTTTACCGGAGAAAAAGAAAAGAGCAACAAACACATTAAACGGATCATCAGCTGGAAAAGCAAAGTGATGAATGTTAAAAAAGTAAAGAAAGGAAATTTTATCGGCTATGGTACAACGTACCTTGCCCATCACGATATGACAGTGGCAATCATACCTGTTGGCTATTCGCATGGTTACAGCCGCAACCTGAGCAACACCGGCAAAGTGTTGATACATGGTACTGAAGCTTTAATTACCGGAATTGTAAACATGAATGCGGTCACTGTTGATGTTTCGCATATTGAAAATGTAAAAAAAGGCGATGAAGTGGTACTCATCGGTTCACAAAAAAATAAAACAGTGAGCGTTTCTTCTTTCAGCGAAATGAGTAATATGCTTAATTACGAAATGCTTACCCGTTTACCGCAGGATATTCCAAGAATAATTGTTGATTAAAAAATAATATGGCTTTTTTAAAATTATATAAAGACAGGTTAAAACATAATTACCGTTTCCTCGATAAATTATTTAAGAAAAATAATACCGAGTGGGGCGTAGTAACCAAAGTGCTTTGTGGCAATGAGCCCTTCATTCAGGAACTGGCGGCAATGGGTGTTACGCAGATGCATGACACCCGTATCAGCAATTTAAAAGCGATAAAAGAAATTACTCCGGATGTACAAACGGTGTATATAAAACCTCCGCCAAAAAGAAGCATTGCCAAACTGATCAAATATGCCGATGTAAGTTTTAATACTGACCTATCTGTTATCAAAATGCTGAGTGATGAAGCCGTAAAACAAAAGAAAAAACACAAGATCATCATCATGGTGGAAATGGGCGACCTGCGGGAAGGTGTGATGGGTGAGGATCTGCTGGATTTTTACGGACAGGTTTTTAAACTGCCCAATATCAATATTGTTGGCATTGGCACCAACCTCAATTGCCTGAACGGCATCATGCCTTCGCAGGATAAAATGGTGCAGCTTTCATTATACAAACAACTGATTGAAGTTAAGTTCAATAAAAAGATTCCCTGGGTATCGGGCGGCACAACCGTTGCAGTGCCTATGCTCATCAAACAGCAGATACCAAAATCGGTAAATCATTTCCGCATTGGCGAAGCCCTGTATTTTGGAAAAGATATTTTTACCGATGGTGTTATCAAAGGTTTACGCTCAGATGTTTTCCGTTTATATACAGAGATTATTGAACTGTACGAAAAACCCATGACACCTACCGGCGAACAAATGGAAAACCCATCAGGCAAATTGACAACATTTGATGAAGAAGACATCGGCAAAAAATCTTACCGCGCCATCATTGATATTGGTTTGCTGGAATGCAATCCCCAGTTTTTAATTTCTGAAGATGAAAACGTAAAAGTTATTGAAGCCAGTTCCGATATGCTGGTACTGGACCTTGGCCGCAACACAAAAAAATACAAAGTGGGCGACCTCGTTACTTTCCAGTTAAAATATATGGGCGCTTTGGGATTAATGAATTCCAATTATATTCAAAAAGTAGTGGAATAAATTATTGTTGATTTGTAGTATCCTTTTTCTTCTTCTTTAATAAATTATCCAGCAATCCCTTTACCGATTCCTTGGTTTTTTCTTCCGGCTTTTTTGCGGGGGTACTGTCATTAACAGCAGCAGTATCCTTACCTCCCAGCAATCTTTTCTGCAGTTCATCTTTTGCAGATTCCATCAACTGCTTCTTCACAGAAGTCAGGGTATCCTTTACAGCATTCTTTGCGCTGTCAATTTTTGCCTGGGCAAAATCCTTTACCTGTTCTTTCATCTGATCCGCCAGGGTTTCGCCACTTTGTTTCAGATCTATTTTCAGCGATGGGTTTTTTATGGTACCGCCCATTTCCAGTTTTAAGTTTACCGTTTCACCTACGTTTAAAGGAACGCCTTTTGCATTTACTGCGGTTACCAGGTTGTTCACAAAGCTGTTTCCTTTGGCGCCCATTAATGCCCGGGGCAGTTTAAGATTGATAGCATAATTAATGGACTCATCAAAACCCTGCAATCCGCCAATCTCCATTTCTATATCTTTTATTTTAACTGTAAACGGCTTTACCAATAACTTACCATTCGAAAATTCGAAAATTGCTTTAACATCTTTTAATGAAATTGATTCCAGTTCTTTTACATTCAGTGTTGATGCGATCTTATCAAGCGGTGCAAACTTGCTTAAAAAACCCTCTATCAGAAATAAATTTCCGTTACCGGAAATCGTACTCATATCCACACTCATATTATCTCCCAGCCGGCCATTGGCCGACAGAACCGAAGTCAGTTTGCCGCCCAGGAATTTCCCGATCGGCATCAGCTTTTGAGCAGTATTAAAAGCATAAAATGTTTTTTGAATATCCACCTGGTTCACATCATAGCTCATGGCAATGGCCGGTTTTGTTTTACTTTCTTCGGTAGAGTAAGAACCGTTTATTTTCATGGTACCATCCAAAGCATTACCGCTTACATTGTTCAGCTTCACCGCTTCATCTTCAACTTTAAGGTTACCTGACAAATTCCCGATCCTGATATTATCGTATTTTAATTCATCAATTTTTGTATCCAGGCTTATATCAAGGTTGGCCGGCACTGCAAATGGTGCAGCGGCGGGGCCAGTGGCAGTTGTATCGGCCGACACGCCCATCCAGTCATTCAGGTTTACTTTATCAGCATTCAATACAAGACTGGCACTTAAAGGCTTTCCGCTCAGCATATAATTCAGCAGGTTATTAATATGTCCACCTCCGTTAAAGTTTGAACCCATGTATTGTCCGCTCAGGTTAGATACATCAATTTTTGTTGGTGTAAAAACAGTATTTACTTTATGGATCTTAACACCGGTTGGATAATCTGCCGATGTGTAATTAAAATTATTTACATCAATGGTACCGGCAGCATAAAATTTATCGAACTGTTGCTTTTCTATTTCTTTCACATTTCCCTTAAGATTTACATCTGCATTCATCAGCCCGGCAATACTTGTTCCCTTATCAAGTTTTACAAAGCTGGCAACCTGCCCCAGGTCAAGCTTTCCTTTTGCAGCTGCATCTATAAACATATTGCTGATGGGTTTTTTAACAAGCAACCTGAAATCAAAGGGTTCTTTATCGATGGCAAGATGGCCATTGGTTATATCAACAACTGTATTATCTGTTTCGCCATCGGGGTTATCAACTACGGCGTTGAAATTGATCTGCTGTACTGCTTTTGGCAGGTCGCTATATTTAAAAGAACCGTCTTTAACATTCATTGCCACATGATAACCCGGCATGGTTGAATCACTGTAAACACCTTTTACAAATCCTTCAAATTTAGCAGTACCATTTGCAGTTACCTTATCAAATTCAGTTTTATAGATAGCCGGTATCAGCGACAGTATATTTTTAAAATCGGTTGAAGCTGATTTAAAATTGATATCCATTCCATAACCATTGCCAATGCTTTTAATATTGCCATTCCCATTTATCATCAGGTCGTTTAATAAAGCATCCAATGCATCAAAACTGTACACACTGTTTTTATTATCCACTTTAATATCGGTATTTACAACTGTTTTTACCTTTGATAAAAAAGGAATTGCTCCATAGGTGAATGTAACCGCATCGGCACTGGTAGTGGTTTTAAGTGTAAACAGGTCTGAAGTAAAATCGCCGCTGCCGGAATGATTGAGGTTTTCAATGACTGCACTCATATCAGCTTCTGCATCTGTATAATTTACATAACCGTTCTCAATGGCATATTTTTTTAATTGCAGGTTAAAAGGTTTAGCTTCTGTTTTATCTGCCGCTTTGCTTTCATCTTCCTTTACAATATCCCAGTTGGTAAACCCTTCTTTGGTAACAATGGCATTTATCCGGGGCGACTCAAGAAACACATTGTAAATGTTCATATTCTTACCCCTGAAAAAACTCATGAGGTCAACAGCAGCATCCAGCCTTTTTGCCGACAGTAATGTATCTGCGGCAAAATAACCAGTACCCACTACCTGCAATTCATCCAGCCCGATACTCACTTTGGGAAAATGGCGGAAGAAAGAAATATCCACTTCCTTAAAATCCACTTTTGCATTTATACTCTTATTGATCTCAGCTTTAACCAGCGAAATGATCTTACCCCTGAAGATATAGGTAGAAGCAAACACTAGCCCGATCAATATCACCAGGCCGATAAGTGTTCGTTTTATTATTTTTTTAACCATGATCTGAAATCTTTTCAAACAGTTATTTTAATCGTATTCAGCAGTTATTATAAACAGGCTCTTTCTTAATTACATAAATCAAGCCAAACCAAAGGGGTTCTAAAATTATATTGTACCTGTATAAGATAGTAACGTTATTTGACCTTATAAACAACTTTTTCATTCAGGTATGCAAATAGTTTTTTATAAAATTCCTGGAAACCCGGATAAATATCTGCCAGGTAGATGGGAGAATTAAACTCAAGCTTGATTGTAGTCAGTAATAAATTATTACTGAAACTTGATTGCCGGGTAAAAACAATACTCGTATCAGGTGTTATCATCCTGATATTTTTCGGCACATTTTCTAACTGGTAACCTTCAGGCAAAGAAATATTACAGGTTAACTGGTAAGATTGTTTTGGACCAAAGAAAATATCTGTAGCCCTTTCATCGGCAATAAACGGATTTTTATCAAGGCCTGTAAACAGGTTCGTGGAAAAATAATGGTAGTCATTGGTAGAAGCAGCAGGCAAACTGAATCCAAATGCCTGTATCAGCGGTGACTCGTCATTTTCATTGGTTACAACAAAGCTGTCTATCCTGATTTCCGCCGATACATGGAGGTTTTCTTTTAATTTATCTGCACCAGTCCTTAATAAAGGCAGCAGTTTTGCTTTAGCATAATCCTTTGAAGTAATGGTTGCATTGCCCTTCATCATTCCCTTATCATTCAGCGAGGCATACACAAAAATATTTTTTTCCATGCGGTGCTCATTATCCCATAACACCCTCCAGCCTCCTTCAAAATTATCAAGTTTTTCAATTACCAGTCCTTCAGAATCCATTACCTCATCAGGTATCAGGTGAGATGGCGTATTCACTTCAGTTGCGTCAAGTACATAAATCTTTTCATCAATCTGTACATAAGCCATTACTTTATTAAACTGGCTGTAGCCGGCCACAGAAGTATTCACAACACCATTGTCACGGGTACTTACCAAAACAGGTTTTACATTCAGCCCGGCATCTTTTAAAAGATTGATCAGGATCAGGTTTATTTCTCCACTGGTTCCTTTTTTATCCTTCCATGCACTTCTTACACCTTCCAGCGCCCATATATTATCATAATTATTCCAGGCCATATTATTTCTTACATAATTATGAATGATCTTCATTTTTTTATAAGGGTCGGTTACACTCTCCATCATCTTATCCAGGTCTGCTGTACGGGGAATATTTCTTTTTAACTGCTTTCCAAAATCTTCATCTTCCACAAGATCCTTGATTATTTTTGGCCAGGTAGGTACCAGGTTTCTTACAGGTACTCCCGGAAAATCGAGTGCTGTAATCCTCGCTTCAAGCCGCTGCAGGTAATCTTCACGGCAGCTCATATAAGGTTCATCTTCCAGGGCAGGTAAATTTTCCATAGCATACCAGGAGTAGTTACTTGAAGATTTTTTTGAAGACCCGTGCTGAACCGGCAGATTGACATAAGGCGATGTTGCCACCCGTAACTCCACCGGGAAATCAATAATGAACCGGCTGAATTTTACAGGTATTGATTTCTGAAAATACCATACCCCTTCGGAAGCGCCATCCAGTATATATTTGTATTCAAGCACACTGCCTTCCTTTACATCAGGAAAAGCAAATATTTTCTCAGAGTACCGTGAATTGATTGCCTTGGTGTATATATTGCTTTTTTCTACTTTAGATATCACCATATTTCCGGAAGCATCTAAATTATAGGTTTGTGCCGATAATGATTTTATCGAAATATCCTTATCGGCACTGAAATACCTGATCTTAATATTGGCATTATCAAATCCTTTGCTGTTAAATATTTTTATGCGCACATGATGTTCGGTTTGCTGAAAAACCGGGGCGTTTGGCATATTTGTATTGATCTTAAAAAATGATTCGCCTTCATCAAACAATACCATTGCAGCGGCATTCTTATCGAAAGAACATTCAGTCATTTCCAGTTCCGATTTATCAACCTTGCCAAATTTTGGCAGTTCAGTAAATTGCTGTGCAGATAGTTTCAGGCATAGGCATACCAGTGCAAGGGAAAAGAGTTGTTTCATAAAAGGGTGTTTTATTTAACAAGATATAAAATTATTCCAATCCGATCTCATAATGCATTTCGGGAATCTCTACGTCGGCAAAACCCTTCCTGATAAGCCGTTGTTTAAAATCCTGCTGCACATTATATTCGCCATGCACCAGGAAAATCCTCTTAACCTGCTTGGTATCCTGGCAGGCCAGCCACTGACACAGATCATCATAATCGCCATGGGCACTCATACTTCTTATAGAGCCGACCTCCGCATTCACTTCATGCTCGGTGCCAAATATTCCCACTTCTTTATTACCAGCGAGTAATCTTCCGCCCAGAGAATGTGGTTCGCAATAACCGCTGAATAAAATGGTGTTGCGGCTGTTCTCAATATTATTACTGATATGGTGCTTAACCCTGCCTGCATCGCCCATGCCACTGGCCGAAATGATCACATAAGGGCCGTCGGTAAAATTCAGCATCTTTGATTCCTCAACCGATTTAATAAATTTCAACCCATCAAATCCAAAAGGGTCATTATCTACTTCCAAAACCTTTTGTATGGTTTTATTAAAATACTCAGGATAACTTTTAATGATCTCAGTTGCTTTAACACTTAACGGACTGTCAACGAAATATTGTATTTTGGGTAATCTCCTTTCCAGTTCCAGCTGGTTAAGTGCATATAAAATTTCCTGGGTACGGCCAACACTAAAAGCCGCAATGATGAGCTTCCCTTTTTTTTGCACACAGGCTTTTTCAATCCAGTGCAAAACCTGGTCGGGTGTGGTTAAAGCATTATCATGCAGGCTGTTTCCGTAAGTTGATTCCAGTAAAATATAATCGGCCTGGCTAAATTCGGCAGGTGAACGGAGTATCACATCCCGGTAGCGGCCTACATCGCCACTGAAGCTGATACGGGTTTCTTTGCCATTCTCTTTTACTTTTAGATGAACCGATGCACTGCCGATGATATGGCCTGCATCCAGGTATTGCACTTCCACGTGTTCATCAATGGTAAACCATTTTCCATAATCCACTTCCACAAACTGATCCATAGCATCCAGGGCATCGTTCGTATCATACAATGGCCGCAGGTAGGGCAGTCCATCATGTGCCCTGCGTTTATTTTCATATTTCACTTCATCTTCCTGTATGCCGGCAGAGTCTTCCAGCATCAATGCTGCCAGGGACCGGGTAGCAGGCGTGCAAAATATTTTTCCCTCAAAACCATCTTTAACCAGTTTAGGAATCAGGCCGCAATGATCAATATGTGCATGTGATAAGATCAGGTGCGTTACTGCTGCAGCATCAAAACCAAAATCCCTGTTCAGCATATCTGTATCCCTGCCCATGCCCTGGAACATGCCGCAATCCAAAAGATATTTATTGCCATTCTTTAAAGTGAGTAAATGTTTACTGCCTGTTACTGTACGGGCTGCGCCGTGGAATGCTATTTTCATACCCCCTGCCCCCCTGAAGGGGGAATCTTAATTCAATGTACTCTAATGCATAGGTCAGAATACTATCGAATCAAGTTTTAAAATTTTATAAAGATTTCTATGCAAATCGAAAATCAGTTTTTACTGTTATGCTCTTGTCTTAAGTTCCCCCTTTAGGGGGCGGAGGGGGTTGCCAACCACGCCATCATCCCCATCCCTATCTCAATCGCTCCTTCATCAATATTAAAGGTAGGTGTATGTACTCCACTTGTAATGCCTTTTGCTTTATTACCTGCACCCAACCTGAAAAAACAGGCAGGCACCTGGTGTGAATAATAGGCAAAGTCTTCGGCACCCATCCGCAATTCTGTTTCTTCTACATTGGCTTCTCCCAGGTATTCTCCGGCTTTTTTAATGGTTGCATTTCCCAGGTCTTCATTATTTAATACAAAAGGATAGCCAACATCAATATGTATGGTTGCTTCAGCACCCATGGCAGCCACCAGTTCGAGGGTTTGTTTTTTTATCAGTTCATGCGCTTTAAAGCGCCACGCTTCATTCATGGCCCTGAAAGTACCCATCAGCTTTACTTCTGAAGGAATTACATTGGTGGTATTACCACCCTGGAATGAAGTGATGGATAAAACAGATGGATTGAAGGGACTGTTGTTCCTGCTGATGATCTGCTGCAGGCTTACAATCAAATGCGACGCTATTAAAATAGTATCTGCTGCAAACTGAGGTGCCGCCGCATGGCCGCCCTTGCTTTTTATGCTGATGTATAATTCGTCGGCACTGGCCATTACCATACCGTTGCGGAAACTCAGTTTTCCCACTTCCAGTCCGGGATGAACATGCAGGGCAAATACTTTTTCGGGCTTTGGATTTTCCAACACACCTTCTTTTATCAATAAGCTTGCACCGCCCGGGTTCTTTTCTTCGCCAGGTTGAAAGATCAGTTTAACAGTTCCCTCCCACTCATCTTTTAATTCATTTAAAATTTTTGCCGCACCAAGCAAACAGGTTGTATGTACATCATGTCCGCAGGCATGCATCACACCGGGATTTTTTGATTTATACGCAACATCATTTTCTTCTGTAATAGGGAGGGCATCCATATCGGCCCGGAGAGCAGTAATTTTTTTATCGGGATTTTTTCCTTTAATCAATCCCACAACACCGGTAGTTGCTTTTACTTCAAAGGGAATTCCAAATTCAGTTAATTTATCCTGCACAAAGGCAGAGGTTTCAAATTCCTGGTAACTTAACTCGGGGTGTGCATGTAAGTGATGGCGGATTCCTTTAAACTCCCCGGCATATTTTTTTGCCAATTGCTGAATACTTTCTTTAATCATTCAATAAAAATAATCTTAAAGTATCAAAATAAAAAAGAGTTTAAAAAATGAGCTGTATGTCGTTGAACCAGGATATTATTAATTGTTCTCTTTAATTTTAGACGGATCTACCTCTACAGTCTCTGGTACTAGATAAACACCACCTGTTACCACGCCGTCCTTAACAATCATATCCCGGTATTTTTCCGCATCTTTCTTTTCAATAAAATTCCCAAATTTCATTTTAATGAATGGTGCCTGGTAGCTCATGATGACTTTTTCTTCGGGGAAATTCTGTAACAGGTATGTTCTTACTTTCATGGCATAATCCCTGTTATTGGTTTTAAGCACAAATAAACGATACCCTTTGGTAAACCGGTTAGCCATATTATTGATCTCGGCTTCTGCTTTTGCCAGTATATCCAGGCGGGGATCCTTGTTTACTGTTACATTAGGTGTTTTTACCGTATCAGCAGTTATAGTCTGGGCATAGATACCCGAACATAACACTATAAGAAAAATTAAAGTCAATAGTTTTTTCATATCGCTTATTTTACAAAAACCGTTCCATCAATTTTGCTGCAATGCTTCCTGTACCAGCATCAAACCATTACTGCAACTTATCCTGTCTGTACCTGCCGATATCAGCTCAACCGCAAATTTATAATTTATTGTTCCTGTGGAAGATTTAATTTTCACCGCTTCTGCAAGATGCTTCTTCATCAGTTTAATACGTTCCACAACATTTTCATCTGCCGAATAACCAGTACCTGCCTTAATATAATCAACAGCTGCTGCGCCATATATATCGCAGGCAGTAACGATTTCTTCATTAGTCATCAAAGCGGTCTCCAATACAACAGTTATTTTCCGGCCCTTACCCCTTATAATTGGCAGTACCGTATTTATCTCATTGGCCAGGTATTGCCAGTCTTTGTTTTTAACCGCAATGGTATTGATAACCATTTCCAGTTCATCGGCGCCATCAATAACAGCCAGAACAATCTCGGCAACCTTGGCTTCAATGGCATTGTATCCCAAAGGAAAACCTATGACTGTGGATATTTTTACAGCTGACGCAGCCGTTAATTCCTTTGCTTTTTTTACGAATAAAGGCGGCACACATACTGTTGCAAATTTATATTCTATTGCTTCATTACAAACCCCTTCCAGTTGGCTCATGGTCGTGTCGGGCCTCAAAGCGGTAAGCTCTATATGGTTTTCTATATTCATCATACACATTAAGATTGGTAAAATTAGGGAATATGGAAAACTTTATTATACAAGTGGTGCCTGTTACCATTAATCATTTGTTATATTTATCGTTTAATAACAACAACCAAAAACAAACTGCATGCAGAAATTTAAATTTTTGTTGATCGTGCTTATAATTATTACAGGCGCTGATCAGCTCATCAATGCACAGGCAACCTACCCGGTTAATGATGTGGCAAATCCCAAAGACGGTTGCTATGCCTTCACAAATGCAACGATCGTAAAAGATGCCCTGACAACTTTACAGAATGCCACGCTGGTTATCCGGCAGGGAAAGATTGTATCGGCCGGAAATAATATTACTGTTCCAAAAGATGCAGTAATTGTTGATTGCAAGGGAAAATATATTTACCCCGCTTTTATAGACATCTACAGTGACTATGGAATACCGGCAGCAGAAAGACAGGCCGCTGGCGGTGGTGGTGGATTTTTCAGAACACAGCAAATGACTTCCAACACCAAGGGCGCTTATGGCTGGAACCAGGCCATTAAAAGCGAAACCGAAGCGTATAAGATCTTTAGTGCTGATGACGCTAAGGCAAAAGCGTTGCGTGACATAGGTTTTGGCTCGGTACTTACACATCAGAAAGATGGTATTGCAAGAGGCACAGGCGCATTTGTAACACTGGCCAGTCAACCTGATAATTTTGTGCTGATAAAAGATAAAGCATCTGCACACTATTCTTTCAGCCGTGGTACTTCGGGCCAGAGCTATCCCAGTTCTATGATGGGTACGATCGCTTTATTGCGCCAGACTTACCTGGATGCACAATGGTATAAAACCCTGTCTGCCGGACAGGCAGGGAATCCAGCATCTGAGGGTGTAAATCTTTCTTTACAAAGCTGGAACGATAACCAGAACCTGCCACAGATTTTTGAAGCCAATGATAAATGGAATGACCTGCGTGCTGATAAGATCGGTGATGAGTTTGGCGTGCAATACATCATTAAAGGCGGTGGCAATGAATATCAGCGCATAAAAGAAATGGCGGAAACAAAAGCGTCATTTATCTTATCACTGAATTATCCTGCAGCGATGGATGTGGATGATCCGAATGACCTCCGTTTTGTTGGCCTGGATGACCTGAAACACTGGGAGCTTGCTCCCGGCAATGCAGCAGCTTTTGAAAAAGCAGGAATTAATTTTTGCTTAACCACCGCTGATCTGTCAAACGTTTCTGAATTCATGGCTAATCTCCGCAAAGCAATGGAATACGGATTAACAGAAACAAAAGCATTGGAGGCGTTGACAAAAAACCCCGCAGGCTTACTGGGTGTTTATGATAAAATCGGCAGCATTGATGCAGGTAAGATCGCTAATTTCTTAATTACCTCCGGACCTGTATTCGGAGAAAAGACGGTGATCTTACAAAACTGGACACAGGGAATTAAAAATTCTATTAAAGATGATAACTGGTACGATGTAAAAGGATCCTATAATTTTATAGCCAGCACAAATGCAGGTGCAAAAGTTTTTACACTTGATTTGAAAGACGGCGGCGTTGCCCAGTTCATCAGTAAAGATACATTAACCGGTAAATACAGTTATGACGGACAACTGGTAAAACTGAGTTATACCGAAGGCAGGGGAAGAAATTCAAATGAAACTATACTAAGCGGTGCAGTTGTTGGAAACAACTGGAACGGAACAGGGCTTGATGCAACGGGCAATTCTTTTACCTGGTCAGCAACTTTCAATAAAGCTGCAGAAGCAAAAGCCGACAGTGCAAGAACGAAGCAACCATTGGTTCTCGGTAAAGTAACTTATCCTTTTTTAAGTTATGGATGGGAAGAATTACCAAAGCAGGAAAATCTGCTTATTAAAAATGCAACCGTATGGACCAGCGAAAAAGACTACAAGCTGGAGCATACAGATGTATTGGTTAAGAACGGAAAGATTGCAGCCGTTGGAAAAAATCTTACGGATGCCACAGCGAAAGTAATTGACGGTACAGGTAAACACGTTACAGCAGGTGTCATTGATGAGCACTCTCATATTGCTTCGTCATCTACCAATGAAGGCGGGCAAACTGTTACATCGGAAGTACGTATCGGCGATAACCTGAATCCCGATGATATGAATATTTACCGGCAGTTAAGTGGTGGTGTTACCAGTTCTCATATCCTGCATGGCTCTGCCAATACCATTGGCGGGCAAACACAGTTAATAAAACTACGCTGGGGTGCAAATGACCAGGATCTGAAATTTGCAGGCGCTGATGGTTTTATCAAGTTCGCATTGGGCGAAAATGTAAAAAGAAGTTCGAGCACGCAGGGCAATCCACGTTTTCCCGATACCCGTATGGGTGTTGACCAGGTGTTGATGGATGCATTTCAAAGAGCATCTGATTACCAGTCGGCGTTAAAAGCAGCAGGCAATAAAGGAACGGTAAGAAAAGACCTGGAACTGGATGCACTGGTGGAGATCATGAATAAGAAAAGATTCATCACCTGCCACTCGTATGTACAGAGTGAGATCAATGCAACCATGAAAGTGGCTGAGAAATTTGGGTTCAATGTAAATACATTCACCCATATTCTCGAAGGATATAAAGTTGCTGATAAGATGAAAGCACATGGGGCCAATGCATCTACTTTCAGCGACTGGTGGAATTATAAAATGGAAGTGGTGGATGCCATTCCTTACAACGCCTACATCATGCAAAAAGTTGGATTAAATGTGGCCATCAATTCGGATGATGCTGAAATGGCAAGAAGACTTAACCAGGAAGCTGCTAAAAGCGTGAAGTATGGCGGCATGAGTGAAGAAGATGCCTGGAAAATGGTTACCATCAACCCCGCAAAAATGCTGCATCTTGACAAGCAGACAGGAAGTATTAAAGTTGGCAAAGATGCCGACCTGGTGGTATGGAGCGATAACCCGCTATCAATTTATGCAAAGGCAGAAAAAACAATCGTAGATGGTATCATTTATTTCGACAGGGAAAGAGATGCTGCCATGCGTAAAACCAACCAGGCCGAAAAAGCCAGGATCATTGCAAAACTGGCAGCAGCCAAAAGAACGCCGGGTGCCGGAGCAGGAGGCGGTAGCGGCCGGGGTGCAAGGCCAAGGTTTGAAGTGATCAATACCTGCAGTGATCATTATCACAGTCATGGTTTATTAGCCATTGATAACGATGACCTCGATAACCAATAATTAATTCTTTAATAAATATATTTATGAAATATTTAAAAATAAATTCATCGCTTGCTCAATTAAAAAAATACATTAAGTTGCCATACGCTTTTAAAGCCTCCCCTTGGGGGAGGTTTGGAGGGGCCTTTATAAGCTGCATACTGGTCATCGGAAATGTTTCTGCACAGGAAACAATTTTGCCGGCCAACGCACAAAAAGAAAGCATTGCATTAACCAATGCAACCATTCATGTAGGCAATGGCCAGGTTATCAATAACGGCACCGTTGTTTTTAAAAATGGAAAGATCACTGAAGTGGGGGCCAATGCATCTGCAGCCGGCGCAAAGGTTATTGATTGCAAGGGCAAACATATTTATCCCGGCCTTATCTTAACTGCATCGCAGCTGGGTTTAATAGAAGTGAACAGTACCAGGGCAACTATCGATGCATCTGAGATTGGCAACATGAATCCAAGCATCCGCTCGATTGTTGCTTATAATACCGATTCAAAAGTCATCAACACTTTACGTACTAATGGTATTTTACTGGCCAATGTAATTCCCGATGGTGGAATTATTTCAGGTTCATCTTCAGTTGTTCAACTGGATGCATGGAACTGGGAAGACGCCGCTTATAAAACAGATATAGGCATTCATTTCCGCATGCCCTCTTTATTAAACCGTACCGGTGGAAGAAGAGGTGGATTTGGCGGTTCTGGAGCACAGTCAAATGTTGATCCGGTAAAGAGAGGCCTTGATCAGATTGAAAATGTAAAAATATTTTTCCGTGAAGCGAAAGCCTACCTGGCCGAAAGCAAACATGAAAATACCAACCCCAAATTTGAAGCGGTAAAAGGTTTGTTTGATAAAAAACAAAAACTCTTCATCCATTGCAATATTGTAAAAGAAATGCTGCTGGCCATTGACTTTGCCAAAGAGTTTGGTTTTGATGTGGTGCTGGTTGGTGCTGTTGACAGCTGGCAGATAGCCGATATCTTAAAGCAAAATAATATTGCAGTTATACTGCACCAGTTACATAATTTACCAACCATGGTTGATGATGATATTGACCAGCCCTTTAAAACCCCTGCCATGTTACAAAAAGCAGGAGTACTGTTTACCATTAACGATGATGATGGTAACAGCCGCTACCGCAACCTGCCCTTTAATGCAGGCACCGCATCTGCTTACGGACTTACCAGGGAAGAGGCTCTCAGCGCCATTACGCTGAATGCCGCAACCATCCTGGGTATTGCCGACAAAACCGGCAGCATTGAAACCGGTAAAGATGCAAACATTGTGGTAAGCGAAGGCGATATTTTAGACATGCGCACCAATATTATAACCAATGCTTTTATACAGGGCCGCCAGGTTGACCTGAATAATAAACAAATGCAACTGGCAGATAAGTATGAGAAAAAGTATGGGATAAAATAAGATTGATTTTAAATTTTAAAAGCAGGATTGGTAAAAACTGATCCTGTTTTTTTTGGAGATGACCGGAAAATATAAATTATGTAGTGGTTTTGTGGGCTCTTTTTATTGCAGGAGTATTATTCAGCGGGGGTTTCGCAGGTATTAACGCTTGTAATTTAATGTTTCGTTGCGAAAACCCCGCCGGAGCAAATAACCAGGTCAATCCCGTATTTTGGACCCCAATCTTAGCGTCTGTATTTCACAAATTTTTCTTCTTCTGTATAATGTTCCCTTATACTAATTATCAAAGTGTTTTTTGTAACATCTTTAATGTCGTAATAAATTATATCGTTAGGATTTTCCTGGGCTAATTTAAATCCTTGTCGCTTGCCCGAATTTAAATTATACAGAAAAATACTGTCAGCTTTTTTTCTGTCAATATAATTTCCAACTATATTATAATAGTGGTTGTCGTATAAAAAAAAGATTGTGTCGTCCAGGTATTTAAAATTCCATGCTTCAATATTGTCACCTACTAGATTATTCCCAGTTTTTTTATCAAATACTTGATATGTTCCAGGAGCTCCGTTTCCCTTATCAACGGTTGTAATAAAAAAATTATCAAAATCATTCTCCAATCTCCCCAAACTCCATGTTGAAGTATTAATTGACGTTTCGTTTAATAAACGCAATGTGTCGCCATGTCGAAGGTAGAAATATTTTGTGCTGTCGTCAATGCCATAACAAGTGATATAGCCACCTTTCAATGTGTCGGAGCCAACAACTTCTTTATAGTAAATGCTTAAAGATGAATCTACATTATCGAGCAGCCGCCTCCCATTGGGTAAAGTGTCATGGTCAGGCTCAACTATATCTATAAATTCTGACTTAACATCTTGCTTAAAATCCGATTTCTTTTCCGGAGTGTTACAAGAAATCAAAAATATAACTGTCAATATTTTGAGGGGTCGAATCATATAGCCGCTAATACATAAATATACAAACTCATTCGGGTATTTAAAAAATCACTATTTGATATTTAGTGTAGGCTCTTTTTATTGCAGGAGTATTATTCATCGGGGTCTCGGCGGCTGTTAACGCTTGTATTTTAATATTTTGTTGCGAAAACCCCGCTGGGACAAATTATTATAAACCTATCATTAATGCTTTTTTTATTTCTGCATAGCGTCTTAATAATTGATTATCGGGAAAGTCAATGTAATATTTTAAGTCAATGAATATCCTATTATATAAATTGCCTACTTTATATTCCAGAGAGTAGAAATGTTCATGGTCCGAATGAATTTCTGTGAAGGGATATTTTTTCCATCCGCTACTCGAATAGAGAGTTGCTGTATCACTTGTAAACTTAGAATAGTGAAATTGCTCTAAATTAAAAATTGCATTTTCAATAAGTTTATTATAAATAACCTCTGCATTTGCATTTAAACTTAATGCTTTGCCATTTTGTGAAAAACGTTCTAGCTTAAAAGAACTATCGTAGTATAAAATTGTGCAATTGGGGTTAGGAGGAGAATAAATTGTTTCTGTCTTAAATCTAATTTCAATTGGGTAGGTACTTTTTGTTATCGGCTGTAAATATTTCCAATTTGTCTCGGTGTATAAAGAGTCAAATTGAGTAGAATTCATTCCAATAACTTTTCCAGCGTAAACTAACCGAGGGCTATCACAATACATATATCGATACTGATTAAAAAGTGAAGGGTTTATCTGAGCGTTTGAATTCATATTCCACAAAAAAAATGTGGCCATAAGAGAAGTAAGTTTGAGATTAGTAATTTCAAATTTCATAAAGGGGCATTTAAAATTTCACACAACACATAAATATACAAACTCATTTGGGTATTCAAAAAATCAACTATTTTATATTTGGCGTAGGCTCTTTTTAATGCAGGAGTATTATTCATCAGGGTTTCGCAGGTGTTAACGTTCGTATTTTAATATTTCGTTGCGAAAACCCTGCTGGGACAAAACAGTATTATAAGCGACTCAGTTGAGTAATAATATTGCCTTATGCTCTTTAAAAAATTCTGTGAGTTTTAAGAAAGCTCTGTAAACAAATGTTCTTGAATTATAGGGAAAATTTAGATTTTTTGCCGAAGATGGAAGGAACCAAAGCTTTTCAGTAAAAGAGACGTCATCAAAAATTCTGTACAGGTCCAATTTTTGAGTTTTAAAATGCATTGTATAGCCCGTTGAATGACTTCCGGGCTCCTGGTAATCATAAATACCAATACTATCGGATTTGTATATGTAACTGTATATATATTCTTTTTCAGCTTGGATAATACTATCAATTGTATAATCTATTTGGATACCTTTTGGCAATGTTATACGCCTGCTTGCATGAAAACAACTGTCATGTCCAAAACAAGGATTGTTAAATTTCTGTAGATAGAATGTGTTTTGAATTTTTGAAATCATAATTGTCGTATTCACTTCCGGTTCTATAATTAGATTACCAAGCGAATCAATAAGGGGAACTCCGGCCCAACGATCTGTAGAAAGCCCCAAAGCCCAGTCGTCAGATGAAAAATTTGATCTTCCAATTGAACTATCAATAAATTCATTAAAATCTTTTTGAGCTGTTAAGCTTTGAAAATTTAAAATAGCAATTAATATGAATGAAATTTTTAGCACTTTTTATATTTTGAATATGCAGTTCTGTTGAGTTGCCTATTACACAAATATACTAACTCATATTATTCATTGGGGTTTTGCGGGGAGTTACCGCTTGTATTTTAATATTTCGTTGTGAAGACCCCGCTGGGACAAAAAGAAATAAAAGTCCCAAATATCGAACCCTTATCCACTTTGTAGCCTTCCCTCCTATGTTAACGGCTCACTTTGTCCGTGAATTGAATGTAACTCTCATTATCAAACTCTTTATAATTGAAAATTTCAAAAACGATTTTTGACAGAATTATTTTCAGTTTGTTTAAAATGTCTTCTTTGTCACCTGTAAGTGTCAAAGTAAGCTTAGTATCGTTTTCTGATAGATTAAATCCCAATTTTTCGAAAGAATTAATATTGTCATCATAAAGTACTCTTTTTTTGGTATGCTGTTTAATGTATGGTATAGTCACTTTCAATACTTTGTTTGTATAGCTAAACCTTAAGAATAAGTTGTCAGTTTTTTTCAGAAATAGCTTTAAACTTTTAACCTTTCTTTCTACCAACTTCTTAAGGGTTTCATTAAGTAAGGTCACATTGTCTGAAAGTGCCGGTTGTTTTGGAATTTGATTTAGCTTTTCTAATGCTTCCCTGGCTCTTTGAAGATCTTTTTCAAAATACTCATTCATATATTCTGAACTTTCCGTTCCCATTCGTTTTTCATACCCGTTAATTCTTCTTCGCAGAAAATCTTTCTCATCATAGAGCTTGTCGTCAATATTATTTAAAGTCTGAAGTCTGCGATTTAACTGATGCAGAGCTTCAGAATGATAGTGAGCCATTAAATATTCTGTGTCAACCAAGCATTCGTCGATAAGTTTTTGAAGCCGGGCTCTTTCTTCTTCATATAGTGTGATTAAAAGTCTAAGTTGATTGTCCATTGCAGTCATGATACTTGCTGTTATCCTTTTGTCATAGGCTGTTTTTTGTCCTGATGTTGTTACGCATTTTTTTTCGTGAACCATCCCAATCACCTGTCCAACGTAAAGGAATTGGGCCTTCGTACAAATCTTTATAGAAATCTATCCAATCCCATGCTGAACTTCCGTCATGAAGTTTTACTTCCGGTATCCAGACATTACTTTCTTTATCGAGGTACATTGTCCACTTGCCATCTTTTTTATCCATGATATAGCATTCTCCATAATATGTAAGTATTGATGGAAACCACGTATCAAAAAGTTCATATTTTGCCCTATTCCATTTAAGAGCTTCGTCAACAAGGTCAATACCGACGCTATCAAAAGAAAGCTGTTCATTGTCGAAGTTAAGCAGTCCAGGCAAGCTGTCAATAAGCAGATTTACAAATTCAGGAAACTTTTGCCCGTATTTATCTGAAATCTTTTGATAGAAATGTTCAGAAGTTACTCCTTTATTTTTAAACTCTTCGTACCGGGCTTGAGCCTCTTTAACCTGTTGAAGCGTTTCATAAATGCGCAAACTTAATATTTGCATTTTATTTCCTGCTCCATTTTTTTGGTTCACCTCATCAACCAGGATGTAATAGCCATTTTCTGACTTATATAAATTTCCATAGAAGGTGGAAACATAAACCTTTTGTTCAGTGAGTGTCAGCTTATGATTAGTGACTAAATCTTTCAGGTATTTTGGGTACAGAAGATGGTCGTCGGTTTCATAATCCTGTAACGCATCCCCTGATGCTAATTTCTTCATCAAATATTCATCGTCATCTGAACCATAAACCTGTTCTGCTATTGTACTGTTATCAGAAGAAAGTGTTTTTAAGTCTGGATATATTATTGCATATTTCAGATGCTGTGACCTGTCAAGAAACAGAACTTGCCCGGTGTTTAATTCGTAAACTTCAAAATCATAATACGCCGGCATATCACTTTTGAGGTTAGTAAACCTCTTTGGCTTTTCATTTTGTACAATGCGATTACCTTCATCAAAGCTCAGTTCAATTTTATAGGAGATATTCTTTTTTAGAAATCCAACTGTATTTTTCACAAAGCTTATTCTGTCTAATTTTTTGAAGTCATCTAAATTGGCAACAAGTATCGCTTGTTTGTCATAAAACTCAATAACAATTTTTCCATCCGGGAGCAGAAATGTTCTTGCTGTCCATTTTTTGCGAACTGTGTTGTCTTGCTTACCCTTAAATTGGTTCAATAGCTGATTTTTGGCTGTCTCGTCCAAAATAGCTGTTTCAATTTGTTCTTTGTTAAGCGTCGTGATTTTCATTCGCTGAGAGTAAAGATTGAATGTTGTCAAACTTAAAATAAAAAGCAGTAGTCGTCTCATTGTTGGATGTTACCGTAAAATAGCCACTAATACATTAAATGTACAAACTCATTTGGGTATTCAAAAAATCACTATTTGATATTTAGTGTGGGCTCTTTTTATTGCAGTAGTATTATTCATCGGGGTTTCGCCGGATGGTAACGTTTGTAATTTAATATTTCGTTGCGAAAAATCCGATGGGACAAAAAAAAGCCCACTATAACAAATAAAAACTAGTCAAGAACCCATTCAAATAGATTTGTCAGGCCGTACTTACAAAAATAAAAAAATCCAATACTTAAAATCAGAATAATTAAAGCAATTTTATCGCTCTTTGAAAATTGTATCTTTTTGAAATAAAGATAAACAGTCATAATGAGATTAAGTGGAATAGAAAAAACACTGATAAATAAAGAAAACAGCATGATGATATTTATCCAGTCAATTGAAAGGGCATTTGGATCAGGGTCAACACCATAAACTGGTATTTTTTTTAGTTCTAAAACACCAATAAGCACCATAACAAAAAAGCAAACTAGCCAGACAAATGGGATGTAACAGAGAATGCGATTAAAAGCTCTGAAAAAAATCATGAATTTTCAGTTATTAAATGATTTAAACAGATCGCACTTTTATGAATTTATCCATTCCTTATTGGGCTGTCAATTTGCTCTGGTAATATTTATATTAACGCAACTCGTTGTTCATTCAATTTCAGCAAATCAATGCAAAAATAAACAACCCCGTTTCGTAAATGCAAAGTAATAAATAATATATCAGATAATGCCGCCCAAAGATTTTCTGCACTCAATTTAAAAAAATTATATCTTCAGTTTTCAATTTTACAACTATGGATTTTATTGCAGACAATTTTAAGATCATTGTCCTTATCCTGGCAGCGCTGGCCTTTCTCGGTTGCTTTGTAACCGTTAACCAGGGCTTTATTGGCGTGGTTACTATGTTTGGTAAATACCGCCGTATCCTGCGTCCCGGGCTGCGCATGAAGATACCTTTTATAGAAAAGATCTATAAAAAGATAAGTATCCAGAACCGCTCAGTGGAACTGGAGTTCCAGGCCGTAACCATCGACCAGGCCAATGTGTATTTTAAATCCATGTTGCTCTATTCGGTACAGAACGAGCATCCTGAAACCATCCAGAAAGTGGCTTTCAAATTCATCAGTGATAAGGACCTCATGCAGGCGCTGGTACGTACCATTGAAGGCAATATCAGGGCCTTTGTTGCCACCAGGCGGCAGTCGGAGATACTGGGACTGAGAAGGGATATTGTGGAATTTGTAAAAGAACATGTTGACCTGTCGCTGGAAGACTGGGGTTATCACCTGCAGGATCTCCAGATCAACGACATCACATTTGACCAGGCCATTATTGACAGTATGAGCAAGGTGGTGGCCAGTAATAACCTGAAAGCCGCTGCCGAAAATGAAGGGCAGGCTTTATTGATCACCAAAACAAAAGCTGCAGAAGCGGAAGGCAATTCCATCAAGATTGCTGCAGAGGCAGAACGGCAGGCGGCACAACTGCGTGGACAAGGTGTGGCCCTGTTCCGCGAAGAAGTGGCCAAAGGGATGACCCAGGCCGCTGCTGAAATGAAACAGGCAAACCTGGATACCAATGTTATCCTCTTCAGCATGTGGACAGAAGCGATCAAGAATTTTGCAGAGTATGGCAAGGGTAATGTGATCTTTTTAGATGGCAGCAGCGACGGTATGGAAAAAACGATGCGGCAGATCATGGCCATGCAACAGATGGAATCGAAAAGATAACAGTTCTTAACATGCATAAATTTGAAGCCGGGTTATGCCCGGTTTTTTTTATTTTTGCAACCATTCGCAAATAAGATTAACATTTTGTTATGCAGCTATTGTAAATTTGTTTCGTTTCATTGCATAACTGATGAGTTTCTGGCATAATTATAGAAAGGCTTTATCATAACTTTAAAACCGGCATTTCATGTTTAATATTTTGTTACAGATTGACAGCACTGGTATTGCAGCGTCAACAGCAGGAAAAGAATCTTTGTTTTCCTTATTGGTAAAAGGCGGTGTGCTGATGATTCCACTGGCGATCTTTATGGCGATGGCCATTTTCTTTTTTATTGAGCGCCTCATTGCCATACGCAAGGCCAGCAAGATAGAAGACAATTTCATGAACATCATCCGGGACCATATCATTTCCGGTAATGTGTCTGCCGCCAGGAGCCTGGCAAAGAATACGCATCACCCGGTAGCCAAAATGATTGACAAGGGTATTCAACGTATTGGTAAACCCATCGATGCCATTGAAAGGAATATGGACAATGTGGGTAAGCTGGAGATTTATAAGATGGAGAAAAACCTGCCGGTACTTTCTGTTATTGCACGTATTGCTCCGCTGTTTGGTTTCGTAGGTACCATTATTGGCCTCGTAATGTTGCTGCGGGACTTTGCAGCGGCTTCAAACCCCAGCATCACGGATATTGCCGATGCCATGTATGTAAAGATGATCACATCGGCTACGGGACTTATCATTGGTATGCTTTCATTTCTGGGCTACAGTTATTTAAATACGCAGATAGATAAAACTGTAAATAAGATGGAAGTAGCCAGTTCTGACTTTATTGATATCTTACAGGAACCAACGAAATAAATTTTGAATTGTGAATGATGAATTTTGAATGGAAATAATAAATTCAACATGTATCATTCATAACTCATAATTAATAATTCATAATTCAAAAAGATGGGTTTAAGAAAACGTTTAAGGGATAATCACAATGAAGTGGATGCAGGTCCGCTGAATGATGTGTTGTTTATTTTATTGATGTTCTTTCTGCTGGTATCTACACTGGCTAACCCGAATGTTGTAAAAGTAAATAATCCCAAGGGCAAGAGTGATACAAGGGTGAGCCAGAATATTGTTGTTACCGTTACCAAGGATCAAAAGGTATTTATAGGCACCCAGCAGATCGATATGCTGTATATAGATTCATTACTCAAGCAGGAAGTGGAACTGAGCAGAAAATATGTTGACACCCCTACGGTTATTTTAAACGTTGATACTGCTGCCTATTACGGCAGGGCATTCAGGATAATGGAAGCGGCCAAGCGTGCTAAAGCTAAACTGGCTGCTAATGTTAAGCAGTAACGATAACCATCCGTTCTTTTCCAAACATATCTTTTTTTATCATTACCGATTCATAATCTTTCCGGAATAAAGCTGCCACAGCATCAGCATGGTCTTCATGTGTTTCCAGGTAAATTTTTCCCTGCGGCAGCAGGTTGGTTTTTCCAAACTCTGCAATTCTTTCATAAAAGATCAGCGCTGTATCATTGGCTACAAATAAAGCAAGATGCGGCTCATAGGCGCTTACATTTTTACTTAATTTTTCTTTTTCACTTACAGGTATATAAGGCGGATTGCTGATGATAACATCAAACTTTGTCAGCGAAACCCATTGGTTCTTATCCAGAAAATTGATCTGCTTAAAATTGATAGCCGTATTGTGCAGCTTAGCATTTTCCCTTGCCAGGCTAATTGCATATTTACTTACATCTATACTACTGACAACAGATGCCGGTAAATGTTTTTTGATGGCAATAGGGATACAGCCGCTGCCACTGCCGATATCCAGTATAGCCGGGTCGGTGAGTTTCGATTTCCTGTCTCTGATCAGTTGCTCCACCAGTTCTTCAGTCTCCGGCCTCGGTATCAGCACATGTTCATTTACTTTTAATTTAAAATGATAAAACCAGGCCTCTTCCAGAACATACTGCACAGGTTTTTGCTGCATTAATTGCTGTAAAGCCGCATCAAGCAATGTTATTGTTGCCTGCTTAATTTTCTTATCCGGATTTTTAAGGATGTCGGTACGTTTTACTGATACCAGTTTTTCAAATACCCAGTCGGCAATAACAGTCGCTTCACTGAGGGTATATATCTTCTGCAGCTGAATCAAAAAGTTACGGTATTGGTCCTTTACGATCATCACAGCAAACATACTGATTCGCAGGTTCATATTGATCAAACGCCGGAATAAAACCGGCTACATAGTACAGTCAGTTTATTTTTTGATACGTACTTTTGCCACTTGTCTGCAAATGAAAAATATATGCAACGCTGCCTTCAGCTGGCTGAACAAGGCAGGGCACATGTTTCGCCCAATCCCATGGTGGGTGCCGTGTTGGTTTTTGATGAGCGGATCATCGGCGAAGGCTGGCATCAAAAATATGGCGGGCCACACGCCGAAGTGAATTGTATAAACAGTGTGGCTGAAGCAGACAGGCAGTTAATAACACAAAGCACTATGTATGTTTCCCTGGAGCCTTGCGTTCATTTTGGGAAAACGCCGCCTTGTGCAGATCTGATTGCTGAGAATAAGATCAGGCATGTAGTTATCGGCTGCAGGGATAGTTTTGCTGAAGTAGACGGGAGGGGAATTGAAAAATTAAAAGCAGCAGGCATAACTGTTGAAGCTGGTATTTTAGAAAAGGAATGCATTGAGCTGAATAAAAGATTTTTTACTTTTCATGAAAAGCAGCGGCCTTATATTATTCTAAAATGGGCACAATCAGGCGATGGATTCATTGGAGCGACAGGTTCAGAAAGAATTCTAATAAGTAATGATATTACAAACCGGTTGGTACATAAATGGCGCAGTGAAGAAACCGCAATACTGGTGGGAACAAATACTGCCCTGCTGGATGATCCGTCTTTAACGACAAGATTATGGCCCGGCAATAATCCGGTAAGACTGGTACTTGATAAAGAGTTGAAATTACCTGCTTCTTTAAAATTGTTTGATGGCAGTACAAAGACGATTGTTTTTAACTACAAAAAACAGGCATACGGCGATAATATTATTTATCAGCAACTGAATAAAGATGAAGATATGCTTCTACAAATTTTATCTTCATTGTATCAGCAACAAATGCAATCGGTGATTGTAGAAGGCGGTTCAAAACTATTGCAGTCATTTATTGATGCCGGTTTGTGGGACGAAGCCAGGGTGATCACAAACCCAACCATGATTATTCACGAAGGGATATCTTCGCCGTTATTAAAGAATGAAATACCGGATAAGGAAGAAATGGCGGCAACTGATATTATCTCCTTTTTTATCAGGGATGCAGAAAAATTAAACACGGCAAATGATTGAAGCGGATTTTTATACAACCATTGAAAAACCATCCAATGCTGAGTTTAAGGACAGGGGCAGTAAGTTTATTGCTTATGCTTTTCCCATTGCCACAGCCGATGATTTTAAAAAACAAATTCAGGAGCTAAAGAAGGAGCATCCCAAAGCGGTGCATCATTGCTTTGCTTACCGCATTGGTACCGATGGCAATAATTTCCGTTCATCTGACGATGGTGAACCATCAGGCACGGGTGGCAAACCCATACTGGGTCAGATCGACAGTAAAGGGATAACCAATGCTGCGGTAGTTGTTGTGCGATACTGGGGCGGAACAATGCTTGGTGTGCCGGGACTGATCAATGCATACAAAACAGCAACTTCACTGGCATTGCAGATAACGCCAGTTGTTGAAAAACAGATTGAAGTAAATTATGCTGTTGAATTTGATTACACACAGATGAATGACGTGATGATGATCATGAAACAGTTTAACTGTAATATTCACGCCAATGAGATGCAGCTTTTCTGTGTTATAAAAGCGGGGATTCCTAAAAACAGGCTGGATGAAGTTTTATACCGGTTGAATGACCTACAACATGTAACCGTAAAAAAACTCGGTTTATAAAACAGTATTTTGTAATTTTCTAAAAACATTTTTATGCCAACAGAAAAAAAGTATAAATCCTTCTGGAGTTTTTATCCGTACTATCTTACCGAACATGGTGATTTAACTAACCGCACTTTACATTTTATCGGTACGGCCGGGTTGATTGCTATCCTCATTGTTGCCATCGTTTTACAAAAATGGTGGATGCTGGCACTGATACCGGTTTGCGGTTATGGTTTTGCATGGGTAGGTCATTATTTTATTGAAAAGAATAAACCTGCCACCTTTACCTATCCGCTCTGGAGCCTGGGCAGCGACTTTGTGATGTTCTGGCATATACTTACGGGGCAGATCAATAAAAAACTGGAAGAAGCTAAAAAGATTGTTGAATAAAAGATGAATATAGAAACGATAAGAGAATATATTTTGCAAAAACCCGGAGTCACAGAAGGTTTTCCGTTTGATGATGTGTCACTGGTCTTTAAAGTGCAAATAAGTCCCGAAGGTAAACCCAGGAAAGACCGGATATTTTTAATTGCCTCGCTGGATTCTTCGCCGCTGCAGTTCAATGCCAAGTGCGACCCTGATAAAGCAATTGAATTGAGGGAAGAATATCCCGAGTCTGTTTTACCAGGTTATCACATGGATAAAAAACACTGGAATACGATTGTTGTTGATGGCAGGTTAACAACAAAGCAGTTAAAGGAAATGATTGATGACTCTTATAATTTGGTTGGGAAGAAAAAAAAGAAATAGCAGGCCTACTTCTTTTCATATCTCCAGTTTTTTCCCTTTCCTTCAGCAATCCACTCCAAAGCTGTTGCCATCCTCTTATTACGGGTTTCTTCTGTTTTAGCTTCTGTGATCCATTGCAGGTATTCTTTGCGATGTGAGGGAGGAAAGTTTTCAAATACCTGTTTTGCTTTTTTATTCTTTTTCACAGCATTGGCAAAAAAAGCGGGGATAGCAGTTTCTACCCGGGCTACAGCCTTTGGTGTTTTCGTAAGCTTTATGCCCTTATCGTTGAGTACCATTGCTTCTTTTATCCAGCCGGATATTTTTTTATCAGAAGGCATATCTTTTAAAGAAATAATTTTTCCCAGGTGCCCCATGGCAACTTCTGATTTTGCAGTTTCCAGCAGTACAGGGTCTTTCATCAGTGCTGCTTTCCAGAAACCCATAACTGCATGTTGTTTGAACGCAGCGATATGGCATAGCATTTCACCTTTGTAATCAAAAAAAGGCATACTCCATTTCATTTTTTCCTCCACATCAGGACAGGTTTTGTGCACTAATTCCCTGATATGCATTAAAATGGGTTTAGCAAAATCGGCCCTTTTGGCGATGTATTCATCAACTGCTTTTATCTTTTTTGACATGGTTATATTTTTTTTCTGGCAGTACACATCCAGTCCCAGGGATAGGGACCTTTCAGCCACTTAGGCGGTTTATGAAATTCGGTACTCCATCCGTAATTTATTTTTTTGATGAGGCTGACTTCAAAACCTTCCAGTGTTAAAAGTAATTCCAGCTCTTCTTTTAAATAATGTTTGGTAGGTACATTATCAATATTAGTAACACCCTGTTTAATATTACTCACCTGCTGTATGGCGTCTTTGGGTGTAGGGGTTTCATCATTTTCTGCATCATCCACATTCCAGCGGTCAGCAATAATATTGGTATATAGTTTCGATTCAAGTGAAGGAACGACCAATATCAGTTCGCCTCCGGCATTTAAACAAAGTGAAAGTGATTGAAAGAAATTGATCCGTTTTTCCAGCGAGTCGGTAAGTATGGCATTGATGCAGATGGCACTGTCGCATGGCGTTACAGTTAGTTCATCTGCCGAAAAATCCATGCGTTGATATTCTACATTTTCATACTCCGGAAATTTTTCTTTGGCTATCTGTAAATTCTTTGCCGATATATCGGCAGCAATAACATGTTTGAATTTAGGAGCCAGCACAGGTAACCATTTTCCAATGGCACAACCAATGTCGATCATGGTCTTGTTGGGAGAAGCCATTTCTTCAATAGCGGTTACAATACTGCCTGATACATCATTTTTCAGCACATCGAATATTTCGGTGTCGTATTTTGGGGCAATGATTTCCCAATATTTTCTATCCATGCTTATTCAGTTTGGGATTAACTTTTCCAAAGTTTGTTTTATTTTAAATATTCAGCAACATGTTTCTGTATGAACTTTTTTACAGTTTCCCAGCTTTGCCCTTTCAAGCTTAAAGGCTCTTCGCTTTCTTCAGCATCAGCAAAATAAGTGATTGCATGTGGAATAGAGATCAGCATTTGATTTGAAGGATATTTTAAAGTATATGCTTCAATACAATCTGATAAGCTGTAATGAGTCAGTAATTCTGCCAGATCCCAGAAATCCTTCTTAACGGCTCTTTGAAGTATTGCAAATATTTTCATGGCAATAATGTCTTTGTCGCCAAACATACGTATGCCATCTTCAATTATTTCGGTATCAATTTTTTTAAAATGATGATGCTTTACAAAATCTACTTTTAAGTTTCCAATAAAGCCGAACAGACCAATAGGATTTTGGATATTGTGATAATTATAGTTGATGCCTGCTTTTTGAAGTGCAACATTCAGTTCGGTATTATTAAAATCGGTTAAAGAAAAAAGATCAAGGTCAACGGAAGTTCTGTGTGCATACCTCAAAGCCAGGTTAGTGCCGCCAACCAGATAAAAAGAATTTAATGCCGGAATCTGCATCAATCTTTTCAGTATAAGGAGTGTGTCCGGCTCAATTGAATTTGTTTGAAGCATCTGTAATCCTGAGGTTTGTTATTGAATAAAGCTGAAGCTAAATAAACTGTATGTGGCATCAGCCATTTTGCAGTAATGAGCGTTATAGCTATTTTTTCATCGCCATAAAACCTTCTGCACATTCGGATATCTTCCACATCACCCCGTTCAAAAACACGTTCAATTATAAAAGAAGCTTTTTTTTCAAAATCAAGTTTTTCGGAATCAACATCCCAAAAAATTCTTTTATTGTCGTATGGTTTTGTTGGTTTGTTCACCAGCATTAAAATTACAGCTTATTTATTAAAGCTTTCACTCACCACAAGCTCTTTACTTCCGGCTGTGTATTTATAAAATCCTTCTCCGCTTTTTGCGCCCAGCTTACCCGCTAAAACCATATTCACCAGTAATGGACAAGGTGCATATTTTGGATTTCCAAATCCATCCTGTAATACTTTTAAAATGCTCAGGCAAACATCAAGACCGATAAAATCTGCCAGTTGCAACGGCCCCATAGGATGTGCCATACCCAGTTTCATCACGGTATCAATTTCTTCAACTCCCCCAACGCTTTCATACAAACTGTAAACAGCTTCGTTGATCATGGGCATTAAAATGCGGTTGGCAATAAAGCCAGGGTAATCATTTACAGCGCAGGGAATCTTTCCAAGCTGTTTACTTAGTTCAACAATAGATTCAGTTACTTCTTTTTTAGTTGCATAACCATTTATTATTTCCACCAGTTTCATAACTGGAACGGGATTCATGAAATGCATTCCAATTACAAGTCCTGGCCTTTGGGTTACCGCAGCAATTTTTGTTATGGAGATAGAGGATGTGTTGGTAGCTAAAATGCATCCTGCCGGAGCATAAGTATCCATCTGCTCGAAGATGGATAATTTTAAGTCCACATTTTCTGTTGCTGCTTCCACCACCAGTTCCGCTTCTTTTACTCCCTCAGCAATGATGGAAGAAACTGTAATATTAGCCAACGTAGTTTTTTTCTGATCTTCTGTAATGGTCCCTTTTGTAAGTTGCCTGTCTAAATTTTTATTGATGGTGTCCAATGCCCTTTGCAACTGCGAAGGATTCACATCAACAAGGCTTACTTTAAAACCACTTTGAGCAAATACATGGGCAATTCCGTTTCCCATTGTTCCAGCTCCTATTACACTTATATTTTTCATAATGATCTTTTTTATTACACTAATTAAAACTAATTACACAAATTTTGAAAGTTGAATAATGAACTACATGCACAAGAGTGCGACGCCAACGAAGCTGATTAAAGATTAAATGCCCGGACAATAAAAACAACAAAACACAATCTCCGCTTCAATCTTCCAGTTCCCTCTCCTTTGGAGAGGGGTTGGGGTGAGGTCACTTAAACGCATTTATCCCCGTAACATCCATTCCCGTAATCAGCAAATGAATATCATGTGTGCCTTCATACGTGATTACACTCTCCAAATTCATCATGTGGCGCATTACGGAGTATTCGCCTGTAATGCCCATGCCGCCCAGCATCTGGCGGGCATCACGGCAGATATTTGTTGCTACTTCGCAGGCATTTCTTTTTGCCATGCTCACCTGCTGCGGCGTAACTTTTCCTTCGTTCATCAAAACACCAAGGCGCCAGTTTAATAATTGTGCCTTGGTGATTTCAGTTACCATTTCAGCTAACTTTTTTTGCTGCAATTGAAAACCGCCAATCGGTTTTCCAAACTGGATTCTTTCCTTACTGTATTGCAAAGCAGTATCATAGCAATCCATAGCAGCACCAATAGCACCCCATGCAATTCCGTAACGGGCTTTCGTTAAACATCCCAACGGGCCTTTTAATCCTTTAACGTTTGGAAAAATATTTTCTTTAGGAACTTTTACGTTATCAAAAACCAACTCGCCGGTGGCACTGGCACGCAGACTCCATTTGCCATGTGTTGTTGGTGTGCTGAAACCTTCCATACCTCTCTCCAGAATCATTCCTCTAATATCGCTTGCTTCATCTTTTGCCCAAACAACTGCAACCTGGCTAAAAGGCGCATTGCTGATCCACATTTTTGCACCATTTAAAATTACATGGTCGCCTGCATCTTTAATATTGCTGAGCATATTGCTTGGGTCACTGCCATGATTGGGCTCGGTTAATCCGAAGCAACCCAGCCACTCGCCGCTGGCAAGTTTGGGTAAATATTTTTTACGTTGCTCTTCGCTGCCATATTGATAGATAGGAAACATCACCAGGCTGCCCTGCACACTGGCGGTTGAACGCACACCACTATCGCCACGTTCCAGTTCCTGCATCATCAGTCCGTAACTGATATAATCCAGTCCGCCGCCGCCGTATTGCTCGGGTACCGTAGGACCAAAGCAACCCAGTTCGCCCATATGCTTTACTATCTGTTGCGGAAACTCGGCACGCTGTGCATAATCCTCTATGATAGGAGAAATTTCTTTCTTTACATAATTACGAACACTCTGCCTGATGAGTTTATGCTCATCGGTCAGCAGTTCATCTACATTAAAATAATCGGGAGATTGAAAATTATCAGTTTTTGCAGCCATATCGTTTTGGCCCCCTCTATCTCCCACGAAGGGGGAGGAAATGGAGAAGATTGATTTGAAGATTAAATAATATTTTTTTTGTTACAAGCATTTGTAATCCTATTAAGCATCGTTGTGTCACTCACTTGTACTACATACCATTATTGAGCTTTTACCGGTGCCATTTGGCACGTTTTCTTAACCGCAAATATAAATACACTATAGGAGAAGAAAATTTTTTGTTTTTTACATATGTTTTCTTCCATAAATAAGACTTAATAAAAAAAATATTTCGCCAGGTGCAACATTGTTGAAAAAGCCATGTCTCTTAATTATAAAACACTGAACTTTTGGAATTAGCGGTATTGCCACAACGGGATGAACTGATAGAACGCTGCCTGCGGGGTGATACACTGGGCTATAAGGAGTTATATTCCCGCTATTCAAAAGCCATGTACAATACCTGCCTGCGTATGTTGAATAACACTGCAGAAGCTGAAGACGTATTGCAGGAAAGTTTTATCGAAGCTTTTAAAAACCTGGGACGTTTTGAATACCGTACCAGTTTTGGTGGTTGGTTAAAGCAGATATGTATAAACCGTTCTATCAACCAGCTTAATAAAAGAAAGATTGATTGGGTAGATATGGAGCAGATGGCTGGTTATGAAACAGCGGATGAATCGCCGGTTGATGAAGTGGAAATAAACCTGCAGGTAGAAAATGTGAAGAAAGCCATCATGAAATTACCAGATGGATACCGCACCGTTTTGAACCTCTATTTGCTTGAAGGATATGATCATGAGGAAATATCGGAAATTCTGCTGGTGGCTGAATCTACAACCCGTACGCAGTACATGCGGGCCAAACAAAAATTATTGCAAATTTTAAAAGAAGGATCATGAGCAGCAAGCTGAAAAAATTTATCTGGGATAACCGCAAGGAATTTGATAATGAAGTTCCGTCTGATAAAGTGTGGGAAAATATTGAAGCGTCATTTGTTCCAGAGCAAAAAAAGAAATCCATCATCAGGCCATTGTATAAATGGAGCATGGCTGCCGCAGCAATGCTGATCATTGCTACAGGTATTTATTTTATTGTGTTTAATAAATCTTCAGAAATACCAACACCGGAAATAACAACTAATGAACCGGATATAAATAAACTGGCGCCTGAATATGCCCCTCAGATGAACCAGTTTGTGAAAATGATTGACATGAAGCAGGAGGAATTGAAAGTTATTGCTAAAGAGCGGCCTGAACTGTATCAAAAGTTCACCAAAGCCATTAACCAATTGGATAGTTCATATAGTACTTTGAAAAACCAACTCAGCGCATCGCCCAACCGGGAGATGCTGCTGGAAGCCATGATCCAGAACCTGCAGCTGCAGCTCAGTGTACTGAATCAGCAATTAAACATCATTAATCAAATTAAAGAACAAAAAAAGTATAGCCATGAAAAAATTGATCAAAACATTTAAAATTTTACTGCCATTGTTGTTGCTGGCACAGACAAGCCTGTTTGCACAAAACGATAACGACAATGATAACAGCAACAAAAAGAAATATGAATTTGTAAAAACCAAAGCAGTTAACAAATCCTACAATGTGTCATCCAGCGATAAGCTGAATATCAAAAATTCTTTTGGCTCGGTGGAAGTTAAGACCTGGAACCGGAATGAAATTAAGGTTGATGTGGCCATTGAGGTATCGGCCAATACCGATGCACTTGCACAAAAAATGATTGACAGGATATCTGTAATAGATGGAAAAAGCGGCAACGAAATATCTTTCAAAACAGATATGAAAGACACTCATAATTCTAAAGACAAGAATAATTCAAAGAATGAAAAGAGTACTATGTCTATCAATTACACTATTTCCATGCCGGCTAACAATGCGTTAACTGTAAAGAATGAGTTTGGTGCCACCACTATTCCTGATATGAATGGCGAAGTTGATCTCACCAGCAAATTCGGTTCTTTAACAACCGGCAACCTGGCAAACATTAAGAGTATTAATGTGGAATTTGGGAAAGCTAACCTGGCAAATATTACCAGTGCGCCGGTAACCATTAAATTTTCGAAGGCGGTTATTTCAAAATTATCGGGAGCAATAAAAATGAATCTTGAATTTTGCAGCAGCATAAGGCTGAACCTGGACAATAACCTCAGCAGCCTCGACCTGAAGACATCTTATTCAACCGTAAACCTGAAACCACTGGGGAGTCTTTCTGCATCCTATAATATCTCCACCAGCTTTGGGTCGTTTAAAAATACCAGCGATGTAAAGTTCGACAGTGATGAAGATAAGGGTGAACGTGGACCAAAATTCGATTTTGAATATTCCGGCAAGTCGGGCAGCGGCAATATTCCTGTAAAAGTAAAAAGCAGTTTTGGAAAGATTATAGTTGGCGAAGCATCAGAAGAGGATATGAAAGAGAAAAGCAAATCAAAAACAAAAAACAAATCGACAAGTTAGTGCCTGTATAGCCATGAATAAAAAAAGGTCAGTAACTATTTACTGACCTTTTGTATTTTAAGTTCTAATTTTAAACAGGAATTTTAAATCCCTGTTGTATGAAATTAATTACCAAGGTCCGGTTGATGATTTTGTTTTTTATGACTGCATTAATTCTTAGCGGCCTTACTGCCATTCCTGCCGAAACAGAACTGCGCTGGCTGATGCAATACAAGGATTTGTTTCCAGAAAAGCTTGGAAACTGGCTGGAGCTGTGTTACACAGCGTTGGCAGATACCAATTCAAAATATCCTTTCCTGGCTTATGGTTACGACTGGCTGGCCTTCGCACATATTGTAATTGCATTGTCTTTTATCGGCCTGTACAGAGACCCAGTGAGAAATATCTGGATCATCGACTGGCAGATCATCACCTGTATTTTGGTTGTACCACTGGCTTTTATTGCAGGCCCCATCAGGCAGATACCCATCTTTCATATTTTGATTGATTGTTGCTTTGGCCTGATTGGAATTATTCCATTGCTGATCTGTAAAAGGTGGATTAATAAACTGGCTGCGACAGCCGGTTGAACACTAATCTGTTTTTTCCAGTATAAATATTTCTTCCACAGGCTTATTAAATACCCTGCCAATTTTTAATGCCAGCACAGTAGAGGGAACATATTTGTTTGCCTCCATGGCATTAATGGTTTGCCGGGTTACCGAAACTTTATTTGCCAGGTCTTCCTGTGTCAACCCTTTTATCGCCCTTTCCACTTTTATGTTATTTTTCATCTGACACAGTTTTAGAGTTTTTGTAAAGGATATAATTGAAGCGGATAATGAAGATGATCAATACCGTAAACATATTGTAGATCATCACATTTAAAAAAGCAGTGCCGTAAACAAAGACGAAAGCCAGCAAAAGCAACAGGTAGCTTACAGCCACCGCCCAAAGTAACGACGACAGCCTCAGTTTACTAATGTACTCATCTTCGTTCTTTTCTTTTGAAAAGCTTACCAATAATCCACCCAGGATGAACAGGAACCCAATAATAGTATTAGTGATGTCGGTATGGATAAAACTGAAAAACTCTTTCTTTCCAAATACTTCATCATTGAAAATGGCAAACACTTTTGCGTTGAGCCAGTTGGCTTCATAACCAGTAAGGCTGATGATGATGCCCATGATTACGGCAGGTATCAGAATGATCCAGCCAATCGTTTTGTACTTCGATGGTAATAATAATTTCGGTGTCATAATTTTAATGTTTTTACAAATGTAATGTAATTCTTACTAAAAGTAAGATATATCATACATTTTGTAAGAATAATTTAACAAATTACGGATGCATTATTGTCTATACATTTGTAATCAATAATTTAAAAATGGTTAACTATACCTATTTGGCACTTGGCGACAGCTACACAATTGGAGAACAGGTTCCTTTCGCCGAAAATTTTCCAAACCAGGCGGTGCAACTGATGCGAAAGACTGGCTTTGCGTTTCATGCCGCCGAGATCATTGCCAAAACCGGTTGGACAACGGATGAACTAAGCAATGTGATAGAAAATACAGCAATACTTGAAACCTATGATATTGTTTCATTGCTGATTGGTGTGAACAACCAGTACCGCGGCAGATCAGCAAGTGAATTTAAAGTTGAGTTTGAGCATCTGTTACAAAAAACTATTCAGTTTGCGGCTAATAAGCCTTACCGGATTTTTGTGCTGAGTATTCCCGATTGGGGTGTAACGCCATTTGCGGACGGAAGGGAGAGGGAAAAGATTGCAACCGAAATTGACGAGTACAATTATATATGTGAAACTTCGACCAGAGAGTTTCAGGCCAACTATATTGATATTACTGCTTCACAAAGAACCGACGGAAACAAAACGGAGTTTTTAGCTGCTGATGGTTTACATCCTTCCGGCATAGAGTATAAAAAATGGGCAGTTAAACTTGCCGATGCAATTTTAAAAGAGATTTGAAATGACTGCTATAGATTTTAAAGAAGTTCAACGTTTTAAGATTTGGTGGGCCTGGCTTGGCATTGCTTCACTGAACGCTGTGTTTATTTATGCGATAACACAACAGGTAATACTTGGCAAACCTTTTGGCACCAAGCCGGCGCCTGATTACATTTTGATATTGGTGGAATTGTTTTTTATTCTCCTGCTAATCTTTTTAATGCTGATCAAATTAAAAACAAGAATTACAGACAATGGAATTTATTACCGGTTCTATCCGTTTCAATTTGCAGAAAGAAAAATTGAGTGGCATGAGTTGAGAGATGCTTATATCAGGCAATACAATTCCTTTCACGAATACGGCGGCTGGGGCATAAGGTACGGATCGCCAAAGACGGGAAGGGCAGTTAATACTTCGGCTTCATCCAACAGGGGATTACAGCTACAATTTAATAATGGCAAATTATTATTGATTGGAACGGCAAGGCCGGATGAACTGAAGCTGATAATTGATGAAGTTATCAAAGCCGGAAAAATAAACCGGGGAATTTAATTTCAGTACTCAACCATTTTTCTTTCCACTGACCCATCGTTATAAAAATCAAAAAGGGCATAGGCTGGTGCAAAATCCTGGAACGAACCCTTCCACCAGTTACCGCTTATGGCACCGTTGCAGAAATATTTCACGCCCAGGTAATCCACTTGGTCCTGCAAATGAATATGGCCGCTTAAACAGGTTTTGATGTTCGGATATCTTTTAAAAAGGTCTTTTATTCTCCTGGCATCGGTATGCAGCAGGGCTCTTGAAAGTTTCCAGTCGCCGTTGGGCAGCATATCTTTAAAGAACATAGCGCTGCAAAAGGAGATAATGGGTATATGTGAAACGATGCAGACGAATTTACTTTTATTATAGTCAAGTTCATTTTCGAGCCAGGTAAATTGTTCATCATCCAGCAAGGCAATATAGCCGCCATTGTTTTCCTGTACACTATCTAAAAAAATAAACTGCCAGTCCTTGTGTGTAAAACTGTAATAGGTTTTCGAATTTCCTGTTTGTTTTAACCACCAGGCTTTTCCATAAAGACTGTCGGCTTTCACATCTTCTTTTAGCTGCCATCCCCAGATATCATGATTGCCCATGCAATGTTTTACAGGTAATTTATTTTCGGCCTGCATTATTTTATTGAACAGTTCCCATTGTGTTTGAGTGTTTTCTTTAGTGGCTGCCAATGCATCCATGATACTGTCGCCTCCGTTTATTATGAAATCCGGTTGTTGTTTTAACTGATTGACGTTTTGCAAGGCTTTTTTCATGCCTGCTTCCGCAACTTCCGATGGTTTAACATGAATATCGGTGATAAAAGCGGTTGTAAAAGATTTCTTCTTCTTTACCGGTTCAGCCGAAGATAGTTCAGGCAGTGCAGTAGCTGCAGAAATCAATGAAAGGTTTTGAATGAATCTCCTGCGTTGCATAAAAAATAATTTTTGTTATTTAAGATACCCTGCCATTTCGGTTTGGTATTGTTTTGCAATGGCTCTTGCTTCAGTTGCAAAGTCTTCGTTTTCGCTGGCATAGATAATTGCACGGGATGCATTTACCAGCAAGCCGCAATCAGCAATCATTCCATATTTACTTACTTCAGCTAAACTGCCTCCCTGAAAACCGACACCCGGTACAAGTAAAAAATGATCAGGAATTATTTTTCGGATATCTGCCAGGTCGCTGGCCTTTGTAGCACCTACAACAAACATCAGGTTTTCATCGGTACCCCAGCAGCTTACTTTTTTTAAAACGGTTTCGTATAAAAACTCGGCGCCGCCCTGGTTGCTGTCCTCACCAATCAGTTTTAATTGTTCAAAATCCTTACTGCCTGTATTGCTTGTTAAGCCAAGTACGATAGCCCATTTGTTTTCAAATTCAAGAAAAGGTTTTACACTGTCTTCACCCATGTAGGGTGCAACAGTAATGGCATCAAAATTCATGGTTTCAAAAAATGCTTTGGCATATTGTGTTGAAGTGTTGCCAATATCGCCACGCTTGGCATCGGCAATAATAAACTGGTCTTTCGGAATATAATTGACCGTCTTTTCCATCACCTCCCAGCCTTTAACGCCCATGGCTTCGTAAAACGCAGTATTTATTTTGTAGGCTACACACAAATCCTGTGTAGCATCAATAATCTGTTTGTTGAATTCAAAAACTGCATGCGGATGAGATTGCAGATGTGCAGGTATTTTCGAGATGTTGGTATCAAGCCCAACACAGAGGTAAGATTTCTTTAACTGTATCTGCTGAATGAGTTGCTTTCTGGTCATACGGCAAAGTTAATCAGTTAACCTTGATAAAATTTCCCTCGCTATTGCTTTTGAGTTATCATCACCCCGTTTTATCAGTTGTTCAATAATATTTCTTTTAGATTCTTCATCCCGGTTCTGGCTCAGCTTAAAAGTATTTTCAAGACTTTCTATTTCGATACTGAAACCGACAATGGCTTTTACCATTTTATCAATATATTCCTGAGAAATGTTGTGGAAAGAAGACGGCCTGTCGTGCCCTTCATATTTATTAGTGATGGCTTTTACGGCTTCCACAGTACCAGCTTCATCTTTGAATTTTATTTTACCCTTTGCATGCACGGTCATATAATTCCAGGTACTGCCCATAGCGGGGTCGGTGTACCAGCTTGCACTTACCTGCGTATGCGGTCCGTTAAATATAACCAGCACATTATTATTTTTTTCAAAAGCAATATGATGGTCCGTTTTTTTCATCAGGTGACCGGTTAAAAATATTTTACCATTATCCTGTACTTCAACTTCCAGCGGAATATGTGAGGCTACCGGGTATTGTTCACCTATTCCGGTTATGGTGGCAAAGGAATTTTCTTTCATAAAGGCAATTACTTTTTGTTGGTCTTCTTCTGTGTAGTAAGGAAATTTGTACATGGTTATGCATTGAGCTTTTCTAAAATCATTTTTTCAATTTCTTCATTCTGCCATTTATTTTCAATATCGGGTATCGCCATGATTTGATGCATAATAGCTTCCTGGTTTTGTCCGTTTACCAGTGCATCGCTATATCTTATCTGCGGACTGAATGTTACCTGGCTATACAATGGTATCCATTTATCAGGATGTTTTTTACTGAATGCTGCTTCAATTTTTTTCTGTAATAAAAATTTTGGATCGGCAACTTTATCCCTCATCTCCACAAAATTATTAAGTGCCAGGTCGCAAATAGCATCGCCATCAGGTTTACGAAGTTCCTGATATTCGAGGAGGATATTTGTCCAGTTGCCGACATGTTTATCAATCAGGCTGTTCAACACCGAGCAGTCTTCAAAACCACAGTTCATGCCTTGTCCAAAAAAAGGAACCATGGCATGAGCGGCATCACCAATCAGTGCAAATTTATCTTCACGGATCCAGGGATAACATTTTACAGTTACTAGTGAAGCAGTTGGGTTATTAAAAAAATCTTCTTCAAGTGTTGGCATTAACGGAACAGCATCGGTAAATGTTTCGTTAAAGAATGCTGTTACTTTTTGTTTGGTATTCAACGTTTCAAAAGAAGGGTCTCCTTCAAAAGGAAAAAATAAAGTACAGGTGAAACTGCCATCAATATTCGGTAGGGCAATCATCATGTAATTACCACGTGGCCATATATGCAATGCTTTTTTCTCCAATAAAAAACTTCCGTTCTCTCCTGCAGGAATCGTCAATTCTTTATAACCAAAGTCAATATAGTATTGGTTATACTGAAAGCGGTTATGTTGCAGCTGATGGGTTAAGCGGCTGGCGGCGTAGGCTCCGTCGCTGCCGAAAATAAGTTGGCCGTTAATCGTTGTTTGTTGACCGGAAGCAGCATCTTCAAAAAGAATTTCATTCTTAACCCAATTAATATTTTCACACTTTTGATTAAAGATGATTTCGGCACCATGTTGTTCGGCAAGGTCCATCAGTTTGCAATTCAATTCACCACGGCTAACAGAATTGATGTATTGCCCTTCTTTTCCATAGGGCTGATAGGCAGTACTACCATCGGCATTGTGCATAAAGCGGCCATGCATGGGAATGCATATCTTTCTGATTTCATCCATCAGTCCTACCTCTTCCAGAGCTTTAATACCTCTATCACTTAGGGCAAGGTTTATTGAACGGCCGGCAACCAAATCTTCCTTTCGCATATCGCTACGGCGCTCATAAATTTTTACATTATACCCACGCTTACATAAATAAACAGAGAGCAATGAACCCACCAACCCGGCACCAATAATTACGATTTCTTTTTTTTGCATTACCCTTTATTTAAAATCAGTTTTACAATTTCGCCAAACTTCCAAACGTCTTCAAATGAATTATACAAAGGAACAGGAGCAATTCGGATTACATTCGGTTCACGCCAGTCGGCCAGAATACCGTTTTGTTTCAGCGCATCAAATACTTCTTTTCCTTTTTCCAGCATCAGCATACTTACCTGGCAACCTTTTGCATTTTTGGGTGTGATTATTTCAATTCTTTTTTTATTTGATGAAGAATTTATTTCTTCAATGATGAAAAATAAATAATCGCTTAATTGCTGTCCTTTGGCAATGAGGTTTTCAAATCCAGCTTCTTCATAAATATCAAGCGAAGCTTTATGTGCTGCCATACTTAACACAGGTGCATTGCTTAACTGCCAGCCTTCGGCAGTTGGGATGGGTTTAAAACCTTTCTCCATCAAAAAACGGGTTTCTTTTTCCTGTCCCCACCAACCGGCTAGTCTTTTTAAATTTTTATTGCCGGTATGTTTTCGATTGATGTAGGCACCTGCCACGCCACCCGGACCGCTGTTTAAATATTTATAACTGCACCAGCAGGCAAAATCTACATCCCAGTCATGCAGATGCAATTCAATATTGCCGGCAGCATGTGCCAGATCGAATCCACAGTAGGCGCCGGCATCATGTGCAGCCCCGGTGATGGCTTTCATGTCAAACACCTGGCCGTTATAATAGTTCACACCGCTGAATATTACCAGTGCAGTTTCGTTTGCATGTTGTTTTATAGTTGCTAAAATGTCTTCGGTCCGTATTGCATGTTCTCCTGCTCTCGGTTCCACTTCAATAATTGTATCATCAGGATTCAATCCATGAAACCTTGCCTGTGTTTCAAAAGCATATTGATCGGATGGAAATGCTTTTGCTTCGCAGATGATCTTAAATCTTTCTTTTGTAGGCTGATAAAAACTGGCCATCAGTAAATGCAGGTTTACGGTAAGCTGGTTCATCACTACAATTTCTTCGGGCAATGCGCCAACAATCTTTGTCAATAAATGTGGAAACATTTCATGATAACTGAACCATGGTTGTCTTGCATGAAAATGTCCTTCAACACCAAAGCTGGCCCAGTCTTCAAGTTCGTTCAACACATAATCCTGTGTGGTTTTGGGTTGCAGGCCAAGGGAGTTGCCGGTGAAGTAAATAGATTCAGCGCCGTTGATTATGGGAATGTAAAATTTATCTCGAAAATGTTTTAAGGGATCCTTTTCATCTAACTGTTTGGCAAAGGCCTGATTATTCTCAAATGTCATCATCAATTATTTAATCTATCGTAGCAATTACTTTTAATTCTATCGCAATGGGCGTCGGCAGACTTTTTACCTCCACCGTTGTACGGCACGCCTGCACTTCCGTAAAATATTCGCCGTAAATTTTATTGTAAGCTGCAAAGTCTTTTTTCATGTTGGTTAAGAAAACGGTAACGTCAACAATTTTATCCCAACTGCTGCCGCTGGCTTCCAGCACCGCTTTCACGTTGGCAAAGCACTGATGGGTTTCTGCTTCTATATCATACTTCGTAATATTTCCATCAACATCCTGTTCCAATCCGGGAATCGAATTATCTTTTGCTCTTCTGCTGCCAATGCCTGAAAGAAATAAAAGATTTCCAACCTTTCTTGCATGAGGATAGGAACCCAATGGTTTCGCAGCTTCGTTTGTGTTTACTATTTCTTTACTCATGTATTTGTTTTACCGCAAAGCCGCAGAGACGCAAAGTAAACTCTGCGGCTTTGCGTCTCTGCGGTTATTTAATATTGAATACAAATATTTTTTGCCTCTGTAAAAAATCGCAATGCTTCCCAGCCACCCTCTCTGCCTACTCCGCTGTTTTTCATTCCACCAAAAGGCGTACGCAAATCCCTAACCAACCAGCAATTCACCCAAACAATGCCGCTTTCTAATTTTGATGCAATATGATTTGCTTTGCTGATATCCTGTGTCCACAAACTTGCAGCCAAACCGTATGTACTGTTGTTGGCCAATTGCAAAGCTTCTTCAACAGTGTCAAACGGCTGGATGGTAATGACTGGTCCAAAAATTTCTTCCTGATTTGTTCTGCAGTTCTGGTCAAGCCCTTCAATGATGGTGGGCTCAATAAAATATCCGTTTTCGCAACGGCCTTCTACTTTAACTGCTTTGCCTCCGCATAATATTTTACCGCCTTCTTCTTTTGCCAGGTTAATGCAGTTCATTATTTTATCAAAATGTACTTTGCTTACAATGGCTCCCTGTTTTGATGTTTCTATAAGCGGATCGCCGGGTATCATTTTTTTAATGATTGGAATAAAATGTTTTTTAAATTCTTCGTAGGCTGATCTTTCAATCAATAACCGGCTGCCGCATAAACAAATCTGTCCCTGGTTGCCAAAGGAGGAACGGATTGTTTCTGTGAGCATTTTTTCCCAATTGCAATCATTGAAAATGATGTTTGGGTTTTTGCCGCCAAGTTCCAATGATAATTTTTTAAACATGGGAGCTGCAATGGATGCAATGCGTTCGCCTGCTTTTGTACTGCCGGTAAATGAAATGGCTTTTATCTCGGGATGCTTTACAATGGCTTCGCCGCAATGTTGGCCCACACCATGCACAATATTCAATACGCCATCGGGCAAACCGGCTTCTTTACAAATTTTGCCCAGCAGGAAAGCCGTAACCGGCGTGACTTCTGACGGTTTTGCAATTACACAGTTGCCGGCTGCCAATGCAGGTGCAATCTTCCAGGTAAATAAATATAGGGGAAGATTCCAGGGAGAGATACAGCCAACAACTCCGATGGGTTGGCGCAGGGTATAGTTCACCGTTTTGTCCTCCATGCTATGACTCTCGTTTGCAAAATGCATAATGCCCGTTGCAAAAAAACGAAAGTTGGAAGATGCTCTTGGTATATCAACTGCCTTGCTTAACCAAAGTGGTTTGCCATTGTCATTTGTTTCGGCAAGTGCAAGTTCATCGAGATTTGCTTCGATGAGTTCGGCAATCTTGTTTAAGATGATAAACCTTTTTTCAACTGATGTAGTGCTCCATGATGCGAACGCTTTTTTTGCAGCTTTTACAGCCACATTAATATCTTTTGCATTACTGTCGGGTATTTGTCCGTACATTTCGGCGGTGGCGGGATTTATGTTGTCGATAAAATTGCCACTTAGTGGACCGATAAAATTTCCGCCGATAAAATTTTCGAGATGATAAGGAACAGTCAGGTTCATAATTAAAGATAAATAAATTTCACGCCAAGGGGCAAAGAAAGGCAAAGTTCGCAAAGTTGTTTTGAATTTGAGGGGATGAATAAAGATTTACTGCACAAGAGTGTCCCGAAAGCTTTCGGGATAAACTGTGCCAATGAAGTTGATAGGAGATAGGAGGCCGGGGACAAAAAAATAATTAACTTACAAGTCTAAAATTACGATTATGTCTATAGCAGCTCCTTTTAATTTAAAGAAATGGATTGATGAAAACCGTGGCCTGTTAAAGCCTCCGGTGGGTAACCAGTGTATTTATAAAGACGCCGAAAATTTTATTGTGATGGTGGTTGGAGGGCCCAACAGCCGTAAAGATTATCACTTTAATGAAAGCGAGGAATTGTATTACCAAGTGGAAGGAAATATTATTTTGAAAATTATTGATGGCGGCGAAAAGAAAGATATTGCCATTAATGAAGGCGATATGTTTTTGCTGCCACCAAAAACGCCGCACTCGCCGCAGCGGGGAGAAGGTACTGTTGGATTGGTGATTGAAAAAGTGAGAGAAACCGAGGAAGACGGATTTTTATGGTATTGTGAAAACTGCGGCGATAAATTATATGAAGAGTATAAAGTGATTACTGATATTGTATCTCAACTGCCGCCGGTGATGGAAGGATTTTATAATGATGAACAAAAACGTACCTGCAGTAAGTGCGGTACGGTGATGAGTGCGCCGATTAAGAAAGGATAAATTTATTTTCACGCAAAGCCGCAAAGGACCTTAGCGACTTTGCGTTTTCTTTGCCTTTTTGCGTGAAACAACTAAATATGAAGATTGATATACACACCCACATCATGCCCGATAAAATGCCCAACTGGGTACAAAAATTCGGCTATGGTGAATTTATACACCTGGAACACCGCAACTGCAAAGCCTGCATGATGAAGGGTGATAAACTTTTCAGGGAAGTAGAGGATAATTGTTTTGATGCAAGCCTGCGGATGAAGGAGATGGATGAAACAGATGTTACTGTTCAGGTACTTTCCACCATTCCTGTTTTATTTAATTACTGGGCCAAGCCAAAAGACGGATTAGAGACCGCCCGGTTTTTCAATGATCATATTGCTGATACGGTTGCTAAAAACCCGAAGCGATTTATAGGAATTGGAACAGTGCCTATGCAGGATGTTGATTTGGCTATTAAAGAAATGGAGCGTTGTGTTACTGAATTAAAAATGCCCGGACTGGAAATTGGCAGCAATATCAATGGTGTTAATTTAAATGATGAACAGTTCTTTCCCTTTTATGAAACGGCTGAAAAACTCGGCTGCGCCTTGTTTGTACATCCCTGGGAAATGATGGGACAGGACCAGATGCAGAAATACTGGCTGCCCTGGCTGGTGGGTATGCCGGGTGAAACAAGTCGGGCTATCTGTTCGTTGATCTTTGGCGGGGTGTTTCAAAAATTTCCAAAACTTAGAGTTGCATTTGCACATGGGGGAGGTTCTTTCCCAATCACCATCGGCAGAATTGAACATGGCTTTAATGTGCGGCCCGATCTGGTTGCGATTGATAATGCTATCAACCCGAGAGATTATATCGGTAAATTCTGGATTGATAGTCTGGTGCATGACCCCATGGCAATGAATTTTATTATTGAATTAATGGGGGAAAATAAGATATGCATGGGCAGTGATTATCCTTTTCCATTGGGGGAACATCATCCGGGGAAACTGATTGAGGAAATGAATTTTTCAGCAGCGCTGAAAGAAAAATTATTGTTTAAGAATGCTAATGAGTGGCTGGGTGTTATTGGTTAGATTTCTTTTCAAGAATTAGTAAATAAAACAACAATGGCATCAATACTATTACTGCCAAACTAATCCAGTGAAGATGATGTGAAGATCTCCAATATTCAATAAGATAACTTCCGTGACTGTACCATTGATGCAGGGTCAATAATCCCAAAAACCAGATGAACCATACCGGACTTTTTAATATTCCATAAATACAAATACAGTTAATAAAAGCAAAAACAACGTGCCTGGCACAACCAACCAGACTTATTATGGCGAAAGTCTTCTTACTGGGGGATATAATTTCTTTGATGTGGTAGATTAACGAACAACAAGCCATTACTGCAAATACAATAAAAATTATGTTGAATGTTTTCTTAGTCATTGAATAAGTTGGGGTAATCGGTAATGATACCATCCACACCCATCTTCTTAAACCGCTCAATTTCTTTTTTATCATTTACTGTCCAGGGAATGATCTTCATGTTCAGGTCATGGCATTCTTTAACCAGGTTTGCTATGACGAGACTTGATTCAGGGCTATAGATTGAGGGAATGAAGCCAATATCTTTTATCTGCTTGCGGAAGCTGCTTTTATTATCGGCTTCTATTAACATGGCCGTTTTAATATTGGGATAATGTTTGTGCAGGTATTGCAATGTTCTGAAATCGAAAGACTGAATAATCACAAAATCTTCCATTTGGTTTTCTTTAATCACTTCCATCAGCAGTTCAACAAACTCGCCTGGTAAAGGATGATAGATATTATCCCCTTCAGGTAAAGTTTTGGTTTCAATATTATAATAGGGAAAAGGGCGCCTGGCTGTCATCATGTATTCTTTTACAGCCTTAAATACATCGGATAAAAGCGGCTTTACGGTTTTCATTTTTTGTTGATTGGGGAAGCGTGGGTGAGGCGAAAGTCCGACATCATATTTAATGATGGAATCATAATTCATCTTATACATGTTAAACAACCTTTCGTTTTTTTCA